>Ga0265294_10002178_pt1 | contig 25890 bp, 23 predicted proteins | sample MunlanPumphouse3_FD_192504 | JGI IMG/M metagenome (GOLD analysis project Ga0265294, IMG submission 192504) | Groundwater microbial communities from a municipal landfill in Southern Ontario, Canada - Pumphouse #3 | ecosystem: Environmental > Aquatic > Deep subsurface > Groundwater | place... | reverse complement strand
AGGGCAAAACCCAGTAGAGACAAGGCTGACGCAGTTTAAGAGAATATTTTCCACGAGGAGGAATTGGACTTATGCGATCTGCTAAATTACAGATTGCTGATTGTCCCAGAGGGATGCCTTCGGCACTGATCTATGATTTTTGATGGATGTACGATTGTAAATCAATAATCCTTGATCAATCGCCGATCAACAATGTGCGATCTGAGGTCTGTAATGATTTTGAATTGCTGAATGATGATTGGTGATCTATGATTATTGATGGATGTACGATTGTAAATCAAAGATCCTTGATCAATCGCTGATCAACAATGTGCGATCTGAGGTCTGCAATGATTCTGAATTGCTGAATGATGATTGTCCCAGAGGGATGCCTTTGGCACTGATCTATAATTGTTGATGGATGTACGATTGTAAATCAATAATCCTTGATCGATCGCTGATCAACAATATGCGCACTGCAATCCAAATGATTGGTGCCTCCTCTTCGAAGTCCTTCGAAGCTCGCAGAGCGTAGTAGGACGTAGTAGAACCTGCCCGCCATAGCCCCGACAATTCGGGGCGTAGGAGGGTCATCCTGTCGAAAATATTAGCAATCCCGTGTATCCTGTCATCCTGTCGAAAGGCAATCCAAGTAATCCTGCCTGCCCTTCCGAAGCCTTGGCGTAGGAGGGTCATCCTGTCGAGAAAATCCAGTCATCTTGTCTAAAAAAAATCAATTATTCACTTTTTGAACACCAAAAAATTGTATATATTAACCGAAACAAATTAAAGATCGTGTGACTCTTCGGGGCGGAGCCGTACTTGGAAGAAAAGAAGGTAAGAAGGTAAGAAGGTCGATAGGGTCGATGAGGTAGATAATTCTCCGTCATCCTGAAAAATTTACGAAGTAAATTTGTTCAGCCCGCAGGGTCGCGGAGCGAGATCTGGAGTAAAAAGTCAATAGGTCGATAGAGTCGATGAGGTCGATAGAGAAGTCGATAAAGAAGTCGATAAAAGACTAACTCCTAAGCTCTTCTGCTAAGCTCTTCTACTAAGCTCCTAAGCCTCTAAGCTCTAAGCTATATTATGCAACAAGATGAACTAAAATTATCAATCCTGCGCAAAGCCGAAACAATCGGCTCCCAGCGGGATCTTGCCAAAGAATTAGGTTTTTCTGTCGGAAAGATCAATTATGTGATGAATGCTCTCATCGACAAGGGACTTATTAAAGTCGAAAATTTTGCAACCGCCAAAAATAAAAAGAGCTACTGCTATTTACTGACTCCAAAAGGTCTAAAAGAAAAAATGGCACTAACTGAAAAATTTATTGAGATAAAAAAGCATGAGTATCATGTTTTGCGAGATGAATTTGAAAAAGATATTAGTATGATTAATGATTAAGGGTAGAAAGAATTATGGATAAGATCGGAATTATAGGATTAGGTTATGTGGGCTTGCCTCTTGCAGTAGCATTTTCAGAGAGTTATGAAACAATTGGTTTTGATATTGATGAAGATCGTGTCAAAGAACTGAATGGCGGATGTGACTCCACTCTTGAAGTTGAAGATGAATTATTACAGGAAGCACTTGCCAATAAGGAATTTGGTTTAAAAGTAAGTTCAGATATCAACGATATTAAAGATTGTAATATATATGTTGTAACAGTTCCGACGCCAACAGATAAGAATAATCGTCCGGTTTTAGTTCCTCTGTATAAAGCAAGTGAAACGGTTGGTAATGTTATGTCTAAGGGTGATATTGTCATCTATGAATCTACAGTGTATCCTGGTGCAACAGAAGATGAGTGTGTTCCTGTGCTTGAAAAATATTCTAAAATGAAATTAAATGAAGGTTTTTTTGTAGGATATTCTCCAGAAAGAATCAATCCAGGAGATAAAGAACATACTGTTAGAAAGATCAAAAAAGTAACTTCAGGCTCAACACCTGAAATCGGTAAAAAAGTTGACGAATTATATCGATCGGTCATTACGGCGGGGACATTTTTAGCGAGTTCTATCAAAGTCGCTGAAGCAGCAAAAGTCATCGAGAATAGCCAGCGAGACATTAATATTGCTTTTGTAAATGAACTTCATAGAATTTTTACTAAAATGAATATTAATACTGCAGAAGTCTTAGAGGCAGCTGCAACTAAATGGAATTTTAATAAATTTCAACCTGGTTTGGTGGGTGGACATTGTATTGGTGTTGATCCTTACTATTTGGCGCAAAAAGCTCAAGAAGTCGGTTATAATCCTGAGATAATCTTAGCCGGTAGAAGAATGAATGATACCATGGCTGAATGGTATGCAAGTGATATAATTAAGCGAATGATAAAAGAAGAAATTAAAATTCTTGGTTCAAAGGTATTGGTTTTGGGTATTACTTTTAAAGAAAACTGTCCAGATATTCGAAATACAAAGGTAATTGATCTAATCGATTCATTAAAAGACTATGGATGTGATGTAGATATTTATGACCCTTGGGCAGATAATAAAGAAGTCAAAGAAGAATACGGAGTTTATCTAATTGACAACCCCAATGACCATTATGATGTTTCTGTTTTAGCTGTTGCCCATAATGAATTTTTTGGTATGGACTTAGATTGTAAACTAGATTATAGAATTAAGTAAGCAATGGTAATTGTGAATAATCATAGTAGAGAAAAAATACTCATAACGGGTGGAGCTGGCTTTATTGGTTCCAACTTATGTGATCACTTTATATCTAAAAACTATACAGTAGTTTGCCTTGATGATCTGTCAACAGGTTTTAAATCCAATCTTGATGAGGTTATAAATAATCCTAATTTTACCTTTATAGAAGGTGATATTCGAGACTTAGAGGTTTGTAGACAAGCTGTTTACGGTTGTGACTATGTATTGCATGAGGCGGCTTTAGGTTCGGTACCACGTTCTCTTAATGATCCTGTTAATACTAACTCTGTGAATATTGATGGTTTTTTAAATATGTTGGTGGCTGCTCGTGATGAAGGTGTTAAACGCTTTGTTTATGCTGCCAGTTCATCTACTTATGGTGATTCCAAAAAATTACCAAAAGTTGAAGATGAAATTGGTCGACCTTTGTCACCCTATGCTATAACAAAATATGTAGATGAACTCTATGCCGATGTCTTTGCTAAAACCTATGGAATGCAATGCATTGGTTTACGTTATTTCAATGTTTTTGGTAAGCGACAAACGCCCGATGGCGCCTATGCGGCTGTTATACCTTTGTGGGTGAAATCTTTAATAAATCACAAATCACCATATATTAATGGGGACGGCTCCTATTCTCGTGATTTTACCTATATTGAAAATGTCATTCATGCCAATGAACAAGCTTTATTACAGAGTACAGAAAAAATCTATAAGCGACGTGAGACTTATTATAATATTGATGCGGCTCAAGGTGAAAAATTAGATATTGACCCTAACCATTTTTCTGAAGTTTTTAATGTAGCTTACGGAGGTAATACTAATCTGAATCAGCTTTTCAATACACTACGCGATAACCTGGCAAAGCATGATCCTAAGATCGCAAAAGTCGATGTTGTATATCGTGATAAACGCCCCGGAGATATCCCACATTCTCAGGCAAGTATTTTTAAAGCGCAAACCATTCTTGATTACAAGCCAAAATATTCAGCTGAAGAAGGCTTTGCAAAAGCTTGTGAATGTTATTTTGAGAATTTGAAATCAGGAGTTATTTTAAAACTAAATTACAAGAAAAATCTAAAATGAATATCCTTAATTTAATTGGACGCGATAAAGAACTATTCACCGAAGATATTGCTAAGCACGAAAAAGAACTTTCCAAAATTGTTTCTTCTTCTCGTTTTTTGGTTATCGGTGGTGCAGGTTCTATCGGCCAAGCTGTAACAAAAGAGATTTTTAAACGAAATCCGCTAAAACTCCATGTCGTTGATATCAGTGAAAATAATTTGGTTGAACTGGTTCGTGATATAAGAAGCTCTTTTGGTTATATTAATGGAGATTTTAAGACTTTTGCTCTTGATTGCGGCTCACTCGAATACGATGCCTTTTGGAATGTAGATGGTGAATATGATTATGTTTTGAATCTATCTGCTTTAAAGCATGTAAGGTCTGAAAAGGATCCTTTTACTTTGATGCGGATGATAGATGTAAATATTTTCAATACCATTAAAACCATTAAACAGTCAATTGATAAAGGTGTTGAAAAGTATTTTTGCGTCTCCACTGATAAGGCAGCAAATCCAGCGAATATGATGGGAGCATCCAAGCGAATCATGGAAATGTATTTAATGCAATTGAGTGAACAAATTGATATTTCAACAGCTCGCTTTGCCAATGTCGCTTTTTCAGATGGTTCTTTACTCCATGGCTTTAACCAACGTATTAATAAAAGACAGCCCATTGTCGCTCCAAATGATGTAAAGCGTTATTTTGTTATTCCAAAAGAATCAGGTGAACTTTGTCTTATGTCGGCAATATTTGGTGAAAATCGTGATATTTTTTTTCCAAAACTTAGTGAAGACCTGCACATGATCACTTTTTCTGAAATAGCTAAACGATATTTAAAAGATAAGGGCTACGAAGCTCATATTTGTAATTCTGAAGATGAAGCACGCAAACTGTCTCATATTTTACCGGAAAAAGGACAATGGCCCTGTTTGTTTACTGCCAGTGATACGACAGGAGAGAAAGATTTTGAAGAATTTTTTACTGAAAATGAAACTCTTGAACTGGCTCGTTTTGCAAATCTTGGAATTATAAAAAATGACGCTAATTACAATGTTGAAAAAAATGAAGAGTTTATAAAAAGAATCCAAGCGATGAGATTTTCGGCTACTTGGACGAAAGACGAAATAGTTAAGCTTTTCTTTGAAATGATCCCCAGTTTTGACTATGAAGAAAAAGGTAAAAACTTAGATTCGAAGATGTAAAATGAAACAAATTCTATCAATAATTAATTTCATACAAGATTCTTTTAATACAAAAGATTTTATTCCCTTACATGAACCTCGATTCAGGGGAAATGAAAAGAAATATCTCTTAGATACTATTGATTCTACTTTTGTGTCATCTGTAGGTGCTTATGTCGATCGATTTGAAGAGATGATGCAAGATATTACAGGAACAAGTAAGGCGATTGCGACAGTTAATGGAACTTCTGCTTTACATGTTGCCTTGAGATTAGTAGGCGTAAAAGAGAATGAAGAAGTCATTACTCAAGCACTGACTTTTGTAGCAACTGCAAATGCCATTGCATATTCCGGTGCTACTCCTATATTTATTGATGTCGATCTAGATACCATGGGCTTATCTCCTAAAGCAATGTCCGATTTTTTAGAGGAATTTGGAGTAAAAAGAGAAGATGGATGTTATAATAAAAAAAGCGGTAAAAGAATAGCTGCTTGTGTTCCCATGCATACCTTTGGTTTTCCTGTACATTTGGATGAATTGCTTGACTTATGTAAAAAATGGAATATACCTATAGTAGAGGACGCTGCTGAATCATTAGGTAGCGAGTATAAGAACAAACATACAGGAAGTTTTGGGAAGTTTGGTATATTTTCTTTTAATGGTAATAAAACCGTTACCTGTGGTGGCGGGGGAGCTATTGTAACGAAAGACTTTGAGCTTGGATTGAAAGGTAAATACCTTACTACGACTGCAAAAAGACCGCATCCTTACGAATTTTATCATGATGAATTGGGATACAACTTTCGTATGCCCAATTTGAATGCCGCTCTGGCTTGTGCACAATTAGAACAATTAGACAGCATACTTGCCAATAAAAGAGAATTGGCTTTAATGTATGCTGATTTTTTTAGTGAAAAAGGGGTCAATTTTAGAAGAGAACTACCACATACAAAAACAAATTATTGGTTAATGTGTGTAGAATTAGAAAATAAAATTGAACGTGATCTCTTTATAAATGAAACAAATGCAAATAAAGTCATGACAAGGCCAATTTGGAAATTAATGTATCGATTACCTATGTATAAAAATTGTCAAAGAGATCAGCAAAAAAATGCTGAATATTTAGAAGAGAGGATTGTAAATGTCCCCAGTAGCGTTAGGTAATATTGCAATCATTGGATATTCTGGACATGCATACGTTGTAGCTGACGCTGCAATATCCATGGGTATGCAATTAACACATTATTGTGATATTAATAATGCCAAAACGAATCCATTTAAATTGGACTACTTGGGTTATGAAGGGGATAATGATTTTGAAGGCTGGCAAAAAGATTATAAATTTATTCTGGGAATTGGAGATAATCAAATAAGATATAGAACGGCTAAAAAGCTATCTTTATATAAAAAACAAATTTTAAATGTGATTCACCCAGCAGCTTCATGTCCCCGTTTATTCGAGATTGGTATTGGAAATTTTATTGCTAAACAGGCTTCTGTAAATATTTTTGCTGAAGTGGGGGATTTTTGTATTCTCAATACAGCCTGTATTATAGAGCATGAATGTAAATTAGGGAACGCAGTTCATATAGCACCAGGAGCAGTTTTAGCAGGGAATGTAACAGTTGGTGATTTTAGTTTTATTGGTGCGAATGCTGTTATAAAACAAGGAATAAACATTGGATCAAATGTTATAATTGGAGCAGGTGCCGTAGTAATTAATGATGTACCTGATAATTATAAAATTGTTGGGAATCCGGGACGTAAATTATGATATCTAAAAAAGTATTAATAATTGCAGAAGCCGGTGTAAATCACGATGGCAGTTTGAAAAAAGCTTTTAATTTAATAGATGCAGCGGTGGGTGCAGGTACTGATTATATAAAATTTCAAACTTTCAATAGTAAGAAACTTGTATCGAAATTTGCAGTTAAAGCAAAATATCAAATCGATAATACGAAAAGCAAGAATGAAACTCAATTAGAAATGCTTCAAAAACTGGAATTATCAAAGAATGATCATCAAAAACTGATTAATTATTGTAGTTCTAGGAATATAAACTTTCTTTCAACTGCTTTTGATCTAGATTCTTTAGAATATCTTGCAAGTTTAGGACTAAAATTAGTAAAGATTCCATCTGGTGAAATTACAAATCTACCGTATTTAATAAAAGCTGCATCATTATTTGATAAGGTAATTATTTCTACTGGAATGTGTACAATGGATGAAATTTCTGATGCTTTAAGAGTTTTTACAAAGAAAGGAATAAAGAAAGAAAATATTATTATTCTTCATTGTAATACTGAGTACCCTACACCTATGGAAGATGTTAATTTAAAAGCAATGTTAAGCATTGCCAGAGAGTTTAAAACTCCCATTGGTTACTCTGACCATACTCTTGGAATAGAAGTACCCATTGCAGCTGTTGCTTTAGGAGCCACAGTAATAGAAAAGCACTTTACACTTGATAGGTCATTGAAAGGTCCGGATCATAAAGCTTCTTTAGAACCAAATGAATTAAAGGCAATGGTAAAAGCAATCAGAAATATTGAAAAAGCTTTAAGTGGGAGTGGAGTTAAAAAACCTTCTCTATCGGAGTTGAAAAATATGGCTATTGCTCGTAAAAGTATTGTTGCCAGTAAGACAATCAAAAAAGGCGAAGTCTTTACAGATAAAAATATCACTACTAAAAGACCAGGAACCGGTATAAGTCCCATGCGCTGGAATGACGTGATTGGCGTGATTGCAAATAAAGACTATTGTGAAGACCAAATAATAGAGCTGTAAAATGATAAATATTTGCGTAGTAACTGCTACACGAGCAGAATATGATTTATTAAAACCATTAATGAGATCCCTAGAACAGAGTAAAGTCTTAAATTTGCAAGTTCTTGTTACAGGAGCACATCTATCTACTGAATTTGGTTTAACCTATAAAGAAATAGAACATGATGGTTTTTTAGTTAATGAAAAAATTGAAATGCTTTTATCTTCTGACACTGCTACTGGAATTGTTAAATCTATGGGTATAGGTATGATTGCTTATGCCGATGTATTCAATAGGTTAAAGCCTAATGCACTTGTTATTCTGGGTGATAGATATGAAATGCTGGCTGTAGCAACTTCAGCTTCAATATTCAAAATACCTATTGTACATTTACACGGTGGTGAAATTACCGAAGGTGCCTATGATGATGCATTTAGACATGCAATTACAAAATTGAGCTACCTTCATTTTACTTCCACAGAAGAATATAGAAAAAGGGTAATACAAATGGGAGAGAATCCCAACAATGTTTATAATGTTGGAGCTATTGGTCTGGACAATGTTTTTAGTCTTAATTTTCTTTCAAAAACTGAACTGGAAACCGAATTAGATTTTAAATTTAAAAAATATAATTATCAGCTTACATTTCATCCGGAAACTTTTGGAAAAATGTCTTCTAAAAAACAGTTTTCTGTTTTATTGCATGCTTTAAAGGAAGAAGAACAAAGTTTTTTTATTTTTACTAAATCAAATGCAGATACTGATGGTCGTATTATTAATCGAATGATCGATGATTTTGTTAGTACTTATCCCGAAAAGGCAAAAGCCTTTGTTTCTCTTGGTGCATTACGTTTTCTGTCTTTAGTTAAAGAATGCGATGCAATAATAGGTAATAGCTCAAGTGGAATTATTGAGGCTCCATCTTTACAGGTAGCGACTATAAATATTGGAGACAGGCAAAAAGGACGAATACAAGCAGAGTCTGTGATTAATTGCCAAGTTGATAAAGAAGAAATAAAAAATGCAATCAAGTTAAGTCAGAAAAAACACTTTAAACAAAAGATTAGAAAAGTAGAAAATCCTTATAGAAAAGTAGGAACTGTAAATAAAATTATGGTCATCCTGGAAAAACAGAACTGGAATAATATTAAAAATAAATCTTTTTACAACTTGGATATAAAAATATGACTAATATAATCCAACATACTATTTTGCAAGATCAATCAGTACGAGATGCTTTAATAAAATTAGATAAACTTGCTTTTGATGCTATATTATTTGTGACTGATAAAAATAATGTTTTAATTGGTTCACTTACAGATGGAGATCTAAGGAGAGGTTTTATAAAAGGATTAGGATTTAACGATAGTTTATTAGATTTTATTCAAGCTAATCCCTCCTATGTTACAAAGGGTGAATTTGTAATGGAAAAATTAGAAGAGTATAAACAGAAAAATTTTAAAATAATTCCCATACTTAATGTACAAAAACAAATTACCGGAATCATCAATTTTAGAGAACAAAGTACAATTATTCCAGCTGATGCAATAATCATGGCTGGTGGAAAAGGCAAGCGATTGCTACCGCTAACAGAAAATACACCCAAGCCCTTATTGAAAGTAGGGGAGAAGCCCATCATAGAATATAATATTGACAGATTAAAAAAAGTTGGTATAAAAAATATTACCTTAAGTATTAATTATTTGGGAGATCAACTCATTGAGACCTTTGGGAATGGGGAAAAAAAGGATTTGAATATTCAATATGTCTGTGAAACTAAACCCTTGGGAACCATTGGATCTATACTCTTAGTAAAAGAATTTAAACACGATGATATTATTGTAATGAATAGTGATTTGTTAACCAATATCGATTTTAAGGATTTTTATAAGTTTTTTAAGGAGTCAAAAGCTGACATGGCTGTTGCATCTACATCCTATCATGTAGATGTACCCTATGCTGTTTTGGAATCAAATGGAGATAACGAAGTAATTTCCTTGAAGGAAAAACCCAAATATACCTATTTTTCCAATGCCGGTATTTATATTATTAAAAAAGATCTTTTGAAAATAATCCCGGAAGATCAGTTTTTCGATATTACAGATTTAATGGAACGTGTTTTGGAAATGAATCTAAAATTAGTTACTTATCCAATAAATGGTTATTGGTTGGATATTGGTAATCATGATGACTATAAAAAAGCTCAAGAAGATATTAAGCACATAAGGTTTTAATAATGAAGAAAATTACTGAATTACTATTAGCAGATTTATCAAAAGGTGAATTAATTAATAATTTATTTAATCGTTTGGAATCTTATTTTTATCTTAATAATGAAGAAAAAGTCATATTAAAAGAAAATCACGATAAAGTTTTGCAGCGTTTAGAATTATGTTTTAGCAGAGTAGAAAACAAATATTATAAAAAAGAAGGATATATATGGTTTTCTTATCTTCATTCTGGACAATATTTAACTTACTTATATTTGTTTGCGCATGTATTATATTTTAAACATAACGATCTAAGTTCTAAATTGTATTACTTAAATAAAATACTACACGGTGTTGATATTCTTGGTGCAGTTGAACTTCCTGAATCATTTTTTTTTGAACATCCTCTTGGGTTGGTTTTAGGTAGAGCAAAATATGGTAATAGGTTTTTTGCAATGCAAGGATGTACAGTTGGTGGAAATAAAGACAAGTATCCTACTCTTGGTCAAAATGTGAAAATGTACTCTAATTCAAAAGTTCTAGGTTCTTCTATTATTGGAGATAATGTTGTAATAGCAGCTAATTCTTACATTAAAGATCAAAATATTGATTCGAACTGTTTAGTTTTTGGACAATCACCTAATTTAATTATAAAAACAATTTAAGTTTTTAATATGAATACTCTAATTACAATATGTGCGCGTAGAGGTTCAAAAGGAATCCCTGGCAAAAATATTAAAAATATCGCTGGTAGGCCACTTATCGCATACACTATAGATATAGCTAAAGATATGGCAGGTGATTTAAAAGCTATAGTGTCACTTTCAACTGATAGTTCTAAAATATTAAAAGTTGCTGAGCAATATGGATTAAATTCAAGCTACAATAGACCATATTATCTAGCTAGTGATAAAGCTGGTAAAGTTGATACAATCAAAGATTTGCTTGAATATGAAGAAGAGAAACACGGTAAACGTTTTGATTATATATTGGATTTAGATGTTACTTCGCCATTAAGAACTGTGACTGATATTACTGATGCTTTTAATCTGTTGCGTGACAATGAAGGAGCTCTTACCATTTTCTCAGTTAGTGATCCTGATAGAAACCCATATTTTAATATGGTCGAAAAGAAAGAAAATGGCTATTATGATTTAGTGAAAAAGAATTCCGATGGTACAGTCCTTTCAAGACAAACTGCCCCTAAAGTTTATGCACTGAATGCATCATTTTATTGGTATAAAAGAGAGTTTTTCGATTTAAATTTAAAATCTCCCATTACAGATAAATCTCTAGTTTTTAAAATGGATCATATTTGTTTTGATTTAGATTACCCAATAGATTTTGACTTTTTAGAATATCTGCTAGTTAATAATAAGCTTGACTTTGAGTTATAATTATGAAAGTATTAATTATAGGCTTAGGTTCGATAGCAAATAAACATATTGATGCTTTATATAAAATTGATAGTAAAGTTAAGATATACGCATTGCGAAGAGGTAAATCTTCAAGAAATATAGATAGAATTAATAATATATATAACTATGAAGATATATATAATATTAATCCTGATTTTTGTATAATTTCTAATCCTACAGATGCTCATTATAGCACAATAAAAACAATCTTTGAATTTAAAATCCCCTTGTTTATAGAAAAGCCTCTTTTCAGCAATATAGGTTTAGATGAAAAATCTTTAGTTTTAGATATAAAAAAATCAGATGTGCCAAATTATGTAGCATGTAATTTAAGATTTTACAATTGTTTAATATATTCAGAAGAATTTATAAAGAAGAAAAGGATAAATGAGGTAAATGTATATTGTGGTTCTTATTTACCAGACTGGAGGCCAGATCAAGATTTTAGAAAAGTATATAGTGCAAATATAGAAATGGGTGGGGGAGTACATATTGATTTAATTCATGAGCTTGATTATGTGGTTTGGCATTATGGATATCCAGTAAAAACTCATAGACAAACCTCAAATAAGTCATCATTGGGAATAACAGCAGTTGATTATGCTAATTTTTTATTAGAATATAATGAGTTTAATGTTAATATAGTTCTTAACTATTATAGAAGAGATGCTAAAAGATTTATGGAAGTGGTGTGCGAAGATGGCACATTAATGGTCAATCTTTTAGATAATAAAGTATTATGGAATGATGAAGTAGTTTACGAGTCTTCAAAATCGATGCAAGACACTTATTTTGAACAAATAAATTTTTATGTTAATAATATTCTAACACAAAAAGCCTTTTCTAATGATGTGAAAGAAGCTTACGAAATATTGAAAATATGTATAGCAAACGATTAAAAGATAAAGTTATTATAGTAACTGGTGGTAAAGGCCTAATTGGACGTCATATTGTAAGTTATTGTCGAGATAATGCTGCTATTGTTATAGATGTTGATATAAATGGGAAAACTGATTTATCAAAAGGAGAATTTAAATGTGATATAACTTCTGAAGAAAATCTTAATTTACTTGTAAAAGAAGTTATGTCTTACCATGGTCGCATAGATGGACTGGTTAATAATGCATATCCTCGCACAGAAGATTGGGGTTTACATTTTGAAGATATTCCATTTGAATCTTGGCAAAAGAATGTTGATATGCAAATGAATAGTGTATTTCTATTGTCTCGAAAAGTTCTTGAAGTTATGAAGAAACAAAAAAGTGGATCTATAGTAAATGTTGCCTCAATTTACGGTGTAGTGGGAAACGATTTTACAATTTATGAGGGTTATGGAGGAACTTCACCTGCTGCTTATTCTGCTATCAAAGGGGGGATAATTAATTTTACACGATATTTAGCTTCCTATTTTGGTAAAGATGGAATAAGGGTAAATTGTGTATCGCCAGGTGGAATTGAAGATAAACAGCATCCATCTTTTGTTGAGCGTTATAATCAAAAATCTCCTTTAAAAAGAATGGGAAGAGCTGAGGAGATAGCACCTGCTATTATTTTTTTATTATCAGATGAGGCTTCATTTGTTACCGGACATAATTTAATGGTGGATGGTGGGTGGACTTGCATTTAATTAACTTTTTTTACTAAAAATTTAAACAAATATATTTTTAATATCAGTTTAATTATGTTAAAAGCTCAATTACTTTTACTAAAATATTAAAGTATACTTTACAATTATATAATTGAAATACTATTAATAATATAATGAATAAATATTTCAGTGAAATAATTAATTTTATGAATATTACAGACAAAGAATGAAGTATTATTACATAACTAAAAACTACTTATTGCTATAACGAAAAGTAAATTTAATTTTGACAAAAAAAATAAAAACGATAATTAAAAACAATTCAATAATATTTCAGAACTTTTCTTACATTACTCTGCTAGAATTATTTTTAATTGTTTCTCCGCTAATTACCTATCCTTATCTTTTAAGAATATTAGGTACAGAATTGTATGGATTTATTATTACGGCTCGTATAATAGCCAGTTATGCTGTTATTTTGGTAGATTTTGGATTTAAGAGTATTACAGCAAAAGATATTTCGATACACCGTAATAATAAAAATAAGCTTTCCGAAATTATATCTTCAATTTTATTTATACGTACAATTCTCTGGATATTAAGCTTTATTTTTTATTATATAATTATTTCTCTTGTACCGGCTTACAATGAGTATAAGCTTCTTTTTATATTTTCCTTTGGAATAACATTTAATGAATTATTATTCCCTCAGTTTTATTTCCAAGGAATAGAAAAGATGAAATACATAACTTTTATAAGAATTGGAATTAGTTCATGCTTTATTTTACTTACTTTTCTATTTATTAAGAATAAAGAGGATTTTTATTTGGTCCCATTATTTAGAACTATTGGTCTTTTTATTGGTGGAATTATTTCATTATATATTATATTTATTAAACACAATTTAAAGTTTAAAAAGCCTAAAATAAGCATATTAAAAGGATATATATTAGAAGCTTCACCAGTTTTTCTGACCCGAATAATTACATCTTTTAAAGATAAATTCAGTTATATATTATTAGGTTCGCTTGTAGGTATGCATGAAGTTTCAATTTATGATTTAGGAATGAAGCTAAACGGATTACTGGTTTTACCAATATCAATATTAAGTCAAGTATTATTACCAAAAATTGCAAGAGAAAGAAATTATAAACTTTATAAAAAGATTCTTGGGGGGTCAATGTTATTTATGCTTATTATTATTATAGTTTATAATTTATTCTTGCCATTTATAACAAGCATATTCATTTCTGAGAAAATACATTTATTACCTTTAAGGATTTTTTCATTAGCAGCACTTTTTTTTGCAGCAAGCTCTTTTATGTCCACTAATGGTTTAATTGCTTTTGGATATACCAAGCAACTACTATATAGCATAATAATAACTACAGCCGCATATATAATAGCTACGGGGTCATTTTATTTTGCAAATATGTTAAATAATGTTTTGATTTTTATTATTATTACTGTTTTCGCGTTTTTTGTAGAGTTTATATATAGACTATTTATATCTAAAAAAATAATCAAAAATGAAAAGATCTCTCTTATGTAAATTTATTAAGCAATAAGTTTAATATTTATAAGAAAAATTCTAAAAGAAACTATATGCAATTAATTACACTTATGGCTATTTTGTTTTTTGTAATATCACTTTTTATGATTTTTGCAAAAAAAATAAACTTCTTGTATTATTTTCCACTTATTTTAGTTTTATATGACACATTTTTTTTGGGTGTTTATATTGGGAAATATTTTTTTCATGATACAATTGCCATACTTATCTTATTTTTCTTTATTAGTGCATATGCTACAAAGAGTATAAAATATTTTAAAATTAATTGGTGGATAGTTTTATTTTTTATCTTAAGTATATTGAAATTAGCCGACAGTGAAAACATTATGCGGTCAACCTTAAGTCTGATTAAAATACTAGGCTCTATGATGATGATATTTGTTGGTTTTACTAATATAAAATCATTAACTCAGTTAGATAAATTAAATAAAACAATGATATATATATTGTTTATATTTATTCTCAACTTCATATATTCAAACCTTTTTAAAATTGGAGCTGATTCTTATAGTATTGGTATATATGCAGGTAATTTGTTTAGCGAGATGTCCTTTGTAGCTATAATTCCTTTATTATTGATTCCATACCTTATTATTCGCAAAAGATTTTTATCAAAACAAATTTTGATAGGTGCCTTGGTTATAGCTTTAGTTATATTTTTAATGCTTTTACGAAGAACCCCTATAATGATGATTTTATCTGGTTTTATTACTATGTATTTAATTTATGCCTCAAAGCGCATTTCTACAGTTTTTAAATCAATATTTTACGTTATTCTGTTTGTTATTGCCTTAAATTCTATATTCCCCAATGTTGTTGATAATTATATAAGCTTATTTGATTTACGGGGTAGAAGTTTGAGCACTACTTCTGAAACCATTGAAAAAGAGGGACGCATAATCGAAATACAACAGTTATTCCAAAACAGATTTACTTTTAAAGACGTTAAAGCTAGTCTTGTTGGGGATGATTATTTTTACTCTAAAGCATCTACAGGTAAATATGCTGAAAATCTTTCTAAAGATAGACCAATGCATACTATTCTAACTATGATATTATACTATACCGGTTTATTAGGGCTACTGATATATTTAATGATTCAGGTAAAAATAATAAAGTGGGGAATTAAGCTGAGAAATCTCGCAAATAAACATAATAAAGAATATTTGATCTTATATAGCTTATATCTTTCTTTAATTTCAGTTTTATTATTAAGTAATATGTCAAAAGGTCTTGTTACCCCCACTTTTAGTATTACAATATTTCTTTATTTAGGTGCTCTGACTAGAATTTTATTAGAAAGAAACACTACCTTAAAGTATATTTTGCCATCATAATTGCTTTTTTGATAACTTGAATCAAGGTAATAATTCAGGGTATATTATTAATATGAAAAATCCTAAAATTTTAATTTTTTTAACAATGATTGGTCGCAAAAGTGGTGGTATGTCCTCTGCTTTAGATCTAGCGGAATCATTATACTTATTGGGTTACGATTTGCATATAATCTTAACCAGCTCATCACCTCAACTCTATCGAATTAAAGATAAGAGAAAAAACAGCACAATTATTCCATTATCTCGTATTCACCCTTTACCCAATATATATAAAAAGTTTTTTGACAAAAATTATAGTTTTAATCTGTTAAAATTGGCCATTGAAAAATCAAAAAGGAATGGCCATAATTTTTATTTTGAATTATTAGGTAATATCTTTGCTAGAAATATCAATAAATTATCTTCTTTTTTCAATGCAAATAATACTTGTAAAATTCTGATGGAAAGTGATATAATCATTATTTGCTCAGGTTTTTATACTGGAGCAAGGGAAGTGCTGTCATCTTTAACTGATGCCAAGATAATTTTAAATCATGCCGGTTCTGTTTCCTCTTTTGAAAAGTGGTGGCTTACCGAACAACATCGCCCTATAAATTATAATATAAAATTATCGGAGTATGTCAATCATGTTAATCAGTTTAATTATATTTTATTTCAAGCAAAAGATCAGGCATTTGAGTGCGAAACACAATCAAATTGCCTAAAAGGTAAGACAATAGTAATTAAACCGTCTTGTGATGAACCCACTGTTCTTGCTGCTAAACAACTTCTCAGTCCTTTTGAGAAAGATATCTATAACCTAGTTACTATTGGGTCGATTTACCCTTTAAAGGGGCAACATTATGCAATTGAAGCTTTGGCTAAAATAGTTAAACTTGAGACTAAAGTTAGGTTGCATTTTATTGGAACTATCCCCAATAATGAGTATTATGCGAAATTATTAAACTTAGTAAGTCATCATAATTTACAGGATAAAGTATTTTTTCATGGTTTTAGATATGATTATTTAAGATATATGGCTCACGCAGATTTAGTTTTGCAAACTTCTGAATCTGAAGGTGTTTCTAGAATTTTAAGAGAAACAATGTTGTTAGGGATTCCAATTGTGAGTTTTGCAATTCCGGGTACAACGGATATTTTAACTAATCAAGAAGATTCAATCCTAGTTCAACCTTTTGATATCAAAAAAGTCGCTGAAGCGATATTGTTTCTTCTAAATAACAATGATACTTATAATAAAATCTCACAAAGATCACAAAAAAGATATTACTTAAATCACTCTAAATCAAATTATTATAATAACTTGATCTCTCAAATAAATAAAATAACAGAAGAGTCGAATGAATATCAAAGAACTAATTATTAGTATTAATGCCATTGAAGATCAATTAGAGTTAACAAACTTTAGAGTTAATGGTATTGATATGTGGCCTCGAATAAGATATATTATTTTGTATAAAAACTCTTCTACTCTTGATATATCAAATATTAAAAAAAAGTATATACAAAGAATTTATAAACGCATTTTTACATATTTATTTGGTGTTATAAGATACTTGAGAGCTTATTTTAGTAATTATAAAAAAAATGATCGTATAGATCAGAAAAGGGATGTTTTATTTATTTCATCTTCAAACACCCGAAGAATGAAGTATAAAAATAACTGGTACGATACTCTTTGTGATCCTTTAATTGATGAGATTGAGAAAAAGAGACTCTCATATCTTGTTTTAGAAAGGTCTACAGATTTAACTTTTAAATATCCTAGGTACAGAAAATCTAAATATATTCAATTAGAAGTTGTAAAAATATTTATTAAATCTTTAATTAAATTAAAGTCAATTAAATTAGACGAAAGGTTTATGCTTGAATTTAATAAAATGGAAAATTTGCTTGAGGATAAAGGTTTTATAGACTTTAAAACTTTATTATCTGATGTAAAAAATGATGCATCTTATATTATAAGTTTGAGTGAATATTTCTCTAAATATTTAAAATACATTAAGCCAAAGGAAACTTATATTGTAAGCTGGTATGGATATTTAGGAATGGCAATATGTTATGCATGCAATAAATATAATATACCTATTTATGATATACAGCATGGCGTTCAAGGTAAATACCATTTTGCTTATAGTGCTTGGAATAATATACCTTCTTGTGGTTATAACACTCATCCCTCAAACTATCTAAACTGGAGTAAAGAAGATTCAGATAACATTAATCAATGGTTGGAAAAATCCAATCTTCCCAAATCAGCTAAAGTCAAAGGTAATCTTATTCAAGAAAAATTTTTAGATGACACTGAAATATCTCTATATTATGACAACAGGTATAACGAAAAATACAACATATATAAATATAACAAAAAAATATTAATAACACTGCAGAGAGAGAAGTCTTGTCCTGAATATATATTAGAATTATTGAAAAAATCATCAAACAATGTTCTGTGGTTAATCAGATTTCATCCACTGACTGACTTGAAAACAAAAAAAAGAATTAAAAAACAGATTAAAAAATTAAATAGAGATAATTATGAAATCGATTTTGCCACGGAAGCTCCAATTTATTGCTTATTGAGGAATATAGATTTGCATATAACACAAGAGTCAAGTGTAGTTATTGAAGCAGCTAATTTTAATGTAAAGTCTATCATAACTAGTGAAAATGCTAAATTGCATTATGCCTCATACTTAAAAGATAATAAAATATATCATGCTGATAGTTATAATACTATTAATGCGATAATAAATAATATATTAGGGTATGGAAACAAAAAAATAGCTTGAAGACAATAAGATTTTCATCAAAAATTATAGGTAATTAATTAGATTAAGATAATATATTAAAAGAATGAAAATATTAATGTGTTATAAAAAAATTACAAAATAACAATATGATAAAATATTTCTATCCGCAATAGCTTGGGATTCCAATGAATGCAAGTATATAATATTGTAAATATAAAATAAAATATTAAATTTAAGAGAATAATGTTAATATTGCTTTTAATGTAATAACTAAATTATTGATTTGAGTTGAAAACAATAGCTGATGACTCTTATTAATAGAGATTGTAAAGATAAATATTTAACATACAATAGTATTTTATAAATAACGGGAAATATGCTAATGAATGGTATTATAGTTTTAGGTGGTCATGTACAGGGTTACGGTATTATTCGTGTATATGGTTTTAATAAAATTCCGATCATACTAATAGATTCCACTAGGTTTAATATTGCGAGACATTCAAAATATTGCAAAAAGTTTTATAAAAAAGATTATGAAGAAATATTAGAATTTCTATTAGATAAAACCATTATTGAAAAATATGGAAAGTGGCTAATAATACCTACGGATGATTACCACGTTAAAATTTTAAGCACCAATAAAAAGATATTGTCCGAGCATTATAATATTCTAATAGATGACTGGGCTAAGATCAAATTGTTTTATGATAAAACAAACTCATATCCCTTAGTAGAAAAACTAGGTATTCCTGTTCCTAAAACAATGGCAAAAATAGATAAGAAAGATCTACCAGAAATTGCAAAAAATATCAGCTATCCTTGTATTATAAAACCGGCTATTATGAAAGATTTTCTTAGGATCTTCCATAAAAAGGTAATTTTTTGTCAGGATTATAAATCATTATTGGAAAACTACGAATTAGTCACAGATAAAATTGATCCTAGCGAATTACTGATACAGGAGATTATTGATGGTTCGAATATCAATCAATTTTCAGTGGGTCTTTTTTCAATAGATGGTCAAGTCCAAAATTTCATTGTTGCTCAAAGAGCTCGACAACATCCAATTGATTTTGGAAATGCAACAACCTATGCAAGAACAGTTGTAAACGAAACACTAAAAAATTATGCCTTAAGGATAATTAAAGAAGTAAAGTTAAGCGGAGTTTTTGAGGTCGAGTTTAAATTTGATGATAAAGATAAAAAGTATAAATTCTTGGAAATAAATCCACGGACTTGGAAATGGCATTTAATTGCAGAACAGGCAAATGTGCCTTTGCTTATGAGTATGTATAATTATGTCTATCACAAGGAATCTCTACCAACAGCAGACTATAAAGAAGCAGCCTGGAGTGATTTTTATACTGATTTTTCCGTAAAATTAATAATGAAAAAAAGAAAGATATATGAAAAATATAATATTAAAAATAAAATTTCTGCAGTATGGAATAAGTCGGACTCCTTACCTTTTATAATGCAGGGTATGTATTTGCCTTATCTTATATTTAAACGCAGATAAAAAGGAGTCTTTAACCATGAATTACATTTATTTGATCTTAGCGACATTTGCATTTAGTACATTAATGTACTTGTATCTGAGAAAAAAAACTCATATGAATTTAAAGTTTCTCTATTTAGATAATATTTTGACAGCTATAATATCTTCTTTATTATCCACTTGGTTTTATTCCTCAACTTTAAATTTTCCTAGCAGTATGATCTTGGGTATAGTTCTTGTACCTATTATAGGATTTACTATTCTTCAGATAAGATTTTGGAGAACTCCCAAAAGAAAACTCAAAGCAGAAAATGATCAAATAGTATCACCGGCTGATGGTAATATCATCTATATTAACAAAATAAACCTTAATGATGATTTTATATCTATTAAAAAAGGAAGAATCTCCAATCTATCAGAGATAACCGATACCGATATGATTTCTAAACCTTGTTGGCAAATAGGGATAAATATGACCCCCTTTGACGTTCATAAAAACTGCAGTCCGATTGACGGTAAAATATTACTATCTAAACACATAAATGGAGAATTTTATTCATTAAAAGATTTAAGATCAATGACAGAAAATGAGCGACATACTTATATAATTGAAAATGATAAATTACGTGTTGGAGTAGTGCAAATAGCTTCAAAACTTGTGAGAAGAATTGATTCCTATATAGAAGAGGGAAATGATGTATTTAAAGGCGAATGGGTAGGAATGATAAGATTTGGTAGCCAAGTTGATGTGTTTTTACCAATTGAAACAAAAATTCTAGTATCAGAAAAACAACAAATTTATGCTAAAAAAACAATTATTGCGGAATATAAATGAAGATATTAATTGATATCGGACATCCAGCGCATGTACATCTTTTTCGTTTATTCGCAAAAGAGATGCAAAAAAAAGGACATATAATTCTTTTTACTTGTAGAGATAAAGAGTTTGAAATTTATTTACTTGAACAAAATGGATTTGCACATGTGTCTTTTGGCAAGAAATATAAGTCAGTACTAGGTAAAATCTGGGGCATAATAGAATTTGGATTTAAAGAATTATGTACAGCTATTAAGTTTAAACCTGATTTAATTCTTAGTCATGGATCTATTTACGCTGCTCATGCGGCATTTTTAATAAGAAAACCCCATGTTTCATTTGAAGATACCTATAATTTTGAACAAATACGGCTTTATAAACCCTTTACTAAGCATATTCTTACAGCTGATTATAAGCACCCTCTGAAATCTAAAAAAGTAATTAAGTATGCTGCTTATCACGAATTAGCTTATTTGCATCCCAATCGCTTTAAACCCGATAAAACAGTGTTACAAGAATTAGGTGTTAAAGAAAATGAACGATATGTAATAATTCGTTTTGTATCTTGGAATGCATCCCACGATATTGGTCATACTGGTATTAGCTTTGCCAACAAGCAAAATGCTATTAAAGAATTTAGCAAATTGGCAAAAGTTTTTATATCATCAGAAGGAAAATTACCAACTGAATTCGAAAAATATCATTTACCCATTAAACCTCATCGTATTCATGATGCAATGGCTTATGCATCATTGATATTTGGCGAAAGTTCAACAATGGTAGAAGAAGGAGCTATGTTAGGTATTCCTGGGGTCTATCTTTTTAACGAAAGTACTTTTTATACTAAACATCTTGAAAAAAAATATAAAATAATATTCAACTATTCCGAATCAAACGAAGAGCAACAGTACGCTATCAAAAAAGGAGTGGAGTTGTTACAACAAGAAAACTTGCAAATCGAATGGCAAAGCAAAAGAAAAAAACTTCTTGATGATAAAATAGACCTTACAGCGTTAATGGTTTGGTTTTTTGAAAATTATCCGGAAAGTACTCGGATCATGAAAGAAAACCCAATCTATCAGTATCGGTTTAAATAGATGGATTTCACTCTAAAAACCTATCAATTCCTATTTTCAGTTTTACAAGAACAAGGCTATCAATTTCAAACTTTCTCAGATTTTTTAGAAAATCCCTTAAAAAAAGTAATAATTCTGCGCCATGATGTAGATTTATTGCCCTGTAGTGCTTTAACTTTTGCAAAACTTCAGCATGAACTGGGTATAAAGGGCTCTTACTATTTTCGTGCTGTTCCCGAAAGCTGGGATGAAGTTATTATTCAAGAGATAGCAGCTTTTGGCCATGAAGTGGGTTATCACTATGAAAACCTGACAACTTGCAATGGGGATATTGAAAAGGGGATTAATGATTTTAAGGAGAATTTACAAAGACTTCGTAAATTAACAGATATTAAAACCATATGTATGCATGGAAGTCCTAGATCAAAATATGACAGTAAGGATCTTTGGACAAAATATGATTACAAGGATTATGATATAATCGGTGAGCCTTATTTTGATATTGATTTCAGTGATGTATTTTATTTAACGGATACCGGTCGTCGCTGGGATGGCTGGAAGGTGAGTGTAAGAGATAAGGTAAGTCAACAGGAAGAGTGGGGAAAAGAGGGTTTGATCTTTCATTCTACAAAGGATATTATCAAAGCTACTGAGGAAGGACGATTGCCAGATAAAATTATGATGACCTTTCATCCTCAGCGTTGGCACGAAGGTTTCTTTCCCTGGCTAAGGGAACTTATTTTCCAGAATACTAAAAATCTGGTGAAGCGATTTTTAGTAAAATAAAATTCAGTTTTCTATGAAATATAAAATTAACTATAAATACCTTATCATAGCTTATTTAGCTATACTGCTTTTATTATCAATTTTACCGCTTAATAGCTTTACTTCAAGATTAGATAATATCTATATTTTAGAACTGCGCCTAGACTATTTTTTACATATTTTATTCTATCTTCCCTTGGCATATCTTCTGGATAAAGCTGAAGGATTTTCTTTTAAAATGACAGTAATTATTGTACTTTTTCTGGCTTTCCTTATGGAGGGAGTACAGCTTATTTTACCTTATAGGGCTTTTAATATCAGTGATCTCTTAGCGAATCTAACCGGAGGTGTTTTATCTATATTGATCGTTTTACTTATCAAGCGTATAAAATTTAAGCATAGATCTATAATTGCTTATCAAAAAGTAAAAAAGAGAAATGAAATTAAAAATTAAAAGCATATCCCTAATCATTGCTGATCTTATTTTAATGTCAGTTTTGGTTCTGGGACCAACAGCCGTGAAACAAGGGCATCTGACTCTAAAATGGAGTTTATTGCTCTTTGTTTTTATGTGGCCATTGATTTCTTATGTTCTTGGTAAATATAAAACTAATATGAAGTCCATAAAAAATGAGCTGCTGGCCATTTTGCTATCAGGCATTGTATTCTGGGCCATTATCAGCCTTTATATCATTGTTTTCCAATATTACGAAAGATCTTATGGTGCTTTGATGAGGGCAATAGCTATTGTATTATCAGTAGAATTTTTATTTAGAATTATTTATTATTTATTTAACAGAAAAAAATATTCATATCATAAAACCAGTTTTATATCATCGCTGGGAATGCGCAAAAATAATTGGATAGTTGTATTTTTCAATCTTTTCTTTGTCTTTCTGGCTTTTATGATCATGATATGGCTCAAACCCGCTTCACTCCAAACATATCTACCTGCATATATGCCTTTTCTATTGATCTATCTCGCTTGGGAGTTAATTGTAAATCTTATTTCTCAGAAAAGTTCTTTCAGATTCAAGACTAATTTTTCGGAATTTATAAAGCCGGTGATTCTTACAAATGTTTTAACTTTTCTTCTGTTGGCATTAAGTGTATATCTAACTCAGCTATTTTCATTATCACGACTGATCCTGTTTGGGACTGTAAGTCTTACGACATTTTTTCAAACTTTTTTTGTAGCTATTTATTATTTACATCTAAAAATTAACAAGAATGTGGATGAAAGTGAAAGACTATTATCTGTAACTCCTTTTGACGATATTCGACCACGGCCCGATGATATTCAATTAGATGAACTTCCTGATCTCGAGGATCCTGCCAAATCTGTTGTTGACTATTTATCCGGAAAAGCTCTGAGTAAAGATTTAGAGCTTTATGATTTTATTTTATCAAATCTGAATTTAAAAGGGATCCGGGAGGATGAGTCGCTTATTCTTGATACAAAAACCTTATTTAATTTGCAAACTCAGGATGATAAATCCCTCTCTCTTTTTGTTAATTTACAGAGAATCAATGATATATCTACTATCAATAAGTATTTTGCTGTCATGAATACTTGCATGAAAGAGGGTGGCTATGTTGTTGGTTGCGGAAATGTTATCCGACATATACGCGAAAAATATAGCAATAATTATAATAAATTAATTGGATCATTGCTTTATAGCGGGAATTTCATATTTAAACGTGTCTTAGCTAAATTACCGGTTTCCCGGGAAATACATTACTTTTTCACAAAAGGAAAAAATAGAACATTATCGCAAACTGAAATCTTGGGTCGCTTGGTATATAATGGTTTTAAGATTATTGATACCAAAGATATTAATGATAAACTCTATTTCATTGCTGCAAAGGTTAATATTCCATACGAAAAAGGAAATCCATCCTATGGACCATTTATTTCTCTTAAAAGAGTAGGAAAGGGTGGAAAAGAATTAAAAATATATAAATTTAGGACCATGCATCCCTATTCGGAGTATTTACAGGAATATGTCTATGAAAAGAATGATCTTGCTAAAGGCGGAAAATTAAAAGATGATTTTCGAATAACAAATTGGGGCAAGGTTTTCAGAAAACTCTGGATAGATGAATTGCCTCAGTTTATTAATCTCTTTAGGGGTGATATAAAAGTCGTAGGAGTCAGAGCTCTAAGTCCACATTATTTAAGTTTATATCCTAAAGACTTCCAAGAATACAGGAAAAATTTTAAACCCGGTATTTTACCGCCATTCTATGTAGATCTCCCCGAAACAATGGATGAGATTGTTGCCTCCGAAAAGAAATATCTGGAGTCCTACTCAAAATATAAAATTTTTGCAGATATAAAATATTTTGGGCTTATTTTCTTTAACATCGTTTTTAAAGGCAAACGAAGCGCTTAAGAGAGAAGGTGAGAGGGTAAGGGGGTAAGAAGGTAAGAAGGTAAGAAGGTAAGAGGGTGAGAAGGTAAGAGGGTGAGAAGGAAAGATTTTTTCTGTCATCCTGAAAATCATAAAACAAGCAGTGTTTGTTTTATGATTGTTCAGTCCGTCGCATGACGGATCGCGAAGCGCTGTGTCGGCCGAAGCTCAGAAAGAGCGAAGGCTGAAGATCTCATCGTTGCGTATAGGTAAATACTATACTTCTAATAAAAAGTTAAGAACTTTAATAAATCTGAAAACACCCATTTTAGAGACGAATTGTCGGGGCGGAGGAGGATGCTGCGTCTTTACATTGTTTTGGCGAAAATCATTTTTTCGTGTGATGTATAGTCCAGCAAAAGATTTAGGGCAAATGATTAACTCAAAGCCAATATCTTCTTATCATTACTTAAACAATCTGGGCAAGGTTTTAATTCTGTTTTTTTAAACAAAATATGAGTGTGCTTTAAGTCAATCAGTATTAGTTGGCAGAAGTAAAATTATCCCAATCCATGGAAGGGTCTCCTAGAATATCGAACAAGAAATGTTGATATTCGATTTGTGAAGTATTCTAACATTTTCGTCATTATAATATTTAGAGTGATTTTTTAAGTGTAGAAGTAAATGTCCTATAATACTTTCTTAAACTCTATTTTTTTTGAATGTTGAATTGTTGAAGCGCATAAGCCTTGAATATATTCAGCCCCCTTAGGGGTTTCACAGAAATAGACAGTGGAATTTCTCTCAAAAGCCACAACCCTGGCAGGGTTGAACAGAAAATAATATGC
>Ga0265294_10002177_pt1 | contig 25893 bp, 21 predicted proteins | sample MunlanPumphouse3_FD_192504 | JGI IMG/M metagenome (GOLD analysis project Ga0265294, IMG submission 192504) | Groundwater microbial communities from a municipal landfill in Southern Ontario, Canada - Pumphouse #3 | ecosystem: Environmental > Aquatic > Deep subsurface > Groundwater | place... | reverse complement strand
CCGCGGAACTACTATCAAATTCCGCACAGTTATGAACGGTAAAACTTACTCAACCGAAACATCCATTTTCCAAAAAGGAGCTATTGTAAAAGCAACTATTGCTGAATTTATCGCAGCTGCAGTTGGCGACACACAATATCGATTGACAGGTGTTATCACCAAAATTGCCCATGCTACATATGGTAATTTATACTTGAAAGATTTTTCTGGTGAAGTGTATGTTTATGGTATTAAAGATTTCACGACGAAAGGTTTGAAAGTGGGTGATATCATCACAATTGTTGGTAAACGTGCCGAATATAATGGTCCTCAAGTTGCTGGTGCCGTTTTGGAAAGTGTTATTCCTGTAACTCCTATTACCATTGCCGATGTGTTAACTAAACCTGATTCTAAAGAAATCTACTATATGGTAACCGGTGAAATTACAGAAATTGATAATGCCACATATGGCAATCTCTATTTGAAAGATGGCGAAAGTGAAATTTTCCTTTATGGTTGTTATCCGGGATATGGTGCAACTGGCGATTTTAGAAAAAACTTGTTAGCTGACAAAGATATTAAAGTTGGAGACACACTAACAGTTATTGCAACGAGAGGCACTAACCCTAATGATGGAACAGATCAACTTACAAATGGTATTTATTTCAGCCACGAAAGTGTAGAATAAATAATAGGAAACCATATACTATAAGTAATGTAACACACATTATAAATTGTGTAACAGATAATAAAAACCGTGCAACAAATGGCACAAACCGAGTAGCTTTTAATAAAAACTACCGTTTGTATAATTTGTTATGCGGTTTTTACTGTATGTAACTAAGGGGTTGTGCCGAATTAACTTGACGCTTTAAACGTGCTCTTTTGACCTTTAACTTCCTTGAAAATTCATTAAATAGCCCGCTATTCGCAGAATTTTCAAGTCGTTAACGAATAAAATAGCTTCGTTTTAAACAGTCAACTTATTTCATTACAAACCCTAAGCTTATAAAACAGGAACAACAGTTTGAACAACTTCCTATGCGGTTTATAAAGTAAGTTACTACAGCGATATCTCTCTCAAAAGAATCGGCAGAAGCGAAAGGCTCTACTGTGCTGCAAGACAACACTTTCGATAACCTTTATCCGCATTACCGTGAGTTTATTGACTACGCTAAAATCCTTTCCGATAATCAATCCTGAGCCGGCTTATCATGCAGGAATGGCTTTTGGAAGCACTTTTGTAAAAGGGATAATGTTAATTTAAAAAAACATCCTAAAATTCTCAAAATATTCAATTATCTTTGAATATCAAATTATCGAAGTTCAAAGAATATTTTAAACCAATTCTTTGGATCTTTGTTTACAAAAAAACAAATTACTTATTCTACTGTTGTGAAGAACACAAATAAAAACAGAACTCGTCATTATAGGTTTACAATTCTTATACCTGAGTATAATGAAGAAGCTAATATTTTTCCTTTGGAAAAAAAATTGCAACTTTTTCTGCCACAATCTTCGTACTCCACATGTGTAGTTTTCATAAACGATGGTTCAACAGACGATAGTTTGAACCGTATTCGCGAGGTATGTGGGCGCAACAATCATTTTTTTTATATAAGTTTGGAGAAGAATGGAGGGCTTAGCGCTGCACTCAAAGCCGGAATTGATTATACTTTTTCTGATTATGTGGGTTATATGGATGCCGATATGCAAACCGACCCTGAAGATTTCAACCTGTTACTTGAGGATATTGATGATTATGGATTAGTTACAGGTATTAGAGCAAACCGGAAAGATTCTTTTTTCAAAAAACTGCAATCTAATATTGCCAATAGTTTTCGCCGGATGATGACCAAAGACGGAGTGTCGGATACAGGATGTCCCTTGAAAGTGATGCACACCGATTTAGCCAAACGCATTCCTCTGTTTAATGGAATGCATCGTTTCTTGCCTGCATTAATTCTGTTGCAAAACAGAAAAGTACAACAGATTCCTGTGCGTCATTATCCTCGTTTTGCGGGAGAATCAAAATATCATTTGTGGAATCGATTAACGGGCCCATTTATTGATTGCTTTGCTTATAGATGGATGAAAAAAAGATATATAAACTATACAGTTAATAATAATAATTTAGAGGAGTAATGCAAGTAACCCATTTTTGGATTTATGCAATTGGCTTTACCGCTCAACTGTTCTTTTCTGCGCGCATCCTTTATCAATGGATTGTTACCGAAAAAGCTAAGAAAGTACTTTCTCCACCGGCCTTTTGGATATTAAGTATTCTGGGATCTTTTTTACTTTTTATTTATGGCGTTTTGCGTGACGATTTTGCTATTATTTTAGGGCAATACCTATCTTACTATATCTATTTGTGGAATCTAAGCATGCAAGGACTTTGGAAAAAGATAGCAGTAATATTCAAAGTTCTTTTGTTGGCAACTCCTATCGCTGTTACGGTGATAATGCTGCGTGATTTATCGGTGTTTACGAACACTTTTTTTCAGAACAAAGATATTCCGTTGTGGTTATTGATTTTTGGCTCTGCCGGACAAATAATGTTTTCGTTACGTTTCTTATATCAGTTCATTTACTCTGCATATCGCCACGAATCAACTTTACCTACCGGCTTTTGGATTATCAGTTTGATTGGTTCATTTACCATTATTGCCTATGCCATTTTTCGTCTCGATCCGGTTCTGTTGCTCGGACAATCATTCGGCTTTGTAGCTTATATTCGGAACTTAACTATTGGAAGTAAGAATAAGAAATTAGACTTAAATGAAAAATAAACAGATATATCTCATTCTCATTTGGTTTATTGCACTTTTGCCAATAATGATAATGCGCGATTTTACGCCTAACAACGAATTACGTTATTTAAGTATTGTGGATGAAGCCTTAGTTAACGGCGATGTATTTACTTTCACCAATCAAGGTGAAATTTATGCAGACAAACCTCCTTTGCATTTTTGGTTAATGATGTTGGGAAAAGTGATGCTCAACGGACATCGTATGTGGTATCTATCAATGTTATCGTTTATTCCTGCACTTATAACATTAGTAACGATGACAAAATGGATGCGTATGTCAAACAGGGAAAAAGAAATTTCCGAAAATGAAGAAAATGAGAATGCAGGCATTCTTATGTTAATGACTTCCGGATTATTTATAGGACTTACAATATTTGTGCGTATGGACATGCTTATGGTTATGTTTATCACGCTTTCACTTTATACGTTTTATAAGATATACAAAAGAGAAAACCATCCACGCGATACGTATCTATTTCCGATTTATGTTTTTCTCGCTCTTTTTTCTAAAGGACCCATAGGTATTTTGATTCCTTTGATTTCAACCACACTATTTCTGATATTCAGAAAAAAGATTCACACATTTAAAAAATATTGGGGATGGAAGAGTTTACTTATCATTCTTGCAGGTGTTACAATATGGTTTACGGGGGTTTATATAGAAGGCGGTAATGAATATTTAAACAACCTACTTGTACATCAAACAGTGGAAAGAGGAATAAATTCTTATCATCATAAAGAGCCTTTCTACTATTATGCAATATCAATATGGTACTCCATTGCGCCTTGGTCGTTATTGGCAATTGGACTTTTGGTAGCAAGTCTATATAAAAGAAAAATAAAAAGTGATATTGAACTTTTCTTTGCAATAATAGTCCTTTCCTCATTTGGATTTCTCTCTATTATTAGTTCTAAAATAGAGATATACTTTCTTCCGGCTATACCGTCGTTCATATTCTTAACAGCTTTGCTTCTGAAACACTTCAACATCCAAAACAAATGGATTAGAGCATCTTTGGCTATTCCGGCAATGAGTCTTGTAACAGCACTTCCTGTTATTGTCTATCTGAGTAATATGAATAAAACAGCTTACTTAGCAATGCCTTTAATTTATATAGCTGCAACAATTTTAACAATTACCGGATTAGTTATTATATTTTTCCTCTATAGAAAAAGAGAAACATATAAAGCTATATACTCCATGTCTTTGGGGTTATTATTGAGCATTTTTGTTTTAGGATGCACCATGCCGCAATTGAACAATCAATTAGGTTGGCGCAATTTATGTACGAAAGCTATGGAATTGACGAAAGAGAGAAACATAAGCGATTATTATATATATGAAATATCGCGTGCAGAGAATATGGATGTCTATTTAAAAAAAGATGTTCATGTGGTAACCAAGGAGATGATTGTTGAAAATATGCTCAAGAATAAATTGCTTTTACTACCGATAAAGCAAGTGAAAAATGACAACGATATACTTTCAGTAATTAAGACCAAAGAACATTATCAGATTGGGAAATATATGATAGTAGTCTTTTAAATTGAATAAAATGAAGATAATTGTTACAGGTGCAGCAGGATTTATAGGTTTTCATGTGGTGAAGAAATTGCTTGAACAAGGATACGAAGTTGTTGGTATAGACAGTATTAATTCATACTACGATGTAAATTTAAAATATGCGCGTCTTTCTGAAACCGGAATTATGGAGGAAGAGATACAAGATCATTGCTTTGTACAAAGCACAATCTTCCCTTCATATCGTTTTATGAAACTTGACATGACGGAAAAAGAACATTTCTTTTCCCTTTTCGAAGATGAACATTTTTCACATGTTGTACATCTTGCAGCTCAAGCGGGGGTTAGATATTCGTTAAAAAATCCCTATGCATATATCAATTCTAATATTGTGGGTTTTATGAATTTATTGGAAGCATGCCGACAATTCAGGGTAAAACATCTGGTATATGCAAGTTCCAGTAGTGTGTATGGTGCAAATACAAAACTGCCTTATAAAGAGTCGGATAGAACGGATAATCCGGTAAGTCTCTATGCAGCAACAAAAAAATCGAATGAATTGATGGCATACGCTTACAGTAAATTGTATAATATTCCGGCAACCGGTATACGGTTTTTTACTGTTTATGGACCTTGGGGGCGTCCGGATATGGCTCCTACACTGTTTATATCGGCAATCTCTGCCGGACAAACTATCCGAGTATTTAATCATAGCAATATGAAACGAGATTTCACCTATATTGACGACATTGTGACCGGACTCACAAAAATTATTCCATCGCCCCCAAAAGTAGAAATACCTCACATAATATATAATATGGGATGCTCATCGCCTGTTAAGATAATGGATTTTATTGCAACAATAGAAAAAGTTGCAGCAAAAAAAGCAGTGCTAAAAATGGTTGATATGCAACCTGGCGACGTAGTTGCAACATATGCCGATACATCGCTTCTTGAAAAAGATTTTGGTTACAAACCATCTACACCTCTAAATTCCGGGATTCGGCAGTTTTATGAATGGTTTAAAGAATATTATTCTTAAGATTGAGTCCTCCAGGAATTCCCCATTTTTCTCTCGCAAAGTTATAAAGCATTAAATAGATAGCAAATGAGCAATTGAGTGTTTTCAGATTGAGCTCAATACATTCATCCATAGCAATTTATATGAAAGCTACAAAATGAAAACTTGCTGTTTTTATTTAATATCTGCCAGAAAACCTCATTTTTTTGACTCTTTGATAAGAAAATGCAAAAACTATCAAAAAAGATTTTTTGGAGGATGTTCATTTATAAATTTAGCACTATCTTTTATGAGAAGATAACAAACTAATTATATCAAATATCGTTTTATGTATGTGAGTCCTACTTAATCTATAGTTAATAAGCAATAAATCACTAATCAGCAATGGACATGTAAATCACGTATGACTAAATATACAAATCATAAGCTTTTGCTATAAATCCTTTCAATTATGAAAACAAATAAAACGAATTTAATCCGGAAAATAAGAAGTTTTATTTTCTTTCCGATGTTAGCACTTACTGTGGTGCTTCTATATTCTTTTGTTCTGCATTCTTCAGAAGCAAGAGTTGTATTAGAGATAACTCAACAAGAAAAAATAACTGTAATAGGTAAAGTTTTAGATACCAACAGTAATAGTATCGACGGGGTAATGGTAAAAGATAAAAAGGGTGATGCCGAAGTAATATCTGATACCAACGGTAAGTTTACATTGTCTTTGAACGAACCAACAGTTGTAAGTTTCACCAAATTTGGCTTCCAGACTTTGGAAAAGGAAATTGCTGAAAATGATAGCAATCTAATAGTTATTTTAACTCCTGAATCAAACGAATTGATTGTTGGTGGTTTTGGTAGTAAAATGAACGGAAATAAAGACAATAAATGGATATTAGATTCATTGAGTTCCGTTATCGACAATTCTCCCTTGTATATTATTGATGATATACAAAAGGAAAATGATTTCAATGTTAAAACGCTTAATCCCAATGATGTAGTGTCAATTGAGATGCTGCCAGACTCAATAGCAGAAGATCGTTACGGTGCTGAAGGACAAGGAGGTGCTGTAATAATTACAACGAATAAAGGGGTGGATTTGGATAATCAAATCCCAATGCAGTTGAACAAAGATGACTCAGAATCCGCTTCTTCCATTCTAAAAGATAAATATGAGGTATATAAAGATTCTATGAATGCACGCAACGATAGATTGCATAAGAGGATTGAAAATAAGCGGAAGGAGACAACTATGATGAAAAAAATGGAAAAACTTCCTATGGATTCTGTTGATAGGTTGGGCAAAATGCACGAAAACGAAAAAATGGAAAACTTAATGGATACAACCACTATGAAAGGGGTAAAAGATACAGTTAGATAGTCCCTTTCTGCAAGAAAACAACAAAGAGTGCATTTCGACGTCGCTCAATGTAACACGTCACTCTCGCTTTTACAGAATTAATTAAAAAAGGAGTCATCCCATACATACTTCTTGTTCTTTTTTAAATAAAAACCTTCCAAAAGCTGTAACGGAGGGACTCCTTGATTTCATACCGATGCTTAGCTAAGATGGAAGAGGCTTTGCCTTTTCCTTGTCAAAGACTTAGAAAATAATTGTTTTCTGACAGACACTATTCAGTTTATTGATAGATAAAATTTGTTTTTAAGACTTTAATTTATCAATAGTTCGCTTCACTTTATCTGCGTTTGTAACGTTTTGAATGTATTCATCAATAGAAACTGCAGTTCCGCCCATTTTGAGATTAGGGTTTCTATAAATCATTTTACTGTTAACAGGTTCGCGCGCTGAAAAGTGAAATTCTGTTGCTCCTGTTTCTTTTGCAAGGGAAGCAATGTTCTCTTCATTCACTCCACTTCCGGGCATAATAATGATTCGATTATCAGCTTTAACAACAAGTTGCTTCAGGAGCAAAACACCCTCAATGGCTGTGGGTTGTTGTCCCGATGTAAGTATTCTTTCGCAGCCCAACGAAATAATCTCTTCTAAACTTTTGAATGGATCTTTACACATATCAAATGCACGATGGAAAGTGACACTCATGCCTTTGGCAGCTTCAATTAATTCTTTGTTGCGCTGCATATCAATTTCCCCGTCTGCAGTGAGACAGCCAATAACCACACCGTCAACTCCCAGCTCTTTTGCTATTTCAATATCGCGCAACATAGTTTGATGCTCTACATCGGAATAGAGAAAGTCACCGCCACGCGGACGAATAATTACGTTTAATTTTATATTAAGTAGCTCACGTGCTACTGCAATCTCTCCGTACGATGGAGTGGTTCCTCCTTCCGGAATACCGGCACATAACTCTACACGATAGGCACCTCCTTTTTCTGCTTCTACGCTACTTGTAACAGAATTGGTGCAAATTTCAATTTTATAATTCATTTTTTTTAATCTTTTGTTTTATGAGAAATCAAATATAGACAGTAATCAGTAATCAGTGAACAGTAATCAGTAATCAGTAATCAGTAATCAGTGCTCGGTAATCAGTGATCAGTAACCAGTGATAACAAGTAAGACATTATCAACTATTCACTATTCACTATTCACTGTCTCAAAGCCTTACCTATCTCCATCGATTCCAATTTATTTTCCTGAAATCCAATAGGATTAGAAACATCTTCGAAGATTTCTAAATCGAAGTATTTTGCTGCAGCCAATATGTGATCAAAAATATCTGCAACAATTCCTTCGTATTGTGCCCACACAGTTGTGTCTGCAAACATGTACAACTCTAAAGGCACCCCTTTTGAAGTGGGGTCTAATTGACGCACCATTATCATCATATCTTGTTTCACCTTCGGGTGATTACGCAAATAGCCTCCAATATAAGATCTGAAGAGACCCATATTTGTAAGGTTTCTGCCATTCACAGCCACAGATTTGTCTGCACCAATTTCCTCGTTATGTTTTTTTATTTCAGCATATCGTTCGTCTATGTATTTTGAAATAACTTGTATGCGTTTGAATCTTTCTAACTCTTTTTCAACCTCTATAAAGCGGATAGAAGATTGCTTTATGTGAACAGATCGTTTAATTCGTCTTCCGCCTGTCTCTTGCATTCCTCGCCAGTTTTGAAACGATTCCGAAATTAGAGAGTAGGGAGGTACATACGATATGGTTTTGTCAAAGTTGCGAATTTTAACAGTAGTGAGATTAATTTCAAACACATCACCATCAGCGCCAAATCTATCCATAGTAATCCAGTCGCCAATTCGCACCATATCATTGGCCGATAGTTGAATACTTGCTACAAATCCCATAATAGTATCTTTAAATACCAACATCAATATGGCTGATGCTGCTCCTAAACCTCCAAGCAGAACTGCCGGTTTTTCGCTTACTAAAATTGCTATCACTACAAGTATCCCTATAGCAAAGAGGAATATTTTCACGACTTGAAAATAACTTTTTAGAGGTTTGTCTCTTAATGAGTCTCTCTCTCCAAGCATATCTGCAAATGCATTTAACACAGATGATATGAGCCATATCACATAAATAACTATATAGGCATCAGCCAGTTTATCAAAAAATGCCATTGTTTTAGGAAAGTCAAAAAAGATAGTAGGTATTGATCCTTTTATCAAGCTAAAAGGAACAATCATGGCTACATATTTAGGGAATTTCCTATTTATAAGATATTTTAAGAAAGACAACTTTTTTATACGTGATGTTCTGTCCAAAACTAATGTGATAATCTTGCGTGTAACAACTTGCAAGATATAAACCAAGACAATAACTATGGCTATCAAAAAAATCAGGTTAATGTACTTGATAAACTGCTCGCTGATTCCCATGTTGCTTAAGAAGTTCATGGACCAGTCTCGGATAAAATTTGTTGATTGTGTGATTTGTTCAATCCGTTCGTTTTCGTTCATGTTAAATAAAAAATTAAATTCTGGGCGGTCTCTATCTCCAAAATATCATTCCACCTCTTAAATTATACACCTTAAATCCTTTTTTTGCTAATATTTTTGCAGCATTTATGCTACGTATCCCGCTATGGCAATATACTGCCACCGGAATTGAAACATCCAATTTGGTATCTACTATTTCTTCAAAATTAGAATCATAAATATCTATAAGTTGTGCTCCCTCAATTTTGTGTTGTTTAAATTCTTCAAGTGTTCGAACATCTACCAATTGAATAGGCTTCTCAGTAATAAGTTTTCTAAACTTAGATGGCCACAGTGATTGTATTTTATTAGATTTGCGGCGTGAAAAAAAAGAAAATGCTGCCATATATTTATTTGCTAAAGTTGATTGTTTTGAGAATTATTAAAATCAAAAGAACACCAATAAAACATCCTATTTAGTCTTTACAAGAAAACGGATAAATACTTCGTTACTCTCGTTTTTGAAACAGTCATCTCGCCTTGACGAGATTCCTTGATTTCATCTCGCCTTGGCGAGACGAAAGCTTTCGCTAAAGCGGAACAGGCTTTGTCTTTCCCGTTTTCTTATCAAAGACTGGAATTAAGGAGTTTTCTGGCAGATACTATTTAAAAGATATTTTTGTTCTCTTTTCTCTCTTGATAATACGTTATTTTACAAAGGTATGAAATTTATTTTGTGTGAGAAACTTTAAATAGCGATTAACGGGACACTCGTAAAAGTATGTGTTATCTTATTATTTATTTCAAGTGACAAAACAACAGGAGTCATCACATAATAACGTATGTAAAACAACGCCCTTTCACAGTGAAATAAGAGATGTTGGAAAACCTAATCAAGGTGCAAGATTTGTAATATGAATAAGGTAAATAAGGTTTGGATGAGGTGAGTGTAATCGGCCGTTACTAAGGTTTGGGGAATTGCAAAATAAGGTTCTTTGAGCCTGCTACAATACAAAAAAGCTGCAAACAAGCATGTTGAAGAGGGAGTTAAACCTTAGTAAACTACGTGTACCTTCTGTAGATTGACCTTATTACCTTATTTAGTGGTGCGCAGAGTTAGCAGATATGATATAAAGATAGCATTCATATCATTTCGCAAACACATAGTTTTACTTATGATCCGAGTTAACTCCGGGAAAAAGGATTTATCAACCCACGCGAAAGGATTCGCGCGGTAGCGTTGTGTGGAACCAATGGTCAACACGCGGGTCGGCCACTACAGATTACAACCGATATGCTTGTCTCATAAAACTTTTAAAGAGCAGTAACAAAAATAATGTAACCAATTAGTGAATAGTAAGCTTGAATGGCTGCGCCATTGAACCAATGGCGCTTTAGTTGGGTCATTGTCAGGATAGTAATTGTAAGGGAGCTTTACATTGGTCAACCCTTTTTTCATATCTCTCATATATTCATTGTGAAGTGCCATTGGTGCATATTCAGAATGACCGGTTATGTAAAACTCTTTCCTAAAAGTATCTGCAATCAAGTAGATACCAGTATCATCTGTTTCGGAGAAAATTGTAAGCTCGGGATGCTTTAAAATATCTTTTTTTAATATTGTAGTGTGGCGGCTATGCGGAACATGAAATATATCGTCGAACCCACGAAACAATGGAAAGAAGGTGTCTGTTACTGTATGTGGATATATCCCAAATAACTTGTTATCTAACTCATATTTTGGAATTCCATGAAAATGATGAAGAGCTGCCTGTGCGCCCCAGCAAATATATAGCGAAGATGTCACACTTTGGCGTGCCCAATCAAAAACCTCTTCAAGTTCATTCCAATAATTTACTTCCTCAAAAGGGAGTAACTCTATCGGCGCGCCGGTAACGATGAAGCCATCGTATTGGTCGCTTTTTATTGCAGAAAAAGGTTTGTAAAACTCTTGTATATGTTCAATTGGAGTATTTTTTGGTGAGTGGCTCTCTAAGTAAATAAAATCTAAATGAATGTATAACGGGCTATTACTCATAATGCGGAGAATATCTGCTTCGGTAGCAATCTTAAGTGGCATCAGATTAAGCACAGCCACTTTAAGGTGAGGTTTTGCATCTTTCTTTGTTAGAATGAGATCTGAAATAGAGAATTGCTCTTTAGCAAGCAGTTCTAAGGCAGGGAAGTTGTGGGGTATATTTAATAACATTATTCTTATACATTCAAGTTTGGCAACAAAAAGGGAAGTAAATGAGTGATACAAATTTCCATATATTAATCGATTTGTATTATTTCCCTTTGCTTAAAATTATTTCTTCTTTATCTGTTTTTATCTCACAATACTTACATTGCAAAATAACGCGATCTTTATCTATTACATCAAATTTTGTTTTCATAGGTTCGTTGTTTGTAATGCATTTTGGGTTGTTGCATTTTACAATTCCTGTAAGCACATCGGGCAGAGTAACTCTCTTTTTCTCAATCACTTCATAATTTCTTATGATGTTAAGCTTCACTTTTGGTGCTACAAGTGCAATACGATTGATTTCGTCCTCTTCAAAAAACTTGTCCGATATTTTAATAATTCCTTTTGAGCCCATTTTTCGACTTCCTAAATTGTTCCCAATTGTTATCCGATTATTTAAATATTGAAGTCTCAATAAACTAACTACTTTAAAAAGTTGTTCGGGGGGAATATGATCGATGACTGTGCCATTTTCCAAAGCGGCTACTTGTAATGCTTTGCTCATAATTAATGGTTCTGTTTAAAAATTAAATTTTCCTTGCTGCTTCTACTTTACGATTCCACATCTATTCCAATTAAATCGCAAATTACAGCTTGTCTGGTATAGACACCATTGCGTGCCTGTTCAAAGTAGTATGCTTTTGGATTGTCATCCACATCGGGACTTATCTCCTTAACGCGCGGTAGCGGATGCAGCACTTTCAGGTTCTCCCGGGAATCTGCAAGCATGTCGTTTCTAAGAACATAAATATTTTTCACTTTTTCGTACTCCATCAAATCGGTAAAGCGTTCGCGTTGCACCCGTGTCATGTAAAGAATATCTGCTTCATTGATAGCTTCGGGTGAGAAATTAGTAAACTCCCGATATTTAATTGATTTTTTATCACAAAAAAGCTTATGCTTCTTTGGAATTTTCAGTTCATCGGGAGCAACAAAATTAAAAGTAGGTTTAAAATGCGATAGTCCCTCAATAAGCGAATGTACGGCACGTCCGTATTTAAGATCGCCCACAATTGTAATAGTTAAATTCTCTAACGTTTGTTGGGTTTCATAAATACTGAAAATATCTAACATCGTTTGCGTGGGGTGTTGGTTGGATCCATCGCCGGCATTAATGATTGGAACATGAGAAATCTCCGATGCATATCTTGCCGAACCTTCTAAATGGTGGCGCATAATGATGAGATCTGTATAGTTGCTCACCATCATAATTGTGTCGCGCAGCGATTCTCCTTTGGTAGCGCTGCTGGTTGCGGTGTCAGAAAAGCCCACAATACGTCCTTCAAGACGGTTTATCGCTGTTTCGAAACTCAAACGCGTACGCGTGGAAGGCTCGAAGAATAGCGTAGCGCAAACTTTACCTTTGAGAAGAGAGCGATTTGGATTCTTTTTGAATTTTTCGGTAGTTTCAATAATACGCAATATGTCCTCTTTGTCGTAATCCTCAATGTTTACTAAGCTTCTTGGTTTCATTTTTTTGAAAAATATGATTTCTCTCTTTTATTGTTCCATGCAAAAATATAAAAAAACCTTGCATGATCTCAGATGCAAGGTTTATATTTATTTCGTTACAACTCTAAGTCGATATCGAATAGTTCATGCCACGGTAAACCTTGTTTGTTTAATTGTTCCATAAACGGATCGGGATTAAACTGTTCCACATTGAACACTCCCGGTTTGCTCCACAAACCTTGCATAAACATCCTTGCTCCAATGGTTGCCGGAACACCTGTGGTGTAGCTTACGCCCTGAGCACCAGTTTCTTTATATGCCTCTTCGTGGCTACAATTGTTGTAGATATAATAGGTACGTTCCTTTCCATCTTTAATCCCGCGAATTCGACAACCAATGGATGTTTGGCCTGTATAGTTTTCGCCTAATTCTCCCGGATCTGGTAGTACAGCTTTTAGGAATTGAATGGGTACAATTTTTTGTCCGTTATAGTCTACTTCATCAATTCTTGCCATCCCAATATTTTGAATTACACGCAAGTGTGTGAGATACTCCTGACCGAAGGTCATCCAAAAACGCGCGCGTTTAATGGTTGGGAAATGTTTTACTAAAGATTCTAACTCTTCGTGATAAATCAAATACGATTCTTTCGGACCAATTTCCGGATAAGTCAACGGTTTATGTATTTCGTGTGGTTCGGTTTCAATCCACTTGCCATCCTTATAATATTTTCCTTTTTGAGTTACCTCGCGGATATTAATTTCCGGGTTGAAGTTAGTTGCGAAAGCTTTCCCATGATCTCCGGCATTACAATCAACTATATCCAGATAATGTATTTCATCGAAATGATGTTTGGCAGCATGCGCTGTAAATATATTCGTTACTCCCGGATCGAAACCACAACCTAAGATTGCCGTCAATCCCGCTTCGCGGAATCTGTCTTGATATGCCCATTGCCAACTGTACTCGTATTTTGCTTCGTCAAGAGGCTCATAATTGGCAGTATCCAGATAGTTTACTCCAGCTTCAAGACAGGCATCCATAATGGTTAAATCCTGATAGGGGAGTGCTACATTTATAACTATTTTTGGTTTAAATTCGTTGAATAATTTTACTAATTCAGGAACGTTATCAGCATCTACTTTGGCTGTTTTAATCTCCACACCCGAGCGCTTCTTAACATCCTTCGCAATAGCATCGCATTTGCTTTTGGTGCGACTTGCCAGCATGATATCCGTAAAAACATCCTTGTTTTGTGCTACCTTGTGAGCTACTACCGTTCCAACTCCTCCGGCACCAATAATTAATACTTTTCCCATATTTTCAATATTTAGTGTTAATGTTCTTCCTACAAATATAATACGATTCTCTTAATTTAATGCTTTGAGAAGGGATCTATTTTTTTTATGAGGGTATTTAAGTGGTAAGTAGTAAGTGGTAAGTGGTAAGTGTAGTGTGGTTGGGAACTCGTTTTCGAGACTCGGAACTCGAAACTCGGGATTCGGGACTCGGGTGTTGGGAATAGGTATTAGGTGTTGGCTATTAGCTATTAGGCAGTTTCTGCCTGTAAAATCATTGATTTTGAGTCTTTGATAAGAATTTAAAACCCGGAAGGTTGACATTATATCGCATTAATTTAACAATCGGCTAATCCTGTGAAATATGCTCATATTAAAACCACGAAAAACCAAAAAACCAAAAAACCGAAACCACATCCTTCCGCTACAATAAAGAAGCTCTTTCTCAACTTTTCAATAAAGTAGTTGTTTTAAATAAATGAACCAGATTTATTCACTTTATTTCAACTCAAAAAACAATGACCACAAAACTAAATAAATTCAGCAAAATAATTACCCAGGACGACAGCTTACCCGCAGCTCAAGCAATGCTCTATGCCATTGGCATGGACGAAAAAGATCAGCAAAAGGCACAAGTGGGAATTGTGAGTACCGGATTTCAAGGAAATCCTTGTAATATGCACCTGAACGATATAGCCACTGGTGTGAAGAAAGAAGTTGATCTCCATCAGGATTTGTATGGATTGATTTTTCACACAATTGGTGTAAGTGATGGAATTACGAACGGAACGGAAGGAATGAAGTTCTCATTGCCATCTCGTGAAATTATTGCAGACTCCATCGAAACTGTGGTAAGTGCTCAGTTTTACGATGCGGTGATTCCAATTGTGGGATGCGATAAAAACATGCCGGGAGCCATGATCGCTTTGGGTCGATTGAACAGGCCGGCAATTCTGATGTATGGAGGAACAGTAAAGAAAGGACATTGGAAAAATAAAGATCTCAATATAGTTTCTGCATTTGAAGCTTATGGAGAGAGATTGATAGGTTCAATTTCTGATTTTGATTATAAAGGAATTATTCGCCATAGCATTCCCGGTGCGGGTGCATGCGGAGGAATGTACACCGCCAACTCGATGGCTGCAGCCATCGAATGTATGGGAATGAGTTTGCCTTATTCTTCATCCAATCCTGCCATAAGCCCACAAAAAGATGATGAAGCAAAACGTATAGCTGATGCTATTCAATTGGTATTGGAAAAGGATCTGAAACCTCGTGATATTATGACTCGTGAGGCTTTTGAGAACGCCATTTCACTTATCATGGCTTTGGGAGGTTCAACCAATGCAGTGATTCACTTGTTAGCAATGGCAAAAGCTGTGGATGTGCCGCTTACCATCGATGATTTTCAAACCATAAGCGACCGCATCCCATTTTTGGCAGATCTAAAACCGAGTGGTCAATTCCTGATGGAAGACCTGCATAATGTGGGTGGGATTCCTGCTGTGATGCAGCTACTTCTGAATGAAGGTTTTATCAATGGCAATTGCATGACTGTGACAGGTAAGACAGTTGGAGAGAACTTGGAAGAGGTTGCCCATCTTACCAAAGGACAAACAGTTATACATGACACCAAACATCCTATGCGCAAAAGTGGTCATCTGCAAATTCTGTATGGTAATCTGGCAGAGGAAGGTGCTGTAGCAAAAATTACGGGTAAAGAGGGCGAATTGTTTTCGGGACCTGCACGCGTTTATGAAGATGAATTCTCAGCCATTGAAGGAATTGCTAAAGAGGTAAAGCCCGGCGAAGTAATTGTTATTCGCAACAATGGGCCGAAAGGAGGACCCGGAATGCCCGAAATGTTGAAACCCACGGGTGCTGTTATGGGTGCTGGTTTGGGTAAAGATGTAGCATTGATCACGGACGGTCGTTTCAGTGGTGGATCCCACGGTTTTGTGGTGGGTCATATCACTCCTGAAGCACACGAAGGTGGTATGATTGGACTGCTGAAGAATGGCGATATTATTACCATTGATATCACCAATCATAGTATTAATGTTGATCTTACGAATGCAGAGATTGAAAAGCGTAGAAAAGCGTGGACACCACCCGTTGACAAACCTTTGTCAGGTATTTTGAAAAAATACCGAATGTTGGTGAGTTCGGCAACGGAAGGGTGTGTGACGGTGTAGGGTGAGGGGTAAAGAGTAAAAGGTAAGAAGCAGGGAGTAATGAGTTCCTGGGGGAGTGCATAGCTCTTGTTTTGCATATTCTTCATCATTCAACAGGAATATTGATGTTTACCAAAAGTTCTATCGGAGCGTCCCTGTAAGTGAGTGTATAAATATGTCTCAACCATATCTACAAACATCAGAACAATGCATTTATTAAAAAAATATTCCATTAAAGAAATCAACCTCACGTTATCAATTTCTGTTCCAAAGCAATTTTGACCAACATAGCAGTATTTTTTGCGCCTAATTTGAAAAGTAAATTCTTACGGTATCCTTTTATTGTTTCAGGACTAAGGAATAGTTTTTCTGCAATTTCATGGTTGGTATAACCCTCAGTGATTAGTTTCAATAGATCATTCTCTCTAGGGGTAAGCCAAACTAACGAACTGTTATTCTTTTTTATTTGCAATTCAAGTTCATGACAAATAAAAGTTTGGCCATAGGCAACGCTTTGTATTCCTTTCATCAACTCTTCATACAATACATTTTTAAGTGTATATCCTTTAGCTCCATTTTCTAACATCTTCTTTACGATTGAATATTCACTAAAGCTTGACAGAGCAAGTATCTTTAACTCCGGATATAACTCTTTTAATTCTTTACACAGTTTCATCCCATCTGTATCGGGAAGGTTCACGTCAAGCAGTAAAACATCTGGCATGTTGTTTTTGAGGACACTACGACATGATTTGGCATCAAAACAAACATCAGTCACAATTGCAATATCTGATGCGTTAATAAGTTTCACCAGCCCTTCTACCAATATCTTATGATCATCAACAATTATTACTTTTATCATGTCTCAGTTTTTTATAAATGAAATTCAATAATAACTTCTGTGCCTTTTCCCTGACTTGAAACGAAGTTTACATGACCATTATAAGCAGATACTCTCTTTTTTATGTTATGTAAACCCATTCCCTTGCTCTGTTTGGAAACATCAAAACCCTTTCCATTGTCTTGAACAGTAAACGAAATACGATTAGCTTCTTGTATTAGCTGAACATTGATTTGCGATGCGTCAGCATGTTTCAGGGCGTTGTTGATAAGCTCTAAAATAGATCGATAGATTAAAATTTCCAATTTGTGGTCGATACGATAATCATTTCCAAAAAAATAAAAGATAACCGATGGTGTAACGTTACAAAAATCAGTGAGAGCTGTTTTCAGACCATGTTGCATAAGCGATTCGGGCATCATATTATGGGCTATGCGACTAAGCTCACTAATCGAATCGTCAAGCGTTCTTATCGTTTGATCTAAATGCAACATACTTGTCTCTTCTTTCAAAGAAGCATTGCTTTTTACATCTTGTAAGTTCAATTTCACAACAGACAATAGACTCCCCAGTCCATCGTGTAGATCATGAGCAATTCGACTTCGCTCTGCAACCTCACCATCAAGCACAGCCTGTATGGTTGACAATTTTTTCTCCTGTTCTAGTTGAATCAATTGTTGTTTCGTCAGATCTGCCTTCTGCTTCATGTATCTGCGTGACATTAAGATGAGTACTATCAGAATAAGAACGAGAATACCTGTAATAATCAATAAGATTCGTTGCAAATTTGTTCTATCTTTTAATTCAGAAATCACTAATTCCTTTTTCTCTGTTTCATATTTTACGGTGAGGAAATTCATGCGGTTTTGAACATTCTCAGAGGTCAGTTTTGTTTGAGCTGACACATATTCATCCAAATATTCATAAGCTTGTTGGTAGTTTTTCAGGTCATATTCTATACACGATAGTATGTCGAAACAATTTCTTATTAACAGAAGAGACTTTTGTTTATTTGCCATTTCAAGTGCTTTAAGTACTATCTCTTTTGCTTCTGCATATTTTTTTTGATAATAGAGGCAACCGCCAATTCTAAGAGTAGCATCACATATATCGTAACCAATTCCTGTTTTTTGATATTCAGACAATGATTTTCTGTAATTTTCTTCAGCTAAGTCCAGTTTACCCTGTTGATTTAAAAAAAAGCCTATATTATAGTAGAGTGTACCTAATTGGTAATGGTTCTGTGATTTATCAAGTATTCTGTTTGCCTTCTCAAAAAAGAGGAATGCACTATCCAATCTTTCAGAATAGCCATAAACATTAGCCATATTGATATAATAGTTGACCAATTTCTCGGGGTCATCAATATGTTTTATAATGGCAGTCGATTTACCTATAATTGCTGCATTTCTCTCAACATCTCCATTTCGCAAGTAGATATCTCCCATTTTTGCATAAACATCTATGAGAGGATCAACATAATTGTAACTCAAAAAAGTCTTTTCTGCCTCCAAAAACAGAGACAAAGCCGTTTCATTCTCTCCGAATTTTTGAAAAACGATTCCCTTATCTACCAAAGTTTTCGATCGTTCTATGTCTGCATTGCGTGATTGCAAATCTTTTAAAGCATTTAAAGATTTTTCATAATGGAGCATCGCATTCTCAATTAAGTTTTTTTGCTCATAAAAGTTAGCGGCACATCTATAAATCATTGATTTGGTGAGTGAATCGGAAATCAAGGGACTCAAAAGTCGAAGTGTGTTAATGATATTAAAAGAAACTACAGTGTCTGATTGGTGCGAAGCGTAATATTGTTTAATTAGTTGTCTTGCTTTTTTAGCAGGCTTGGTTTCATCTATTGATTGCACATTTAAACGTGGAATATTTTGACTAAAAGTCAATCCCATGGTTGCAAAAGCAATAATCGATATAAGAAGTACAACTCGTTTCATAAGAAAAAGTTATGCTACTGAATATATAACGTATTCTTCGTGTTTATTAGCTTTAAACTCTCAATAAAGATCAAATAAGCTTTTTATTTCAGTATGCAACAAATTTACATTTTATTTTCTAATATTCTTGTTGTATTTACAGATAAATTTAAATAAAACTTAGAAATGTTTTATGTACTATAAAGAGTGTTTACTTCCTATTTACTATGAGGTATTAATATGGAGAAAATGCCTTATTAAGTTTGTCTTCCAATATATTGGTAGAAATAGTTCTCTATTGTCCTTTTATTATGTCTACTACTTTCTACGACGATTAAATAATTTAAAATAAGCCTTAAACATTAACTTTAGACTACTCAAAATACCCTCTTTAGGGGGGTATTAATGGCAGAATAATAAAGTAATTTTGAAATGTAAATAAAATAAAAATAAATGCTATGAAAAAGATTAAAATTATTTTCATTGTCCTTTTTAGCTTTATGTTTTCTGTGACTTTTGCACAAATTGATGTAAAAGAAAAGGTGAAGAATGAGTCAATTTATCGAACAGAGAGAAAAGTTGATGAAAAAATTGATCAAACTCTTGACAAACTCGAGAAAGGAATTGGCGGTTTATTCAAAAAGAAAGCCAAGTCTACAAAAGACGATGAAGAATCAGAAAGTACAGTTGAGGAACAAGACACATCATCTAAGAAAGAAAAGTCTTCATCTGAAAAAAAAGACAAAACATCCGATGATAAGCTTGTCAAAGAAAGCAACCAAAAATTGGAATCGTACACCCAATATGACTTTGTGCCGGGCGATAAGGTGATCTATTTCGATGATTTTTCTCAAGTTGCTATTGGCGATTTTCCTGCAAATTGGTCGTCCAATGGCAGTGGCGAAATAGCTACGGTGAACATAGCCCATGGTAATTGGTTGCAATTCACCACACAAGACGGCTATTATTGTTACACAAAACCAATCGAATTCCCCGAGAATTTTATCATGGAATTTGATATTATTCCAGATGATAATTTCTTTAGAGGCTATCATTTAACCCTTTATGAAGATAAGGATAATCGTGAATTGAACGATGACCTATTTCCTGGAACAAAAGGGGTACATGTGAAATTTGATGATTCAAATTGGGAAATTGAGAGTTATAATAATCTGGGGAACGACTTCCCTAGTGGCGGTAAGTCCGATAAAAACCCAGTAATAAAAGAAAAGGTGAACCATGTTATTGTTTGGATACAAAATCGTCGATTGAGAATATACCATGCAGGAGCCAAAGTTGTGGACATGCCTACAATCATTTATGCTGACACAAAATTCAATCGCTTCCATTTTAATGGTTGGAGCACAGAAAGCAAACCATACATTTCTAATCTGAAAATTACAACCGCAGCTCCTGACACGCGAAGCAAATTGATAACTGAAGGGAAGCTTATCACTTATGGAATTTATTTCGATGTGAATTCAGACAAAGTAAAACCTGAATCTAATGGGACATTAAACGACATTGCCAAAGTGCTGAAAGAAACTCCCAATATGAATATTAAAATTGTAGGACACACAGATAGCGATGGCGACGATACAAAAAATCTCGAATTATCGCAACGACGTGCTATTTCAGTTAAGAATGCATTGAGCAACAATTTTGGAATAACTGCTGATAGGTTTCAAACAGATGGTGCAGGAGAAAGCATGCCTCTTGTTCCCAACACAACTGCAGAGCAAAAATCTAAAAATAGACGTGTTGAATTTATTAAGTTATAGCGAAAGCAGGTATGAGGAATGATTTATCTGGGCTTTGCCTTTTCAATATATTAAGCTCTGAAGAAAACAGCATTTTTTACTTACTGCAATATATCCATTCAGCAGCTTTCATTACCTAGTGACTGATAAATAAACAAACAATAATTACTGAAGCTTATGACTAAATACCTATTTATCTTTTTTCTGTTATGTTCCCTGACAGGATTTGCGCAAGATGATAATATAATGGATATTCTGATGAAACGTAATGAAGGAAAGGCATTGTCTGAATCTGAAAAAAAAATAATAGAGGAATGGGAACAGGAGTTGCGAAAACTGAATTTAGACATTCCTCTCAATGAGGGCAAACAGACTGTTAAGACGCCAACCTCTTTCACACCACCTCCCCTTTTAACAAACACTACATATTCTGCCTTATGTAAAACACTGCTTCAGGAATATGGCGAAAAGGTAGGAGAATCCTTACCAAAGCTGGAGCTCCTGTTGCTGTCAACGACCAAAGCATCTGACGGAGCTGATATGGGGGCTGGCATGCTGATGCAGGGTGCCGGCTCGTCATCTGTATATTGCATTGCTTCCAGCGCTCTCAAAGAGCCCAAAGATCCACTTTCTGCCAATAATTTGGGAGCAGCTTTGCTTCAAACCGGCGATTACACAAGAGCCTTACAGGTGCTACTGTATGCCAACAACCTGAGACCCAATGTAGGGTTGATACTCACCAACCTTGGGTGGGTGTACCGTGAGCTGGGGAGTTTTGATAATGCTAAAAAACAATTTAATAAAGCACTTTCTGTCGCTGAGGAAATGGCCTCTCCTTACTTGGGATTGGGTTTGATTGCTGAGAAAGAAGGAAATACCACTCAGGCAAGGATTTTTTTACGTAAAGCACTGAAGGACCAGTATTCCGAAGTGGGAATGGTTGCTTACAAAGAATCGAAAACGGAGAATTCATCTTCGCCCGAAGAACCCCTGTCGGATGAAAAAGGATCGTCGGAAGGGCTCATCATCCCAGAACTCCCCTCCTCAGAAAGTGTAGATGTTATGGCTTCGAAAGCCGAATCTTTGAAATCTTACAACATTAAATTGGAACAGAATGTAACTGTGCTGGCCAAAAAGTTCAAGCGTCAGCTCGCGCAAATCAAAAGGCGGGAGGAAGAACTTTCGCACCAGGAAGGTGATTTTGTACTTATTCCACGCGATTTCTCAAGAGAGAAGATGATACTGGACGATATTGCGGAGAAGACTTTTGGAGAAAACAGCAGGTTTAACCGGGCGAAAAAGACCGCCGACATTTATAACTCAAATTCACCCGCAGCAAGTGAAGAATATATGAACCAATATTGCAAGGATATGGAGGATGCCATAACAAGATCAGATGAGTTAAAATTATGCTTGCTCATGAAACAAAACCTGCAGTTATCCTATGAAGTGGGAGGTAGGTATTATCCTGAGATGTTAAGAGGTAATCGTGAAGATATAATGGATTATTATGCACTCACTGACCCAATCTTGGAGCGGATATATGAACCTGAATACAACGAATTATACAATACTCAACGAGAGCTTATTGCGTTATGGCATCATCAAATTTTGACTCAATATGGAATGGGTCTTGCACAGTTTGCAGTGGAGATTAATAAATTAGATTGTAATAAGTCATCCAAATCGCTGGCGCAGGGTGGCTCAATTGAGCAGGAAAATCTGCCAGCTAAGCGCGCCAGAGATTGCCCTTTGGGTCCAAAAGGTATAAAGGCTGGGATGGGTGTATTGGCTATTGAGCTGAGTTGTACACATGTGAAACTTTCGGGTGGCGAAGGAATTCTCTGGTCGGTGAGTCGAGATTTTGTCAGCCGCGAAACGAAGATTTGGGGAGGGATAGGTGCCAAGGCCGAGTATGGCAGAGGAGTGCTCAGCGGAGAGGCTTCTGTGGGTGTTGAAACGACTTTTGGAGAAGGCTATCAAGTTAAGGACGTGGCATTTACTAGCTCTGTCAAGGCTGGGGTGGGGGGACTCCTTGAGTCTGAGATCAGTGGAAGATTCGCAATTGAAGGGGGACCATCTATTGAGACAAATGCAGGCTTTGTACAGCCATCATTGCCAATCAACTGGTAAATTGGTTTCAGAAGGCAAGTTCTCTTATGTATATACATAACCTAAATGGAATAAGATCTTCTATATTAACGTGGTATTTATACAATCCATCAAAAACCTAAAGATAAAGATATATAGACCTACAATTAAACGGATGTGGAAGCTTGTTGGGTGGCGAGAGAACAATCTTACCAGTTTACTTACAAACCACGCTTAAATCCATCATTGAGAATCTGAAATCACTGGAAGCATTTTATGCAAAAGCTGATTCATTATCAAATTTAAAACGTGACGAACTTGAAAAAGAAATAGAAGGTTTGAAAGTTCTTTTATTGGAGATAAAACCCGATAACATGCAACAACAACAAATTTTTCAAATAGAAGAATTCAGATATACATCAGGGGGTTGTGCTGGTCAATTAAAAAACAAGATAAACTCAAAGTTCGTAGCAAAATAAATTGTCAATCACGAGTTAAGTTATAAAACTATTACCTCAATATATACACAATGAAAAAAGTATTCTTTATTATTATCATAACAGTTTTACTTTCCACTCACACCCATGGGCAGCAGCCTGCTTTTTTGCCCTTTTCCAGTAGTTCTCTCTCCATTCTGGATAATGTTGCAGCTAGTAATAAGGACAATATTAGCGTATTGACTCAAAGATACATAGATGCATATTACGACAAGCTCGAGCTTGATGAAAAGAGATATCTTGAGACAGAAAAAGTGAAATTAAATGCCAAAGTAATAGATGCTCGGAAGTTATCAGCAGCTGCAGTGGTTATTTCTGCCACAGCATCATCAGAGTTTCTTCCCATTGTTATGTCTGCCATAGCCGCACTTTCAGACCCTGAGGATGCTTTGCTTGTAAACAATTTTGGAGCAATGGTGCGAACTCTATATGGCGAAGATTCGGTAAAAATTAATGGGTGGAATGACGATGCCATAAATGCACTCCTTTATGCTAAAACCTTGCAGCCCGATTCCCCATTAATCTTAACCAATCTTGGCAATTCGTACATCGACAAAAAGATGTTTGCCGAAGCTGAGCAGTGTTATAAAGAGGCTCTTAAATACGATAGGGATTTTGGTACTGCCCATGAAGGAATGGCGAGAATCTATAACCATAAAAAAGATGGCAAAAGAGCCATAGACGAACTTATCAAGGCTGGCAAGTTTGGTTTTTCAGCTTCGATGCGTAAGGGATATTTAGAAGCAAAAAAAAATGGAGGATTTGTTGATTCTTCATTTTGGGAGGACAGCCAATCCGATGATCAAAACGATGATGATAATAAACGAGAAGATGATAAATTAGTATTACCCGATTTCCCGAAATGGGGAAGTCGTGATGCATTTTTCTATTCATCACCTAATCTTATTATTTTTGCGCAAACTGTTATTGAAAAAGGCATGATGGGTGGTTTAAATTTTGCTGCTAAATACCATGCCGATGAGCTGATGGAGTCTTTTGAAAATATGGAGTTTGATTCTCAATCAAATGAAGAAGAATCAGGTGAGGATGCAGATGAAGAGATGGAAGAGACAGATTCGCAATGGGATGCTGATGACGATAACTCAGATTTAGGTGATTTAGAAAGTGTAGAGATTATGCCATCCTATGGGCAACAATTATTTATGTTAGAACTTGTGAATGATTATTACGTTCATAAAATTGAAGTTGAATACAATAAAAATATTGGAAAGAGAAAAGAAATTGATGAGACCTTAAAAAAAGTATTGCTTGAATTGAAAGAAGATCCTCGATTTCAAAAAGTGATGGATAAGATTTTAGTTTCAGACTATAATGGAGCAAAAATAGTTGGCAAAGGATTGCATGACGAGGTATGTCGCAAGGCTGATGCCCATTTTAATGTGTGGAGAGATATGACACTTGGAACTTATGGAGAAATAAAGTCTTTACTTTATGAATATTGGAAAACTGCTTACCAAGTGACCGGAGATATTTATGATGAGGATGTTATAAATTATTTTAATGACATACGAGAGTTAACCGTTTATGCAAGCTTGGTACCAATAGCTTTAGATTTTACTTTACTTCCTACATCTTATATAGTAGTTGATCAAATTGTTCCAACAATAGCGCCTGGTGAAGACGTAAGAACAAAAAAACCAGAACCTGTTTCAGACATAGAGATGTCAGAAAAAGATAAAAAAGAATGTGCAATAAAAGGAAAAAAAATCAGCTTTGGTATTGGTCCAGTCGGATTTGGGGTAACCTGTGATACTTGGGAGCTGGAAGTTTTAGAAGGAGTTGGTGGATCGTATAAACGAAACTTTAAAACAGGAGAATCTGAAGTTACCGTTCTTGTAGGGGTTTCTAAAAAAGTAGGAGCGGTAGAACTTGGTGCAAAGCAGGGCGTAACTTTTAAGTTTAACAAACAAGGTAATTTCACCGGGTGGTCTTATAAATCTGATGCTGGCGCAAAAATGGGTATCGGGCCCATTACGGTGAGTCAAAACCTAGAGTATTCAAGCGATATTGGCATGATTACTTCTCCCCGTGCATCTATCACTGTAGGAGGAGTAGGATATGGAAGAAATTAAATCACTAAACATACAAGCAAAATGAAAAAGATCTATTTTATTATCATAGCGGTATTTTTTACCGCTAATATTCATGGACAAAAGAATGATTATGTGACAATCTTGAAAAGACTTCCTCCTGCAGCGGATTATGTGTTAGCTACAGAAAAGGAGAAAGAGATGTATCGTGAAAAACTTTCTAATATAAGGGCAGCACTCTCAGAATATCAAAGCAAGTTTCAAAATATAGAAGAGAGAAAACAGACCCCCTCAGAATATAATTCGTTAGAATCTATTTTACAGGAATATGAATCTATTAATGAAAAGCATATTAACAAATTT
>Ga0265294_10002174_pt1 | contig 25911 bp, 13 predicted proteins | sample MunlanPumphouse3_FD_192504 | JGI IMG/M metagenome (GOLD analysis project Ga0265294, IMG submission 192504) | Groundwater microbial communities from a municipal landfill in Southern Ontario, Canada - Pumphouse #3 | ecosystem: Environmental > Aquatic > Deep subsurface > Groundwater | place... | reverse complement strand
TCGCTCTATTCCTGATCTATGGCTCAATCAAGGAAAAACGTATGTTCGATACCCAGGTTTTGATATGGAAATTGAAGAATCTACGCAGAAAGAAGAAAGAGATTCCTTCTGAGGTTGCCTACTGATGAGAAGATTGGATCGATACATTATCAGAGAGTTTCTTCGTACTTTCTTCATCATCTTTTTCAGCTTTGCGGTGGTGTTTATTGTAATTGACGTGATCGACAATTTACCCCGTTTACTTCGAGCTGGTGCCACCTTTGATCAAGGATTGCTGTACTACCTGTTGCGGATTCCGTATCTGGTGGTGCTGACATCCCCGGTAACTGTATTGCTCTCCGGGCTGTTCATGATGAACTCTCTGGCAAAGCACAATGAAACCGTTGCTATTCGTGCCGCAGGCATCAGCATCAAACGGGCTATGCTTCCGCTGTTTGGAATCGGATTATTAATCTCAATTTCAGTTGCTGCCATGGGGGAATATCTACTGCCATTTGCTGAATCCACACGTAGTGAATTGTACAACGTGAAGATCAAGGGTGAACAACCAGAAGATCAGATGCTCAAAGCCCGAATCCATTATCAAGGCACTGAAAACGACTTCTATTACTTCGGCTTTTTTGATGGTTACAAAAACACTCTTCGCGTGATTGATAAGACCAAGATCGATTTTGATACAAAGCAAATCACCGAACGAATCACAGCTGCCAGTGCCCATTGGGATGGGATGAAATGGGTATTGCAGGATTGTGACATCCGCCGGTTTGTGAATGGACGCCAGGTTTATGCAAAGTTTTATCCCAGCACTGATTTAGCGGTTATCAATGTAGAACCCCAGGATTTTGTGCGCATCACCAAGAAGACCATTTCCCTCACATTTCTGGAGTTGCTGGACTATATTGGCAGAATTCAGAAGCTAGGGGAAGATGCCAGCCGGGAGATAGTTGACCTGCACATGAAGGTTTCTTATCCTCTCACCAATCTGATTGTGATCTTCTTTTTCATCCCGATTGCCACAGCTAACATACGTAGTAAAGGCCGGGGATGGATCTTTATGCTGGGACTTCTGGTCTGCTTTTCGTATCTGATCGTGGTTCGCATCAGTCAAAGCTTTGGATACAACAATGTAATCTCACCCGTTTGGGCAGCATGGGCTCCCAATCTTGCCTTTACCCTCCTGGGCTTTGTCTTCCTGCACAAAGCTGAAGTATAATGCCGGGAACATTTGAACAACTCCTTTTTGCCAGGGCTTTTGCCCGGTCAAAACGTTTGCAAAGCCTGATCGGGATTTATTCTGATTACTACCGCTCCCTATCAACCAGAAAAGTTCGAGTACAGCACTATCCGCCGGCCTTGATGATCGAGCCCACGAATATATGCAACTTGTCCTGTCCTCTATGTCCCAGTGGCAATGGGAGCTTGAAAAGAGCCCGGGGGATGATGCCGCTATCCGTTTTCCAGAACATTGTGGATCAAGTATCAAAGCACACCGGAATGTTGATCTTGTGGAATCAGGGGGAGTCCTTTTTGAATCCTGATTTCTACAGCATGATCGAATATGCCAGCTCCCGGGATTTATATACTATGGCTTCCACCAATGCCAGCCTCGAATTGGATCATCGGCGGATTATTCAAAGCGGATTGAGCAAGATCATCGTGTCCATGGATGGTTTCTCGGAGGATAGCTACAATAACTACCGAATAAATGGGAATTACCAATTGGTTCTGCATAACCTGCAGGAATTGATGAGATCTAAACGAGAACTGGGCAGCAAAACCCCAATCGTGATCTGGCAATTCATCATCATGAAACACAATGAACATGAGATTGAACTCGTGAAACAAGCAGCACGAAATATGGGGATTGATAAACTGGAGTTCAAAACCGTGCAGATTTACTCAAAGGATGATCTGCAATATCTTCCCAGCAATCACAAGCTCAGCCGTTATCGAAGTCAGGAAGATGGTTTTGAACTAAGAACCAAACTTCTAAACCGTTGTCGCCGGTTATGGACTCAACCGGTAATCAATTGGGACGGGGAGCTTAGTATTTGCTGCTATGATAAAGACCTCAGTTTTCGCATCGGGAACCTCAAAGATAGCAATTTTTGGGGGCTTTGGACTGGTGATGCCATGAACCGGATGAGGCAAAATGTCCTCTTGAATCGTGCAGCCTATCCGATTTGCCGTAACTGTGGAGAGGGTATCATCCAGAAGCTACATATCTGAATCCCACTGGACATCACGATGGAAAGTGCCGGACAAGTTGATAGGGTGTATCTCGCTCATTAGTTATCGTCACAATGCCGTTACAATGTGGTTACAAAAGTAACGGCAAGGTGACCGCATCGTGACGATAACTAATGAGGTAAAAGCTTGGTCGGATTGGTCTTCTTCTTGCATGTTTAGATTCTCATTGACAGGCAGATGCAGTTGGAAAAATTGACTGTCTAACCTAAGCTGGAGATACTAATGTCAAAAAAGCTGATCCTGATCTTCCTGCTAATTTGCGGGATAGCGCTATATGCAGACGAAATCGATGATAAGATGCGGGAATTGCAGCGTTTACAAACTGAGCTCGAAAATGCTGAGAAGAAAGCGGCTCAAACTGCTGAACAGAAGAAAAAAGCTGAATCTGAGATTCAACGCACTTCTTCTTTGAAGCGGATTACAGATCAGAACGTGAAGAAATACCGGATGCAAGAACGCGAATTGCGCGATTCTCTCTCAGTAGTACAACAACGCTTGCAGCTTGCTTCAGATCGTTTGGATAATCTGCATCTTGCTCAGAATCAGGAATTGAATGTGCTGCTTAGAGTGGATCGCAGCTACAAATCCCAGGCACTTAATCATCGCGACCATCGTTACCTAAAACATCTGATCGAGCAAAACCGGCGCTCCATCGACATAGTGGAGGGATTCAAAGTATCTTTGGAACACAGCAAGGATAGCACCAGTCGCGAAGCTGCTTTGGTAAATCGGGATTTGCGCAACGAGAATCGCAAGAGCAAAGACTACAACAAGAAGATTTCAAACCTGAATCAGCAAACCAGGAAACTGACCAAAGAAGAGAAGGCTCTACAATCACAGATAAGCCAGCTTCGCAAAGATGCCGCTGCCTTGGAAACTCTGATCAGCCGATTGATGGAGGATTCTGGCCGTACCCCCTCATCCTACCAGTTCACCAAGATCAAGATAGCCTGGCCGGTAGAAGGTAAGATTATTCGCAATTTTGGCCAGGAAACCCGCTCCTATGGAACCAGTGTGGTTAGCAATGGCATTGATATTGCCGTCAGAGAAGGGACTAATGTGGTGGCTGTGGATGATGGCGAAGTGATATTCTCGGATCGTTATGGCGGTCAGGGAAAGCTTTTGATTATTGATCATAAAAACGGCTTCTTTAGCCTCTACGCCTATAACAGCGACCTTCTGGCAGCTCGAGGAGCAACAGTAAAACGAGGTCAGGTTATCGCCAAAAGCGGAATGACAGGATCTGCCAGCGAAGCATCGCTTCACTTTGAACTTCGAAAGGACGGAAAGGCTATTAATCCAGTGCCTTATTTTGAATGATATGGAAAGATTGAAGAATCCCTCACCTCGAAAACTGAGCAGATTTTTGGCAAAACGTGATTTGAGTAATGCAACTATCCTGCACTATACGGGACATATGTGGGGCATAGGAGCCTTGTTGTCTGCTCAATCTGCACTTGATCGAATCAACAAGCTAAAGCAGAGAACAAAATCAGGTATGATTGTATTGATCCCGGATCAAAGCTGGTTTGCAGAAAATGGAATCAAGGTGCCTCACCGTCTGGAAGCACTTATGCAGCAATACTTTCCAGGAAATCTTAGTATTGCCTTCAAGGTGGATGATCCCCGTTTTGAATCTGTGAGTGTAAATGGAAAGGTAGCCTTCAGAGTGCCTACTGATCCTCTGCTGCGCGCATTTCTTGAACTAACAAAGGAAGCTCTGGTAAGCAGCAGTATCAACTACTCAAACCTTCCAGCCGAGAATGATCTCAAACGAATCGAAAAAGTATATGGTTCCTGGTTTGATGTAGCATTGATTCCTCAGGATTACGGTTCTGGCAAAGGGATATCCACTCTGGTGGAGCATGTATCTGCTCAAGAAGCTGGGATTGAAGATATCAAATGCCTGCGAGAGGGATCGGTACCATTCTATGAAGTGAAGCAGAGTTTTAGCATGCCACTGGTCATGTTTGTGTGCACAGCTAATATTTGTCGTAGCCCAATAGCTGAAAAGTTGTTCCGGAAAATGGTCGAGAACTCAGGTTTGCCCCTTTCCGTAGATAGCTCTGGTTTGATCGAAGGTGGGCATATGATTTCGCTATCATCAATGCAATTGCTGATGGAGGCCGGAATCCCTGAGGCGCAGGAGCATGTTTCCAAACAAATCACTCCCCAAATGGTTGCAGGATCCTGGTTGGTGCTCACCATGGAGGAGCGACAACGGGATTATCTGCGAGAACGGAATCCTGAATCAATGCACAAGATCCTTACCCTAAATGAGATCACTGGCTTTGAAGGTGATGTGGAAGATCCTTATGGAAGCGATATCGATAATTACCGCAAAACCTATATGATCATCCAGGAACGCCTGATTATCCTGCATGGGATGATCCTGAAAAAAGAAATAAAACTATAAGGAATAAAAATGATCAATCCCACTATCACAGATAGAATCATTGCCGAACATGGTATTTCGAAAGAGGAGTACCAATACATCTTGAATATATTGGATCGCGAACCAAACTTGGTGGAATTGGGGATCTTTAGCGTGATGTGGAGTGAGCATGCCAGCTACAAAAATAGTGTGAAACTGCTCAAGACCCTTCCCAAAGATGGCGAGATGATGCTGGCTAAAGCCGGCGAAGAAAATGCAGGTGTGATCGATATTGGCGAGGGGAAAGCCATTAGTTTCAAGATCGAAAGCCACAATCATCCTTCAGCATTGGAACCTTATCATGGTGCTGCAACCGGAGTTGGCGGCATTCTGAGGGATATTTTCACAATGGGTGCCCGCCCCATCGCAGCGCTTAACTCCCTGCGCTTTGGAAATCCTGATAATCCTCAGGTTAAACATCTCTTGAGTGAGGTTGTTCAAGGCATCGCTGATTATGGTAATTGCTTTGGAGTGCCAACGGTAGGAGGAGAAATCTATTTTGAGGATAGCTATGAAGGCAATCCGCTGGTAAACGCCATGGCAATTGGTCTTTTGGAACACAAACATATGGCAAAGTCTGCCGCCAGTGGGGTCGGTAATGCTGTGCTTATTGTTGGTGCAAAGACCGGCAGAGATGGAATCCATGGAGCTACTTTTGCCTCCATTGAGCTCTCGGAAGAATCCGAAGAGAAACGAACCGCAGTGCAGGTAGGCGATCCATTCTATGAAAAACTACTGCTTGAAGCCACCTTGGAGATTATCCAGGCTGGATTGGTTGTGGGTATTCAGGATATGGGAGCAGCCGGATTAACATGCTCCAGTTCGGAGATGGCAGGCAAGGGTGAGGTCGGCATCGAAATCGATGTCGCCAAAGTTCCTCAGCGTGAAAGCGGGATGAGCACCTATGAGATCATGCTCTCGGAATCTCAGGAACGTATGTTGGTAATTGTAAAGCCAGAAAACATCAATGCAGTGCTGGATATTTTTACAAAATGGGATCTGGATGCTGTGGTGATCGGCAAAGTAACTGCAGATAAGCAATTGAGAGTGTATAATGGCTCTTCCCTGGAAGCTGAGATTCCGGCTGAAGCTCTGATCCTGGGCGGAAAAGCTCCAGTATATACTCGAGAGACCAAGCGGCCAGATTATCTGGATGATTTGCATAGTATTGATGTGAATGCTTTCAAAACGGATCTAAATCCCTATGAAGTGCTAATCAGACTGCTGGATTCTCCCAACATTGCCTCAAAGCATGCTGTGTATCAGCAATATGACCATATGGTACAAATTGGCAGCACAATTGAACCCGGCAGTGATGCAGCAGTGATTCGTATATCCGATACCAACAAAGCCATCGCCGCAGCTACTGATTGTAATGGCCGGTATTGCTATCTTGATCCCTATGAGGGAGCTAAAGCAGCCGTTGCAGAAGCTGCCAGAAACGTTGCCTGCAGCGGAGCAAAACCGGTTGCTATCACCAATTGTCTGAACTTTGGGAATCCTTATAAACCCGAAGTTTACTATGGATTTGCGGAGTGCATTCGCGGTATGGGAGATGCCTGCAGGGCATTTGGAACTCCTGTAACCGGAGGCAATGTGAGCTTTTACAATGAGAATCCGGAGGGAGCAATCTATCCCACACCGGTGATTGGCATGCTGGGGGTTATGGATGACTTCCGTCTGGCCAAGTCACAATTCTTCAAGCAGGATGGTGATATCGTTCTGCTACTGGGATCATTAAAAGCTTCCCTGGGTGGTTCTGAATATCTAAAGGTGATTCATCAGAAGGTATGCGGCCAAGCCCCGAGAATTGATCTTGAACAAGAGAAGTGCTTGCAAGAGATTCTCTTTGAACTTATCTCTTTAAACAAATTGCAAAGCGCTCATGATGTAAGTGATGGTGGTTTGGCAGTGGCTCTCGCTGAATGCTGCTTCAATGCAGAACGCCGTTTTGGTTTCAAAGGTGAGTTTGAACGGCCAGACTCCTGGGAAAGCACATACTTTGGGGAAGCGGGTGCAAGAGTAATCATCTCAGTTGTCCCTGAGCTCCTTGATCAAGTGTTAAGCACTGCCCATGTCCGGAATTATGAATGCCACAAGTTAGGCTACGTTACCAAACGTCAGGTATTTGCCCTTAATGATGATATAGAATGCTGCGCTGAAGATCTGTACAGGATATTCAGGCAGCCAATAAATCTCTGAGAATGGAGGAGGAGATGAGAATGAACATTTTCTTCGGTAACCTGTTTTGGGGGATATTGCTTATCCTCTGGGGTGGATCACTAATCTTAAAAACCTTCAATATCCACATGCCTCTGGCAAAGATTTTCTTTGCAGTTGTCATCATCCTGTTTGGACTCAAATTGCTCCTGGGCGATAAGATTACCTGGTTCAACAGTGGAAGAACCTACAAGCAACATGGTGCATCCTATATTCGAAGTAATAACACCGGAGAATATACATTTGTATTCTCGGGCGGGACAATTGACCTCACGGATATTGATCCCAACAGCAAAAACCTGGAGATAACGGTGGTTTTTGGCAGTGCGGATGTACTCCTGCCCAGTCATCTCAACTTTGATATCGAACCAACCAGTGTTTTTGGTTCCACCTCTTTACCAGAAAAGAAGCTTAATCCTCAAGCCGGAGGTCGGGCTATTCGAATTGAATCGTCAGCAGTGTTTGGCAGGATTCAATACTTCTTCAAGGATACCGTTGCCCCTCAAGCAGAACCGATCTATGAACCCGAGAAGGAGTCAGAGGGGGATTTCTAAGATTCCTGACATGAAGAAACTGCTCTTGCTTGCAGGATTTGTTCTGCTATTTGTGCTGTGTTCCGCCAGCGGAATAGGTTATGCCCTATCCGGTGGCGGAGCGCGGGGATTTGCTCATATTGGCATCCTCAAAGTTTTGGAAGAGGAAGGAATCCAACCCGGCTACATTTCTGGAACCAGTATCGGAGCGATTATCGGAGCGTTTTATAGTATGGGCTTCAATGCTGCTGAAATTGAATCCCTGGCACTTGAGATAAAATGGCAAGAGATTTTGGAGGAAAGACAATCCAGAAAAGATCTCTATATTGGGCAAAAACGATGGGCACCTTATGGGAACATCACCTTTGAACTGAATGAATACTGGGCCCCTCAACTCCCATCCAGCGTTTACAATGTCAACAATGTTAACCTCAAGCTCTTTGAACTCTATGCAGCCGGCTCTGTCATCACTGACTTCAATGATCTTCCCATTCCCTTTTCATGTGTCGGCACAAATCTGGTTAGTGGTCAACCGAAAGTATTCAATCGCGGCTCAATCATGCAGGCTGTACGAGCATCAATGTCCATCCCCAGCATTCTTCAACCCTTTGCGATTGATGGTGATATCTATATCGACGGTGGGATTTCTCAAAATCTTCCCATCAATGTAGTTAAGGATATGGGTGCCAGCAGTGTGGTGGGCATCAAAGTCAATTCCTCGCTGAGAAACAAAGAAACCCTGACCAATCTGATTGAGGTTCTGGATCAAACCATCAACATCGGTATCACTAGAAACCTGAGTGAAGACCTTGGTGATTGCGATTTGCTATTAGAACCAGATCTATCCAGCTTCTCCTCAACTGATTTTGAGCATGTTGCAGAGTTGATTGCGATTGGAGAGAACTATGCCAGATCCCAAATCATGGAGATCAGAGCCTATGCGCAAAGCCAGAATGCCACATCTACTGAGCGTCTAAACAGTTTCAATAGAAAGCGGGATCACTTTTTTGTACAAAGAATCAATGTGCTTGGCAATGACCGGCTTAGCGCTGAGAAGATTCGCGAATATCTGAGATTGGAGAGCGAGCACACCTATAGCACAGACCATATATTGCAGGCATGTTTGAAAACCTGGAATTCACAATTTTTCAGGGTTATTTATCCTGTTTTGGTACCTCTGGGGGATGATCAGTATGAACTGCAGATTCATGTCACTGAAAAGGCCAATAAGACCCTGACAATGAATAACTCCTATAACAGTGATGTCAAGCTTACAGCCAGTGCTATCCTTCGCCTTAACAATTACCTGCTAAAGAACTCCATCCTGCTTGCCGAGCTGCAACTGGGGGGCAAAAACGAACTCAATGTGGACTATGTCAAAAACTTCGGAGAGCTTTGGGGTATCTATTATCGAGTGTTCCCTTATGTAAACGAAAAGACCATGTATGTATATGACGATGATCATCATCGCACCAATAGCGTTAAATCACTGGAATGGGGTGCAACAAGCGGGATTGGTTTGTTCAGCCCCAAGCAGGGAGCAATTGAGTTCTTCACTTATCGCAGCGATACATACCTTTACCGGGGAATTGCCGAGACTGATGTGCCCCCCAGGAATTATCAGGTGAGTGGTTTTGGCGTAAAGGGACTCTATGAAAGCGTTGATGATTACGTCTTCCCGCAAAGTGGACTCAGGTTTCTGGGCAAGTTCAATTTCGCCAGGGACGAGAAAATATCCGACTATGTTTACAGCAAGTTCACTGGTAAGCTTGAAGCATACTACCCCATCAATCATTCCCTGAGTCTGATGAGTTCAATAGATATCGGCACTTTCTTTAATTCAGCTCCATCGGATAAGTTTGATCCTTATCCCTTAGGAGGAGCTGATGCATTTATGGCATTTCCCAAGTATGAGATAAGCGCTCCGCATTATCGGATTCTACAGGGTGGAATCGTTCTCGAGCCCAAAAAGAACATCTTTATTCATGCTGGGATTCAGCATCTTAGCTATGATATGGATGAGCTGTGGGGGAACAACTATGATAGTGAGCATTGTTACTATGCCGGAATCGGAATCAATACTGTGTTTGTGCCAATCAAGCTTGCGGCAGCGCTCAGTGGGTCAGGAAGGTATAATACGATCTTTTCTGTTGGCTATGATTTTGATATATTCAGATACTCCAGGAAGTGAATTCAGCTCATATAATCCCATCTTTGGAATGCGCTTTGCATACTTGAAACAATGTCAAATTATTAACTGATAAGGATTCTCTATGAAGACAACACTGCTGATTTGTGTCGCACTACTCAGTGTGGGCTTGCTGATTGCAGGTGTATCAAACACCTATTATCTGGAACAACCAATAATTACTCAGAACGAATCTGAGGTGATCGTCAAGCTGGCTAATGCCCAAAGCTGGGGTGAACCTGGTTCTCCAAATCTGCCTTGGTTCGGCGTTAAGCTGCTTCTTCCAGTTGGGACCGAAGCCACTGCTGTTTCTGTGAAAAGATCTCAACCTACAACTATAAAGCTGGATGCCAAAGTAAGCCATTTACATAGACAGTATCCTCTATCCTGGAAGGATCAGATTGTCCCAACTGAGCCTAATCCTGATATATACACGATTAACGAAGCTTATCCAAAGAGTACCGATAATGGGATTAGCACTCATTTCCTGAGTGGACATCCCATTGCGTTCACTGCGGTATCTCCCTTTGAATATAAACCCATGAGTAATGAGTTGGTTTTCTACCAGACCATCACGGTTGATATAGATTATTCAGCTTCATCCCGGGCAGTATCTGCTCAGAGACTGTTGAAAACAGATTCCTTCACCCAAAAGAGACTTCAACAAAGCGTAGATAACTCAGTTCCATCCTATCGCGAGCTTCGTGACGAAGGAATTGACTATTTGATGATTGTCGATGCTGAGAAGCTGGCCAACTGGCAACCCCTGGCCGATTACTATGAGGGAATTGGCATGAGTACTCAGATCGTGAGTGTGTCTGATATTCTGAATACCACTTCCGGTGCTGATGACCAGGAGAAAATCCGCAACTACATTATTGCTGCATATGAAACGGATCCTCTCCGCTATGTACTTTTGGGTGGAGATACCGACGTCATCCCGCATCGCGGATTCATGGTTGATTTGGGAACAGGTGGGGAAAGCGATAATGATATCCCTGCCGATATGTATTATTCTTGCCTTGATGGTAACTGGAACGATGATAATGATAACAACTGGGGTGAGATATATGAGACCGATCTCGTCCCGGAACTTGCCATTGGCCGCATCTGTTACAATTCTGATCTGGAGATTGCCAATCAGATCTACAAAATTACCAGCTATCAGATGAGCCCTGTAAATGAAAGTATCAAAAGTGCCTTTTTCGTGGGTGAATGGCTTTGGGATGGTCCTACCTGGGGTGGTGACTATATGGATGAAATGATAGGTGGATCATCCACTCATGGTTACACAACTGCTGGAGTGCCCAGTGATTGGGATATCAGCACCTTGTATGATCGTACCAATGGTTACGAAGAGTCTTGGGGTTCTGCTCAAATCCGTCCTTTACTGTCTAATGGCCCAAACCTGGTAAATCATTTGGGTCATTCCAATACTACTTACAACATGCGATTATCCAATAGTCAAGTTTCCTCCAGCTCCATTACCAATGATGGGGCCAGTCAGAACTTCTCAATATACTTCACTCAGGGATGCTATGCAGGTAGTTTTGATAACCGCAATACCTATCCTGGCGATTATACCAGTGATAGCATCACAGAGAAGTTTATGTCATTGCCCACTTCTGCTGCTGCGATGATCTCTCATTCCCGGTATGGATGGGGAATGCAGGGTTCTACTGACGGTGCTTCCCAATACATCCACCGTCAATATATTGATGCCATCTTTGGCGAGAACATTCACGAAGTAGGATACACCCTGGTTGACAGCAAGATCGATAACATTCCCTTTATCACGAATCAACCGGTTATGTATTGGGTAGATTATGAAACAAACTTGTTCGGCTGTCCGGCAATGATGATATGGACAGATACTCCTCAGGTTATGAGCGTTAACTTGCCATCGCAGTGGCTGGTCGGGCTCACTCAATACACCGTGCAGACTGATGCACCCGGAGCCCAGCTTATCATCAAGAAAGATTCCCACACCTATTTCAGTGGCTATGCAGATGAGAATGGCATAGTCACTATCAGTCTCTTTGCCAGCTTGGATCCCGGTTCGTATCAGGTGTATATCAACGCTCCTAACTACTATTCTTATAACAATACTATCTTTGTTACTGCCAGTGAGATGCCCTATATCGTATGTTCCGAGTTTGCTTACGATGATGATGATGCAGTAATTCACACCGGCGAAGTTCTGGACATCAGTTTTATGGTCAAGAACGTTGGCATGGTGGATCAAGCAGCAAATGGCACAATTCTGCTAAGCAGTTCCTCTCCCAATATCGAAGTAATCGATGGCACTCTTGATTTCACTCCGCTTGCGGCTGGTGACAGTTTGTATTACGATAGCGCTTTCCAGATCAGAATCATAGGTAGTTATCCGGATCATTCACAGGCAAATCTGCAGTTTAATACCAGCTTTGATGGATACAGCACTCAGAGCTTCAGCAGGATTACTCTTGCTGCTCCCTTGCTGAGCATGGAATCATACACTATTACCGGGCCTGGATCATACATTATGCCTGGAGATGTCGCACATGTCAGCTTTAATGTGCATAACAGCGGAACCGGAAATGCCTTCAGCCCCATGATGATGCTATTCTCAAACAGTCCATATCTTAGCACAAACGTATATGATCTGACGATTGCTCCGGTAGAGTCCGGGAACACCACTAGTGTTCCATTTGCCTTTGAAGTTCAGGTCTCGGAAAATGCCGAGATCGGTACCCTGCACAATATTGGCTATATGCTATCAGCAGAGAATGGGAACGTTGTTGAAGGAGTATTCTCAATTCATCTGGGAATGCTTACCTATAGTTTTGAACCAGATCTGCAAAACTGGACCAATGCACAGTTGAACAACAGCTTTGTTGATCAGTGGCATCGTTCCTCAGCCCGAAACAACACCAGTGGGGGCAGCTATTCGATGAAGTTCGGAGGCTCGGGTTCAACTCAATATGCAGCAAATGCTTATGGGGCATTGATCAGCCCTGAGGTAGCTATTGCTCCCAATAGCCGTTTGAAGTTCTATCACTGGATAGATGCGGAAGATCATGATTCTATGCCCAGCTATGCCTGGGATGGAGCCTTGCTGCAGATGTCCTTGAATGGCGAGAGTTGGGAGCAAATTACTCCCGTTGGTGGATATCCTTATACCAGTTACAACAATCCTGCAAGTCCTTTTGTAGCAAATACTCCAATATATTCAGGTCAGCATGATTGGACAGAAGCTGTCTTTGAGTTGGGTTCTGCCAGTGGAACTGCCCGTTTCCGCTTCGTGTTTGGAAGCGATGGCTATGTTGGCGGTGAAGGCTGGTATATTGATGACGTACGAATTGAAACTGAACCTGTATCCAATTCCGATAACACAACAGTAGTACAAGCTCTGGTACTCAGTCCAAACTATCCCAATCCCTTCAATCCTGAAACAAACATCAGTTTCAATCTTCCCATATCCTCTCCTGCAAGATTGGAAATCTTCAATCTTAAAGGCCAGAGAGTAAGGAAACTGGTTGATTCAGAGCTTCCCGCAGGAACTTCAATCGTTACCTGGAATGGCAAAGACGACAATGGCCGGGAAGTATCCAGCGGTGTCTATTTCTATCGTTTAAGCACAGATGATAAAGTTATAAGCCGCAAGATGATGCTGATGAAATGAGTAATGTCATTGTTCTAACCGGTGCCGGAATAAGCGCTGAATCCGGCATAAAAACCTTTCGGGATTCCAATGGCTTGTGGGAAAACCACAGAGTTGAAGATGTTGCAAGCCCCGAAGGATTCATAAGGAATCCCAATCTGGTATGGGATTTTTACAAACAGCGATACACACAAAGCATAAGTGTTGAGCCCAATGGTGCTCATCTGGCTCTTGTTAAGCTGGAGAAGCACCTGGGCGACAAGTTTCATATTATTACTCAAAATGTTGATTGCCTGCACACTCGAGCGGGAAGTCGCCGGATATATGAAATGCACGGTCGTCTGGATTCCTGCTTTTGTACTCGATGTAGAACCCATTTCAAAATAGAAGACATTGATCTAGCTGTTCAGCTACCTCATTGTGAACTATGTGGAGCTTTGTTGCGTCCTGATATCGTCTGGTTTGGAGAAATCCCTTATTACCTTTACGAGATTGAAGAATTGCTCAAGAACTCCGATTATTTCCTGATTATCGGCACCAGTGGAGTTGTGTATCCAGCGGCAGGCTTTGTAATGACGGCCAAACTCTTTGGAGCTCACACCATTGGAATAAACCTGGAGAAGCCTGATAATATGGGCTTCTTTGATGAGTTTCACCTGGGCAAGTGCGGTGAACTCTTGCCTCCAATCGTTGATGAGATGATCAAACACCTATGAATGGTGACGATTTATTCTTTAACTCCGAGTTTCTGCTGGAAGATGAAGAAAACAACAAGCCCAGTTTGAAGGAGGGAGAACTCCGCGAAGTTTCAGTGCTTTTTGCTGACATCAAGGGCTTTACCAATATCTCAAACAATTTTGAACCAGAAGTAATTCATGGCAAAATGGATGAGATCATGAAGATCTTCAGCAAATGCATCACCTTCTATGGCGGCTTTGTTGACAAATACATTGGTGATGGCATTATGGCTCTGTTTGGTGCCAAGAAAGCCACTGAGCATGACACGCAACGATGTATCCTGGCTGCAATTAAAATGCAGGAACAGCTCCGGCTTTACAACAGCTTGCTTGTTCGTGAACGTGGCTTTGAAAACCTGGAATTGGGTCTTAGAGTGGGCATCAATACCGGCATGGTTTCAGTTGGCAAGGTCGGCCAATCACGCGAGGGAGATTTTACCGTCTATGGGCCTCAGGTAAATCTTGCCAGCAGGATGGAAAGCAACGCTCCGGTAAACCGGATTATGCTGCCCCTGCACACCAAACAACTCGTTGATTCAATCTTCGACTTTGAACACCTGGGCATGGTATCCGTAAAAGGAATGGACGAACCAATAGATTGCTATCTGGTTGTTGGGCAGAAGACGCAGGGACAGCATGCGCCAAAAAGCGTCTTCATCGGTAGGGAAGAGGAGCTGCATGCACTATCCGAAGCTCATAAAAGCGCCCAAAGCTCATTCCAGATTGTTGGTCTGAAGGGAGATGCTGGAATTGGTAAGAGTCGCTTGATTCAAGAGTTTTGTGCGCATCTGGATCCCACCGATGTACTGCACGGAGTATGTTCTTCAATTTCTCCCAGTCCCTTTAATCTATTCACCAGGATCTTTGAAGATCAGTTCCAGCTTCAGCACAATATGCCAACAACTCAGAAGAAGGATATTCTGGAAGCTGCAATACAAACATTGGCTCTCAAGAGTGATGATAGCGAAGAACTGCTGGATACAATCCCTTTGATAGGCATGTTGCTGGATATCCGCTATCAGGATCCCCGCATTCAGCAAAAGGGGAAGGATTTGCTCAATCACCTTTTGCGAGCTATAGAACTGGTCTTTATGACTCTGATTCGCAACGCGAAAGGAAGAACCCTGGTATTGATTCTGGATGATATTCACCTGGTTGATGAAGCTTCGTCCCTGGCTTTGGAACATTTACTCGGAAGAATGGATGCCGAAGAGATCAATCTGTTACTAATCGCCCTGTATAGGTTGGATTTCAGCATTCTGCCCTGTATCACCGGGCACCAAAGCTTTCAAGAACTGGAAATTTTGGCCCTTGATCAATCCAGAATTGAAGAACTGGTGCGCCATTACACCAAGAATCTTCACTTAAGCGACACCACCCTGAAACTGGTATGTGATCTATCGGCAGGCAATCCCTTCTTCCTGGAGGAGTGGTGCAATTACATTGCTAATCTACCCAAAACTGAACTTGATGAATACCCAGTTCCGGGCAATCTGCACGCACTGATTCTATCACGGCTGGATAATCTGCCCAAGAACCTGAGATTGCTACTACACAAAGCTGCAGTGATTGGAAACGAATTCTTTGTCGCAATCCTGCGGGAGGTAGAAAACAGGCTAAATGATTCGGTTGACTTAGATGCAACCTTGAAGGATCTGGAGGCTCATTCCTTGATAATGAGGATGTTGGGCTTTGATTTTTCCACTTACTTCTTCAAGCATATCACCACCCGCGAAGTGGCATATCAAACTCTTTTGCAACAGAACCGCAAGATGCTGCACCAACTCACCGCCGAATCCATTGAAGCTTTGTTTCCAGATCGGATAGATGAGTTTGTCTTCGCTTTGGCAGAGCACTATCAAAAAGCTGAACTTCCAGAACAGGCAAAACCGTATCTGAAGCTGGCAATTGATAAAGCCGCCAAGGTCTTTGATAACGCCCTGGCAATCAAGCTTGGCAACGAATTGATTGAGATTTCTGATGTTCCGGATGAACAAGCTGAAACTCTGATCAAACTCGCTGATATCAAGTGGCTCACCGGCGATTGGCAAGCTGCCGATGCTGACATAATTCACGCGGAAAGCCTGCTCAGTAAAAACTCGCTGTTGATGTGTGACATCCATCGCTTCAAGGGCATTGCAGCTTTCTTCAAGGGTGATTTTAAATCTGCCTTGCTAGAGTTTGAGTCAGGTTTGAACCTTGCTCAGGAGTTGGATGATCAACTGCAAATATGCATAGCTTTATCAAATATGGGCATCTGGCATCAACATCACAAGAACTTCAAGGAATCCATCACTTTCCACAAGCAGAGTCTGGAGATTGCCAGTTCTTTGAACGAAATCCAAAGACAGGCCAAAACCTTATCCAATCTGGGATTGATTTATCTTGAAAGCGATGACTTTAGCAAAGCAGAAGCATCTTTTCTGGAAAGCCTCAGGATTGCTCAATCCCATCGATACTTGCGTGATGAATCCATCGCCCTGGGCAATCTCGCCTGGGCCTATATGTCCCAGAAACGCAATGATGAGGCTATGCAGTATTTGAACCAGAAGCTTGCTCTTGCCACTCAGATGAATGACAAACTGGAGATCATCAAAGCTCTGGGTAATATCGGCAATATCCATCAGTATTCAGCCAATTATGAAGAAGCACTGAAGTGCTTTAAACAAATCCTTGAGCTAAAACTGCAACTCGGAAATCAACAGGAAATCGAAAACACTCGCAAAACAATTGCTGAAACTGAAGTTCTGATCAAGAATCGAAAATAATCAGTAATCTTTGGCTCATCCCTGCTACTTATCGTCACGATGCGGTTACCTTGTGGTTACAAAAGTAACGGCAAGGTGACCGCATCGTGACGATAGATAAAGGGGCTTGAATCCAGTATGTGCCATGGAATATGAACTTAGCTGAAAGCCAGCTTTCCCACCGACAATGAAAGCCGGTGGAGTTAGTATTGCAGACGTCGAGTCTGCAGAATCAGCAACAGATGCTTACTTTTACGGATACCGTTCCATTTCGACACGAGAAGTTTGTCGAATCCAATGGATTTCATGTAAACTCTATTTCTTGATGGGGATGGCTACAAATACAGTGGTTCCTTCATTCTCTTTGCTCTTGATCCAGATATCTCCACCATGTAATTCTGCGATACGTCTGGAGGTTGCCAAGCCTAGACCAAGACCACTGGAGCGGTACTCCACAGTTCCGGACTTGTGCGCATAGATTTCATTGAGTTCAAAGAACTTCCGAAATACGTTTTTGAGTTGATACTCGGGGATTCCGATACCATTATCCTGAACATAAATCACCAGGCTATCCTTGCCGTCAATCCGTTCTTGCTGGAAGGCAGCTTTACGGGCACCGATGATAATGGTGCCAAAGTCATTGGTAAAACGGATTGCATTTAGCACCAGATTGTAGATCATCAAATGCAGGGCTTCCCAATTTGCCTTCACTTTACCAAGCTCCTTCTCAATTTCCAGACGAATAAACATCTTTCGTTTTCGTGAAAGGATCTCAACTTCTTGTTGAATGAGTTCCAGGATTTCCGAGATATCGATTGGAGCCATACTTAGGCTCTTCTTCAAGTTGTAATTGTTCATCGTGGTAATGTCCCCGGTAGTCAGGATCATTTTTTTAACGGCGTTTTCGATCTTGCTGACAATCTCTTTGCGTTCGTCTTCATCAGCATACAGATTCCGTTTCAGACGGGAGACATAGCTTTGCAAGGTGGTTAGCGGCGTATTCATCTCGTGAGAGACAATTGCCATAAACTCGTCCTTGAGCATTTCGAAGGCGTTTAGCTCGCTGCTTTTCTGCAATAGGTTTTGATAGAGCATGGCATTTTTGATGGCAATGGTGATCTGCTCAATGAACAGGGCAATTATCTCGGGTTTGAGATACATAGCCCGGGTGTTGTTATCCATATTATCCAGATACAGGAACCCAAAGATATTGCCATCAACGCTGATCGGAGCGCAGAAAATGGTGTGAAGCTGATAGTCTTGAACAGAAATGGCGTTCTTGAAACGGTTGTCTTCCATGGCGTTGTAGGTTGTCATCATTTCCAGGCTGGTCTGTGATAGCGACAAAGCTGATTTGCTAACACCGGCAATATTGGAGAGGATTTGTTTCTCCTGATTTAGCTGAACCCGGTAGATGTTGTTTCCATCTGCATCACGTTTGATCAGAAATCCCCGGCTGCTGTTTGTGAAATCAATGGCCTGGGATACGATCTCGTGTTCCAAATCCCCAATATCCACAATCCTCATCATTTCGTGAGATATCTGCATCAGTTGATTCATCTTCTGAATGCGCATGGTGATCTCGGAATAATCCTGAATGCGAACTATCAAGGCAGAAAGATGCTGCTTGATATTGCGCATGATAGATATCTCCTGTTTGGTGAAAGGCAATTCCTTGTCATCGGTCAGAACCAGATAACCCACTCTCTTGGATCCGGTGAGCAGTGGTATGATTACTAGGTTTTGTTCCATGTAAACCACTTGAACCAAAGTATCCATTCGGAATGCCCGTTCAATCTCGGAGGATAATTCTGGCAGGATCAGACTCTCTTTGTCACAATTGTAACTATGGAAGGTGCTGAAGTTTTGAATCCGCTCGGAGTATTCCCAAAGTCGGAAACGCCAGGGACAGATCACTTCATTGATTCCCTTTTCTATCAGGAATTTGATGCGTTCAGCGTTATAGACATTGGCAATATTGAACAGCAATTCGTTCCATTTACGACGCAGGTCTTTGGCTCTGGAAACAATTGGCACCAGATCAAACTTGCGAATCAACTTCAGGTTGTAGTGGTTCACATTCAAGTAATTTGCCCTGTCGTCAGTAGGCACATTTTCTGTTATCTTATCCAGATACTTCTTGTAGTCTTCAAAGACCTGTTCAGCCAGATCATCCTGCTTCAGTTCAACCAGGATCTGGATTTGGATTTGATATAGTTCAACCTGTAACTGGAAGTATTCATAGCTCTGCCAGTCTTTCTGGTAACGCATATTGCGACGCAAAATATCCCGAAGGGGAATATCCTTGAACGCCAAATCAAGCCTCAGCTGCAGGATATCCAATTTGCATAGCCAATAGCGATAGTTGTTGCTCTTACACAAATCCCTGGCCTTGAGCATATAGTCATGAGCCTTTTCGTAATCCTGCAATCCATAATGGCACATCACTTCAAGGATGTAGAATACTGCGATGGCATAGTTGTTGTTGATTTCCCCAGCGTGCTTCAAAGCCAGTTTCAGTTCAGAGTGTGCTTTCTCATAGTCCTTTTCAGCCAGCGCAATGAGGCTGAGGACGTTGTGGTGAAACTCCTCTTCATGGATGTGCTTGTAATTGATATGAGCGTTGCTGCTGATGAGCTTCTTGAGTTTCCTAGGACTCATCATCTCGCTTAAATAGTAGAAATAGGTTTTCACCAAGGGATTAATCTCAGTTATCTTGCCTTCGGTGAGCTGGGGTTCATGTTCGTTTAAAAACTCGAGATAATGGCCATAGCCCTTGATTTTGCTCTTGGCCAGGGCCAGATTGCGTTGTACTGAGCTAAGATAAGCATTGCTGCCAATGGATTTCATCAGGTTTTCGCAGGCAATCAATAAGGTCTCGGCAACTTGAAATTCCCCCATTTTGATCTTAGCTTCACCTTGATTTAGCAAGGCTAAAGCTTTAATTGTGGTGAGATTCAGTTCGCTGGCATATTTATAAGCCAAGTGCGAATAGTTGCTGGATTCAACAGTGATCCCCTGTTTGAGATATAGATCTGAAAGATTGTTGTAGATTAAACCCAGGAACCGACGGATATTGTATCGCTTCCAGATATTCAAAGCAATACCAAGGTGTTCTTGAGCTTCATCGATGTTTTTCTGATCGCTGTAAAACACACCCAGATCATTGTGCATCGCAGCCAGCCGGTACATAACCCGATAGTCATGCTCAGGAGGGAGATTGGCCAGGAAATCTTCAATCACCTTGATGGCACGGTCAGTATCGCCATTGATTTTGTAGTAAACCGCAAGTCGATCAGTGAAGGCGATTCTGAGATCAAGAGGAACTTCTTCTTTGATTGCCATATCCAGGTAGTGCTTGGCTTTCTCAAGGTCTGTTTTCAGATATACTTGGATGAAAGCCAGCCAGATATGTAGTCTTTGCTTTCCCGTTACGATCAAAAGCTCAGCTCGGCGAAAGCTTTCATGGGCAAGAATCAAGTTTTCACGAAGGAGATGGATGGTGCCGATCGTGAAGTATTTTTCAAACAGTTCAGGAATCTCAGCTTCATTTTCAAGAATGAATCCTGCGCGCTCAAAAAAGCCAGTGAGATCTGTCTTCTCCTGAAACATTGCCAGATCCCGGATCACTTCCCTGGCACTCACCTGGGTTTGGGGGTCAAAATCCAGCTTCAGAACGTTTAGCATCGCTTCATAAGCAGCGCTTTGCTCGTGTTCTTCACTCAACAAGGTGGATAGCTTCAGATAGTAATGCCTGGCAGCTTGCAAGTCATCAGCCAGGAAGGCATTCCTGATCAAGCCATTGCAGGTTGCCTTATCCACGACTTCCTTTTTGGAGAAATACTTCAGCAAGCGCTTGGAGATCAGGACGTGCAGCTTGTTGTTACACTCTTCAAACATCCTGGTTTTGGCTTCAATAAAGCTGAAGTGATAGTACTTGCCTTCCTTGTTCAGGATTTCATTGTAGGTGGCATCATTGAGTAGATTGTAAAGATCGATATCTTTCAGCTTGAGGATGGCAATCATCAGTTCCCGGCTCAGAGGAGTTTGAATCACGCTTAGCTTCTGTAAAAATGCGTAATTCTGACTTGTGAGATGGCTCATCCGGGAATAAATCGAATGAATCAGACGGGCAGGAAGCTGGTAATCTTCCAGAGAATCCGGGAAAATGATGCTATCTTCAAGAATGATATTTTTGCGCTGTACCAGATCAATCAGGATCTCGCGGATAAACTCTGGATTACCAGAGGAGCGATAGAAAAGATCACTGCTCAGGGTTTTTGGAGCGGCAACCGGTAACAGTTTATTGATATAGGAGTTGCTCTCTTCTTCACTCAAGAAAGGAATGTTTAGTAAGACTGTGTGATCGATCTGATTCACTTTGTTGAAATCATTGCAGGAGAGTACGATCATGATGCGATTTTGCACCAAAGAAGGGGAGAGATAATTCATGAAGTCAACAGTGTGACGATTTACATACTGGAAATTGCGAATGATGAAGATGATTGGCTTGCTTTTGGAAAGCTGGATAAGAAGGCTCTGCACACTATCAAAATCACTTCTCAAATCATCAACCGTTTGAGTAAGACTTTTGGCTTCCTGCTCACTGGCAAACAGATATCGCTTGAACTTCGGGGAAATGCTGGTCAGTGATTCATATTGCAGGATTTCCTCTTCACTAAGCGATTGCAGATATTCCTTGATCAGGGCAAAGAAGGCTTCATGATCAGTTCTGGTGCAGTTGTAGTCAAATAGGAAATACTCTCCTCCCAGAAGGTGGTAGCGAAACAAAGAAAGGATGCTGTCCTTACCCAGGCCATCGCCGCCGATTACAGAGATAATCTTTCCATTATTGCTAACTACTGCTGGCAAAAAATCCAGCATCTGGTGAGAAAACTTCTCACGAACGATGTAGCTATTGAATCTCATGGTATTCACAATCGACCAAGAGGCAGAAAAAGGATACTCACTGGAGCTGATCCGGTTTATGTAACCAATGATCTCTTCTCCAGATTGAAAACGGTTGTCTGGATTGCGTTCCAGAAGTCTCAGGATAAGCTTTTCAAGCTCCAGCGGGATGTCCTTGTTGATTTCGGAGGGGAAGTTTGGAATGAAATACTGGTGACCACCCTGAATCAAAGCATTGATCTGATCAATACTAAATGGAAAAGAGCCGGTACATAGACGATATAGCATTACTCCCAAGGCATAGAAATCACTTCTTTCACTGGGAGGATTACCCAGATATTGCTCTGGAGCTACATAAGGAAGGCTACCAGATACATTGCGGGTGTCTCGGTTTGGGTCAATCTTTGAGAAACCATAGTCAATCAGCTTGACCCTGATTTCCTTTCCCTCCATTTGGTAAAGAACGTTTTCCAACTTGAGATCCTTGTGCAGGATTTGCTGATTGTGCAGTGAATGCAGGGCATAACATATCTGCACCACAATATCATAAACAGTGGATATGCGGGATTTGTTGAAGCGCAAATGGCTAAGAGTCTTACCTTCAAAGAACTCGCTAATGAAATACACATGATCACCCACGTGACCAAAATCAACCACATGCAATAGATTGGGATGTTCAATTTTGGTAATATGGTGCATTTCCTCTGCGCTGAAATACTTGTAAAGCTCCTCAGAGGAAAGATATTGAAAGAGTTTAAGGGTGAAGAGCTTGTCTGTCCGAATGTCCCGCACTTTGAAAACATTTGCCCATGTGCCAGATCCCAAGCTTTCTATAACTTCATAACGGTGATCTATATACATCTAAAACTCCATGTGTAGGTTGAATCAAACTGAGCTTTGCACAAGTTTGATAGTACAGGCAGAGTGTCAATGATTTTGTCAAACATTTCCATCTCATATCTATCCAACTGAGTATCAATCCACTCTATCGTGATGAGTATTTCATACAACCAATCTTACTGTATCTACAGGATGTGGGTTTGTAAGCGCTTAAGAGATTCTTCCATCCCCAGGATCGCAAAGGTACTGGGAAGATCCGGGCCATGACTCTGGCCGATCAAAGCCAAGCGAAGAGGTGTGTAAAAGGCTTTCCCCTTGATCCCTAACTCTGCAATGCCATTCTTGGTTAATTGGTTCACCTGATCAGCTTCACCCAGATCAATACCTGGCAGATGCGCTATATACCAGGCAAGCACTTGTTGTGATGCTTCATCCTTGAGCAAATCAAGCTCCGCAGGATCCGGATCTTTGGGAGTTATAAACATCTGGGCATAATCAGCCATTTCGGGAAGCAAATTGCAACGCTCACGAGCTGCCATGATGATGGCCAGGTATTGCTCCGTATCACGCAAGCTGATATCTTTAAAATATGGCCTTGCTCGCTCGGCAACCAACTCTAGCGGAAGATTGCGCAGATAATGCCCGTTCATCCAGTCAAGCTTGGTCAGATCAAAGATGGCACCTGCTTTGTTGACTCTTTCCAGGTTGAAGCTTTCACAAAGCTCAGCCAAAGTATATAGCTCACGATCATCAGCAGAATGCCAACCCAGCAAAGCAACGAAATTGAGCAAAGCCTCTTTCAGATAACCTTTATTCAAATAGCTCTCCACTGATACATCATTCATGCGCTTGCTCAGCTTGGATCGATCAGAGTTCAGGATCAATGGCAAATGAACCCATTGTGGGGCTTGCCAGCCCAGGCACTCGTATAACCATATGTGTTTGGGGGTGGAGGATAGCCACTCTTCACCACGAATCACGTGAGAAATCTGCATGTAGTGATCATCCACAGTAGCGGCAAGATGATAGGTGGGGAATCCATCAGACTTTAGCAACACCTGATCGTCTGATTGTGAAGCTTCCATCTCCACATGTCCGCGGATTAGATCATCAAAGGCAAATAAGTGATTATCCGGCATTTTGAGTCTGATTACATGTGGCGTTGCTTTGGCCAGGTGCTCATCAATCTCGGCTTGAGACAAACTCAGACACCGGCGGTCATATTTGACAAACTCACCTCTGGCTTGCTGTTCTTCCCGCATCTGGTTTAGTGTATCAGGATGGCAGAAACATCGATAGGCATGACCGGATTCCAGCAGTTGATTTGCATGTTTATGATAAAGCTCCAATCTCTGAGACTGGATATAAGGGGCAAAGGGACCTCCCACCAAAGGACTTTCATCAAAGTCTATCCCCAGCGTGTGCAGGATATCGATCAGGTTTTGTGCTGCACCGGCTACTTCTCTGCTTTGATCCGTATCTTCAATGCGCAGGATACACTTACCATTCATAGCCCGGGCAAAGAGAAAGTCATACAGGGCAGTTCGTAGGCCACCAATATGCAGATAACCAGTAGGGCTGGGTGCGAAACGTACACGGGTTGGATTCATTTATTAAGCTCCATAAAGTATTTGTAATAGTCTTTAAGATCCTTTCTCACCAATCGGTAATGAGGTGAGTAATAATGATGGAAGGCTGCCGAATGAGACGTAATACGGCCATGGCTGACCATCTCTGTAACCTTATCCCAGGCTTCCGATTCTGCTGGCATCAATCTTTTCATCATGGGTAGAGAAAGATTCCAGCTATGTCGCAAGAGCTCAATATCATCAGGCTCTTCCTCACATGATGCGATGATCCAGCGGGAAAGATAATCTATGATGGATTGCCGTTCTTTCACATCACTATCCACCTTCAAAACACTAAGGCTGATGCGAGTGTAAACTGGGCCAATGTCCTGGTAAAAGGGATAGTAGGGTTGCTCAGACTGCCATAACTCAGAGGAAATGCTCATGCTCAACTGACCCAGATCCCGCACAATATGTGAAGGTCCATACATCGCCTGATAAAGGAGTTTATATATGTCAACAGGCTCCAGCTTTGGATGTACTTTCAGTTCATCAAGGATGATCTCTTCAATCTGTAAGGCATTGAACTCAATTTGGGGCATATACCAATTCTCCCCGTTTGATGATTACCAGCACCTTTCTTTCTGATACATCGAGTGCGGTTTCCAGATTATAATTGAGTATGCTGAAATCTGCATCAAGCCCTGCTTGAATCCTGCCTCTGATTTGCTCATCATGGGATAACCAGGCAGCATTTTCGGTATATATCTTGATTGCTTGAGTAGGACTCAAGGCTTCCTCCGGATTATTGTGGCAGATCAAGGCATCCAGAGACATATTGATATCCAGAGGAGTTACATACCAATCTGAAGAACCAGTAATGCGAATCCCCTTTTTAACCATTGACCCAAAGCGGTTCATTGAGCGAGAGCGTTCCAAACCAAGAGCATGGGAGTAAAAGCCATTATCTCCTCCCCAAAGCCTGTCAAATGCAGGTTGCATTACAGGAACAGCCGCGGAGGCCTTGATATGATTGATCAGGACATCATCGGTTACTTCACAATGGATAAGCTGGTGGCGGAGGTCTTTGAAATCAGAATTGGCAAGTCCGAGATAGACATTATTGATCTGAGTAATAGCCTTATCGCCAATACAATGCACTGCCACCTGAAGGTTATACCTGTGAGCACGGCTGATGAATGATCTCCAGAACTGATCACTTTGATACAATGTGCCGCGAATTGGCAAACCCTGGTAAGATTCATACATAGCAGCAGTATAGCTCCCAATGGATCCATCAGCAAGAATGCAGCCTCCCACCCTGTTTGCTCCCACTTCCAAAGCTGCTTCAATATTGAAGCTCTGAGGATACAGGATGTAATCAACAGGATAGTCCTTGAGGTGCTTTTGGAGCAATCGATAATGGCCAATGCTTTCATTCGCATCTCCGACCATGGTATGTATGGTGCAGAATCCACCTTTGAGTGCGATTGCTGCTGCAGCTTGATAACTGGACAGAATGGTTTCATCATCCAGAGTGTTGTGGAACCAGTGAACTGTCTGATCATTCTCCACAGACTTGAACACTTCATGATCGCATTTCGGTTTCTTGCCAGCATTTGCCAGGCTATGGCAGGCATGGCTGTTTACAATGCAGGCATGCCCATCCATCCTTCGCAGAATAAGGTTTTTGTCTGGCAAAGCGCGATCCAGCTCGGCTCTTGTGGGGAAGCGCTGTTCCTTAAGCTTGAGTTCATCAAAGTTCCAGGCAAAGAGATGCTTGCCATGTGATTTGTCGGCGGCTTTGATCAAATCCAGGACATCAGAAATCGAGCGAGCAGAG
>Ga0265294_10002173_pt1 | contig 25912 bp, 29 predicted proteins | sample MunlanPumphouse3_FD_192504 | JGI IMG/M metagenome (GOLD analysis project Ga0265294, IMG submission 192504) | Groundwater microbial communities from a municipal landfill in Southern Ontario, Canada - Pumphouse #3 | ecosystem: Environmental > Aquatic > Deep subsurface > Groundwater | place... | reverse complement strand
AGCTTCTTTGCTTTTAGATTGTAAAAACATTGCCGTACACATAAAATCACTCCTAAATAATTATATTTTATTTAAATAAATTAATACATAATAAAAAAATGATAATTAAATCATTCTATGAACTTCAGCATTAGGTATTATAGTTATTATATCTTTTTATTCATTCAAATAAAAGACCGAAATTTTGTTATTGATTATAATTCCATTTTTGATTATTAATATTTATTATAGGTTTTTTATTTATCTTATTAGCAAAACTATTTATAGCCTTAAATACTTTATCAGTGAAATAAAAATCTTCTAATTCTTTTAAATTAAGTAAATCGTTTATAATAAAATCTATTTTAATAATATCTTGATTAATAAAAATATTTATATCATCTATATATTGAAGTTGTCTCATGCCAACAACATTATATCCTTCTTTGGCAACTCTGGTTTTTTTAATATCTATTTTATCGCAGAATATTAAACAAATAGTCATAAGATTATTTTCATCAAATCCGGCACTATGATTTTTAATTGCGCTTAAAACTTCTTTTTCATATTTTAGTTTAATATTTTTTTTTTTAAAATACTCTTTTGCCATTAACTCTGATTTAGCTGGATGATTTTCTTTGCCATTAATGCATCCTATATCATGAAGTAGGGCTGCTATCTTTGCATTTTCAATAAATACTTTATTATAGAATAAACCCATTAAAATTAACTCAATCATTTCAGCTACATTTATTGCGTGCTGAAGATTATGGTGAGCCCAACCTTTTTCATTTTCCTCATATATTGATATTTTATTATATAAATTTAAAATATAATTATCATTTAATATTTTTTCATACATTTTAATCTCTTTCTACATATACATATTATATCACTGATTATAACTTTTTGAAATTATTATTTCTAACCTAACAGAGTCTTTATATTTTAATTTTGTTTATATTCTTTATATACATCAAAATCATTATTAATTTGTTTTTTAATAGCGTTTTTAAAGTTATCTTCTATAGATGTACTAAAGCCACTAAAACTTTCTTCTCCAATGATAGTAAAAGGAACTCCTGTAACTTGTTTTTGCATTATTCTTGCAAAATCAGTTAATATTTGGGTGTTATCTTGGTTATTCCAAACCTCAAAGGAATAAATGTTAATATCTTTGCTATATTCTTCACTAAGTTTTTCTAGAAAGCTAAATTCATCCTCACAATGTGGACAGCCATTTCCCCAAAAGAAATAAATATTTACTTTACCTTCAATAAATTCAATATCAGATAATTGTGCATTCTTATTTATTAAACTTTCATTATTGTACTCAGAAGTTTGATTTATTTTAATTATGGTTGCAATAACAACAAATATAATTAATGTAATTGTTAAGATTATGAATATTTTATTTTTATGTTTCATTAGCTACTCCTTTTAAATTACTTTAGCAAAACATATTGAGTAAGCCACTCCTTAAATCCATCTACAGATTCATAATATTGGATATCTTCCTCCTTATTTGGGTCTAAATATGTAGCTACAATACCTTCTTGATAAATAGCTACCGATGGAAAATATTTAATGTGTTTGGCTAGAGAGCTATCCTTTATATTCGCATAAGTAATTTTATATAATTCTATATCATGTTGTTTTGAAAAGTTGGTTAAAACATTATTAAAATTATAAGATGTAGTGCACATCGGCTGATAAATAAAAATTATAAATGATGCATCGTTTTTTTCTAATTCCTTTAATTTTTTATTATCAATTTCTGTTATTGCATTTTCACCATAACAATTATCATCTAAATAAAATGTTTTTTCTTTTTCACATCCTAATACTAAGAAACAAATAAGTACTATTAGTATTAATTTTTTCATTAATCGACCTTATGTAAAATCTTAAAATCTATATCATGATAAGTTACTTTCCAAAAATCATAACTAACATCACCATTTTTAGTATTCTTAATAATAATATTATTATTACCATTATAAGACCAATGGGCACCGGTGTTATAAATCTTATTTTTGTCCCAGCCAAGATTTATAAGCATTTCTTTCATCATTCCTGAATAGCCACCACCACCGCACATCAAGAAAATGTTTTTATCTTTTGGAAAATAGTATTCTAAATATTCCATAGACTCTTCATAATTAGGAGAGTACTTTCCATCTTCAGTTAAAGTAAATAGAGTAGTTCCTTGATAAGTATCACCAACTTCTTCTGGTAGTCCAGTAACATTGACAATCTTTGGTAAAGGAACTGCTTCAAAGCCTTTAATAATACCTGATAAGTAAGAATCTCCTCCAATGCTTTCATAATCACCTGCATCAATTAACATTCTCATATCACGATAAACACTATCTTCACGATTCAAATAATTATCAATTGTATCCTCATTGATATTTTTATCAATCCCAAAATTGGTTCCCCTAATCCCATCGGTAATTTCTGGTTTTGGTAAGTCTTTTAGTTGATTACTATTATTCTTAAAGATTAATTGTGAGGTAATACCTCCAATCAAAAATGCTAGTGTAATCATAATGATTACTAATGTTTTATTTTTCATAATTTCCTCCGTTCTTATCTTAGCATATCTCACTCAAAATATATTTAAAATAAAGAAGAGGTTGAAAAAACTCAACTTTAAGTTGAGTTTAAAAATTAAACATTAACCAATCAGGTTTTAAAACCATTAATAAACCAAGAATTAACATAATAATTCCTCCAATTAAATGTGAATATTTTGTATATTTATTAGATATACCTTTTATATTTAATGTTTTCATTGCGATAAAAAAAATTAAAATATCATCAATTAGAAAAAACAAGATATAAATAAAGATATAAATTGTATATTGAAGAGCACTTAAATTATTAATTACAAGAACTTGAGTAAAAATAACCGGAAGCCCTAGGGAACATAATAACTCTAAAATATTTACAGAAATTGCAAGAATCATTATACCTAAAACCGATAAAATAAACTTCTTTTCAGTAGTAATTTTTTTTATTTTTTCTATAATTTTACTTCTTTGTTTCTGATTAGTAACATCACATCCTATATCTTTTGTATTTGAAAATCTATAGATATTTATCATCCCAAAAATAATTGCAAATATGGCAATTAAAAGTCTAATAAGTGGTATTTTTGTTAAAAAGGTAGCTAAATTTAACCATGACATCATAAATAATAAATAGACAAGCCCACTAGTAGTAATAAAAGTTAAACCTAAAATCCACATTTTTTTGCGATTTTTCATATTAAATAACATAGTAATTAAAAATATTAAAATCCATAAAGCACAGGGATTAAAACCGTCCACTACACCCATAATCATTGATAGTAGAGGTAAAGATACTGTTTTGGGATTAAACTCACCAACAACTGGGACATTAAAAGAACTATCTTCAATATTTAACAAGTTATTATTAGCACTTACTAAAGTTGGGGCAAAAGAAAATAACAAAATAAAAATAATACTAATAATTAATATTTTCTTTTTCATTTAATAGCTCCATTTTTTATTAGAAATTGTTCTAATTCGCTTTTACTTTTTTCCCCAATTAAACGGTCGATTTCTTTTGAATTTTCATCAAGTAGAATATAGACAGGTAATACTGTTCCTATATTATATTTGCTAATTTCTTCTTGGTTATTATCATAATCTAAATCTTGTATTTTATATAAAACAGAATATTTTTTTTCAATTTTTTTTAATACTTCATTCATAAAAATACATGACATACAATAAATAGTTGATATTCTAATTAATTTCATTTACATACTCCCTCGCTTTTATTTAGAATAACTTATTTAAAATATATTTTAAATAAAGAAAGAGTTGAAAAAACTCAACTTATAGTTGAGTTAATCAATATAGCAGCTTTCTTCAAAATCCAGAGGAATCTTATAAGAGATAATATTATTATCTTTATCTATAGCGTTTATTTGTAAAAAAACATTAGATTCAATAAAATCTTTACAAGCACCTGAGTGGTTATCAACATGAAATTTTAAATCTTTTAAAAATTGTTCTAATTTTATATTTTTTAAACTTGTATAAGAATCTATTTTAGTATCTATATTATTACTAGATTCATATAATATACATTCTATTTTCTCATATTCCGTTGTATCATTACCACCACAGTATTCTATATTAGAAATATAAATATGTGATTTATTACTATTATAAGCAATACTACCAGTAATATTAAAATTAGAACAACTGCTACTTAATGTTTTAAATTCAAAATCATCATTTTTATTTAAAATAAATATTGTAATTAAAGATATTAATATTATAGATATAATAATTATTAATTGTTTATAATATGTCTTTTTCTTTTTCTCTCCATCAAGTATTTCATTGATATCTATATTAAATTTCTTACATATCTCTTTTAAAATTAAAATGTCTGGGATATTTTTCCCATTTTCCCATTTAGATACTGCTTGGTATGTTACACCAAACATTTCGGCAAAATCTTGCTGAGTTTGATTGTTATCTTTTCTTAGCTTTTTTATAAAATTACCAATTTTATTAGGATCCATATAACACCTCCATAAGTACATTCAAATAATTAAAAGTAATATATGGTCTTTATAATTATTTTCTAATAGTGTTGATTTTATTAACTAATCTCTTAACATATTCTGATGATACCTCGCCATTATCTTGGTGATTATTTTTCACATAACTACCAACAATTGCAGTGTCTCCAATTGATAAACTTTCAACACAATTATCAAGTGTTAATCCTGCTCCAATTATTAATAGATAATTTCCCATGATTTCCTTAAAGTTTTTAGCTTTATTAAGTGGTGTTTCAAGTCCAGTTCCTGCTCCTGTAACTACTATTCCGGCCCATAAATATTCTAGTGTTTGTTGTACGTCTTCTAAATCTCCAAAATAATCCTCTACTATGACTTCACTAATACCATTGTTTAGATATGTATCAATTTCATCTTTTGTTAAATCTAACGCACTTGCCTTTGTTGGTCTTCTACCTAAATGTAACATCCCAATTATGGGCTTATCATTGTCAAATAAATCTAAAAACTTACTCATTCAATCTACCTCCTGGAAAAATATAACATTAAAAATTTTTTTCTCGTGTGGCAATATAAATGTATGATTAGTATTTTTTTTAAGTTCTCTTATAGGTTCATACAATTCTTCTATGTAATCAATATCTTTTGAGTGACCAATATATATTTTTATATTAAGTTTTAATTAACTCCGTACTTTTTATTTTTACTGTTCTTTACTTTCTAAATAATCTTCTTTGGTTATTTCTACACATATTTCATCATGATATTCTCCGTTATAGAAATATGCATTTCTAAATTTTCCGGATACTTTATAACCAGCTTTTTTTGCAGATTTAATAGAAGCTTTGTTGAATGCATATATTCCAGAAAATAATGTTTCAGCATTTAATATCTCGAAAGCAAACTTAGTTATTAATTTTAAAGCTTCCGTCCCATAACCTTTTCCACGTTCATCAATTTCTCCAATAAATCCACCAACATGGAATCTTCTTGAAACTTCTGATTTTACCTCTAAACCATATGTTCCGATAACTTTATTATCTTCTTTTCTAATTATTGAATAGTGATGTTCTCCATTTTTACAAACTTTTTCAATCCATTCTTTTTCGCTTAGTTCAGTTATGTTAAACCTAAAGTTTCCAAGTCCACAAGAAAGGGTTTCATCATTTATCCATTTTGTATAAATTTGATGGTCATCTACATTCATAGGCGATAGAAATAATCTATCACTTTCATATTTTTTATAATACATAATACACCTTCCGAAATCTATGTTATAGTCGAGTTCGACTGTTTTTTAATTGGCAGGGGTAGAGAGAATCGAACTCCCATCTGCGGTTTTGGAGTTTGTGCAAACCTCAACCGTAGCCACCTGTCTCAAACTAAAAATTTTCTAACTATAATATATCACTTATCTTAAGATAAGTGAATAGGCATTCGCCCAGTTTTTATTAAAAAGCAAAATTTAAATATCTGTAATTTTCATATGAAAATTACGATTTGGGGTTGGGAGATTCTTTTACTTAGAATAAATTTTAATAATATAAAATAAAACCTTAATTTAGATAAAAAAATCAATCGTGCATTTTCGCCCGCCACGATTGATTTGTAATTTATTATTTAACCATATTGTTCTATAAATTTACTTTCAGCAATATCTCTTAATGCTTTAACATATGCTTTTTTTAAAGTAGGTTCATAATGAATTTTAACCTCGTTTTTTTCATTAATTGAAATCAAACCAATATTACTTTTAATAAACATTTGCATATTGGCAATAGCTGGTTTAATATTTTTTTCATCCATGCAAATAAAAGCAATATCAGAAAAACTTCTATATTTATAAGCCTGTTGCAAAGCACGTTTCCAGTTTTTCAATTTAACCTCAATAGTAATTATTTTTTTACCATTTCTTGACTTTAATAAAATATCAGGTCTTCCGATCATACCTTCGATTTCTTCTAAAATTAAAAAGTCTTTTATATTTTCAATTTTTAATTTTTTTTCTTCAAGCATAGATATCAAAGCTATTACCAGTTCCTTCTCAGAATAAAACACTCTAATCACTCCCTAAAAGTTTTTTCTTATATTGTAGTAAAATCGTTCTCCAATATGATAAATGTGTGCCTCCACTATTATCATCTAATATTATACCATTATTTTCTAAATCTGTATTCATTTCTTGAGCATTTGTCAAAAGTTGGTTTACATATTTTATTTTCTCATTTATTTCATCTGGCATTGTATCGATTATTTTACAAAAACTTATCATATAATGTTTATACGGCTCTGACTTTAAAAAATGCCATTTGTAAGAGTCAATTTGAGTTAATTCATAATATTCATTATCATCAAATATTTCCTTCATCTCATAATACTCACTTATTGGAAATAAATATGTATAATCTATCCATTGCAATAACTTATAACTAAACATTCTTGGGTTTGGACCTCTTTTTTGTTCTGAATCAATGAATCTTTTTCCATCATAATAACGCAAATTCTCATATATCCCTAAAGAAATAGCATCAGCTCCTGCTACAATATATAATAATGACTCAATATCACAATTTCCAATAATTACTTCCATATTATTATTTTTTAATATATTAATAAACTCCATAATTTTAAGCAAAAATTGAATATTAGATATTCGTTTATAACTTCTAGCACATTTTGGGATTAAATAAATTCCATCAACAACATCATAGCTTGTAATCAAAGTTATTAATTCATTAAATTTATCATTATTTTTAGCCGTGTTTTCATCAAAAATAATTGTTAATAATACTTTTTTATTAGTTGAGATTGTTTTTATGTATTCAGTAAAAGGTTTTATTACTAATTCATTTAAAAGATCTAAATTATTTCCATCATTTCCATCATAAACTGTCCCAAACAACTCAAGATATAAAGAATCAAACTCATCAACATTTTGCAACTCAAAGTCTATTGTTGGAATAGTTAAATATTTAATATTTATGCTATTTTGATAATCAATATTTTTCTGAGCAATTGATAGTCGCTCTTTAGAATAATCAGATAAATTTTCTATATAATCATGAAATCCATAAGTCAAATATTGTGAACTCATCAAACTTAATGCATAAAACTGTGGATCGAAAAAACTTCTGGCTAGGTCTCCATCTTCCATTGAAGCCAAATAATTTTTTTCCATATCCTTAGGTGATAATATAAATCCGTCCCCAATATTTTTATCTCTACATATATCAAGATTCCAACTATACCTAAAACCACATTGGTGGTAAATATTTATTTTACTCATTATTACTCCTTTCTAGTGCTTTATTAATATCACAAATTATATCGTCTACTTTTCGATATCTTTCAAAGACTCTTTTTCCTAATAATTTTTTTAAAATATTATAAAATTTTTTCGAATTATTAAAATTTGCCAAATTATAATCAGGCGACTTATTAATCACATCATCATTACTTTTAAATAATCTTATTCCAAAAAACAACTCAAAAATAATAACACCTAGGCTAAAGAAATCAGTCCTTTTATCAATTAATTTTGTTTGACCAGTAAATTGTTCTATTGGTGCATATCCCTCAGAAAACCAGATTTTTGTTGTAGAATCGCTGCCATCTAATATTTTGGCTATGCCTAAATCTAAAATTACTGGAATTCCATTATCTCTAATAATTATGTTTTGCGGTTTTAAATCACGATGAACGATTGATTCATTCCAAATATAATTTAATCCAGTTAATAATTCCTTTAACAAATTTAAACAACTATTTTCATCATTCTTAAAATAGTTGTTTTCTTTAAAAATATCAGATAAATCCTTACCCTCAATATATTCTTCATAAATTAACATTTGATCTGAAGTAATGTCACTAAAATATAATCTTGGGTAATAATCACAATCAAATTTATTTTGAATTTCAATTTCACGAATGATTCTCCTGGTCGAAGTGTTTTCCTTTTTTATTTTACGAATACATATTCCATACTCTTTATTTTCGACTAAGGTTACTTCTTTTTGTCCAGAATTGAAGGTTTTTAAAATTTTATCATTTAACATAAGCAATATACCTCCTATATATAATTATACCACTTAACTATCTTATTTCCTTTTTTAATTATAATTTATAGAACAATATGGTTAAATAATAAATTAAAAAGCAATCGTGTGAGCGGGAAATCCACGATTGCTTTTTAGTATTCTAGCAGTATTGTTAATACTAAAACAAAAAATTTTTATGAAGAATTTAAGAACTTTTGTAAAGATATGAACATAAAACCAAGGAACTGTAAAATTAAAACACCAGAAACGAAGGGAAAGGTCGAATCGCAAAATAGGTTCATGGATTGGTTACAACCATATAATTTCGAATTTGAAACTGAAGAAGACATAATAAAAATATTAGCTGTTATTACTAAACAGTGTAATAATAAAGAAAACGATACAACAAACATAAAACCAATTTTATTATTTAATAAAGAAAAAGAACACTTAAGACCTCTACCAACTAAAGAAGTATTAAATGACTATATGTATGATCTAAAACAATTTAAAGTCCCTAATACGTTTCTTGTAAGATATAGAGGTATAGAGTATTCTGTTCCACATAATTACATTAATAAGGTTGTTTCACTTAAAGAACTTAATAATGAATTACATATTTATCATAACAGAAATTTAATAATTAAACATAAAATGAGTAAACAAAAAATAAATTATACCCATGAACACTATATGGCTGCTATGAAAGCCAAAGGTATAAACGAGGATAGTATTGAGGAACAAACAATTAAAAATTTAGAAATGTTAGGGAGATTAAATTGATGAATAATTATAATAAACTAAAGAACAATTTAGAAAAGCTAAATTTAAACAAAATAAATGACAATATAGATGAATATATTGATTTGATTAATAAAAACAAGAAAAACTTCATAGATGCTTTATATGAGTTAACGGAAGGTCAAGTAAGTTTCAAAGATGAAAATGCCAAGTTATCACTTATAAGAACCGCTGGTTTTCCGTATAACAAAACATTTGATGATTTTGATTTTACATATCAACCATCTTTAAATAAGGAGGAGGTGTTGGATTTAAAAAATTTAAGGTTTATAGAGAAGAAAGAGAATATTTTATTAATAGGTAGCTCTGGAGTTGGTAAAACCCACTTAGCAATATCAACAGGCATAGAATGTGCCAAAAACAGATTATCTACATACTTTATTACTTGTTATGATTTAATTCAAAACTTAAAGAAGGCAAGATTAGAAAACAGATTAGAACAAAAAATGAAAGTATATGTAAGATATAGCGTTTTAATAATAGATGAGATAGGTTATTTACCTATCGAAGTAGATGAGGCAAATTTATTATTCCAATTAATAAATAAAAGATATGAAAAAAATACTACAATAATAACTTCTAATATAAACTTTAATAAATGGGGTGAACTATTCAAAGACAGTGTTATTGCTAGTGCTATATTAGATAGATTATTACATCATTCTATGATTTATAACATAACAGGAAACTCTTATAGGATAAAAGATAAAATAGAGTCTACAGATAGAAATGAAAACTAAAAAACACATTCACATTTAATGACATTATTATATTGAAATAAAATTACATTTTTATATTGACATTAACAAAAACTACGACTTAGATGGTAAAAACATTGTTATGTGTACTGCCGCAGGATTAGCATCTGATAATAATAAGTTTTTTAATACTCTTGAAGACCGCGGATTTATTATCACTCAGTCTATAAAGAAACTGAAAAAAGATTCCAAAGAATGGGCATTAAGTCAGGACGGTTGGAGAATCCTCGGTCATTTAAATAAAATTTACAATTTAGATGACATAAGAAATAACGAGGAGCTTTATAAAAATCATAAAGAAACAATATTTTATAAAGAATCCGAGTATGAAACCAAAAGCGTAAAACAATCATTAATAATTACTTTTTCTTTTAAGTATGAAATTTATCATAAAAATATTAGAAAAAAGCAAGTTGATAGAGCCTTTAAAATGATTAAAGATGGAACTAAAATAGAAAAGAAAAAAAATCAGAATGACTGTGTAAGATTTATTAAAGCATTACATGCGACTGAAGATGGTGAGATAGCTAAAAAAACCACTTACGAGATAGATCAAGATATTATAAACGAAGAAAGTAAATATGATGGTTTTTATGGAGTTACAACTAATTTGATTGATGAAACAACTCAAGTTACACGAGTCATGAATGGTAGATGGCAAATTGAACAAAGTTTTCGCATAATGAAAGATGTTTTTGATAGTGGAACTGTACATTTGTCAAAAAAAGATAGGACCACCGCTCATTTTCTAGTTTGCTTTATGGCTTTATTTATATATAGATTATTAGAAAAAAAGTTAGACTATAAATATACCGTGAATCAAATCGTTTCTTGTCTACGTGAAATGACGTTAAGAGAATTAAAAGGAGATGGATATATTCCAAACTATACAAGAACAGATTTAACAGATGATTTACATCGAGTTTTTGGCTTAGATACAGATAAAGAGATACAAAGTTACAAAAAAATGAAAAAAATTTTTAAATTAACTCGAACGGGATAAACGTACGCACTTTTCTTAACAAAATCAAAACCTCCTGAAACCTTATGAATAAAGGCTTAGGAGGTTTTTAAGTTGAAAAAACTGTCAAATATGAGATTATATCAGTATGTTTGTCAATGTCTATATTAAAACTTGTATAAACTATATTAAAATTCTGTTCGTTGCTATGAAATTCACTGTGTAAAATAAATTTAAACTGATTCTTCTATTGTTGAAAAATCACTAAAATAATTTTAACCTTTCCATAATTAAAAGCAAGGAGATATTTAAAGTTATTTTCAAATTGAATGTTGGTTCCTTATACTAATACTTCCGATGGTAATTCTTTTAATTTTTTTTCATCAAATGATTCTTTACAATTCTTTTCTTTTGAGTTTGCATTGTTATGAAAAGTTACACTAAAAGAATAATGCTCTATTTCTTCAACAATCCTGTTCGTTGATTCTTCTCTATTATAATAAAATTCACTTGCTCTAATTCTTATAAACTTCCAACCACATCTTTCTAGAACCGCTTGTCGTTCTAAATCGCTACTCAATTCATTAATTCCATGAAATCGGTCGCCATCACACTCCAAAGCAATTTTTAAATCATTTGTATTATCTATTATAAAATCTAATCTGTATTTTCCAACTTTATGTTGTGGAGTTAAATTAATACCATTTGATGCAAGAGTATAATAAACATCTTTTTCAAATTTCGATTCAAATAACTTCTCTATTTCATTAGCTTTTTCTTTATTATAAGTTAAGCAATAATTTAATAATTTGTATCTATTACAATTAGGATTTAATTCTTCGATCTTTACTGAATGTACTAAAACCATTTGCTCTTTGGCTCTAGAAGCAACTACGTTAAAAGAACGATCAAATTCTTTTTTTACAAGTGGATTAAATTTATATCTTTCACCATTTTCATCAATTGATGAAACTATCATACTCAAAATGATAACATCTCTTTCATCTCCTTGAAAATCGTAACTAGTACCGACTTTGATTTTTCTTTCATTGATAAATTTTTCTCCAAAAGTAGACATTATTAATTCTAATATTTTTTGTAAATGGCTAACACTATTTTGTAGTCCAATGACTCCAATAGTTTTACCATCATATTGTTCATCATTCTTAATTTCATTAATAAAGTGGATAATTTTTTCTATTTCTGTAATATTATAAGGATTATTATTAACTTTTTTGCAAGTAGCTTCAGGAACATATAGCGCTAAAATTGATTTTTTAATGGTGTTTTTTAGACTTCTGACTTTTAAAGGATTAATTGTATTACGATAAAATTCTTTGTTTGAATAATTTATAATTTCAGGCAAACATCTAAAATGTTCTGTTAGAGATATTATTTTCGAACCACAAACAGTTTTAACAATATCATATATACTTGTATTTCCATCAATGTAATTGCTCCACTTATTATTTTTTAAATGTTTTATTTTCAAATCATTAATCTGTTCAATTTTCTGACCAACAGTGATAGGACTTATTTGTTTGTCATCTCCTACAATAATAATTTTTTTTCCTCTTGCCAATGCACTGATTGATAGTATTGATGTTTGAGAACTTTCATCCATTATTAAAACATCAAACTGAGGAACATTACTAAATGGATATTGTTCTACTAATTTTTCTACTGTCATAATCCAGACAGGAATTGCATTCTTAGAAACTTGCATTTCTTTTTGCATTTCGCTTATATATATATTAGCATTTTTCCCAGTCCCTTTTCCATATTTAGTTCTAAAACCAATCCATCTTGATAAGCTTGCAGAAATAGCTGGTGTCATATTATTTACTTGTTCATACCAACCTTTTACTTCTATAAGTTTTATGATACATTTTTTTTCATCGGATTCTAATTGCTCTTTATAATTATGTAGCGATGGCAATTTGAGAACCTTTGATTCTTTAAGTAAATAATATTTTTTCACATAATGGTATTTTAAAATCTTGTCAATGTTGCTAACTACAAATTTTCTTTTTACATCATCATAATCAAATACATATTTATAAATAAACTTACTTTTTTGACTGAAAAAATTATGGTAAGTTAATTTAATATTATTATATTTATTTATAATGTTTATCTCATCTAGTAATTTTTGTTTATACTTTTCAATGTTTTCTTCATTTGTATTTCTAATGGAAATTATTAAATCGTTTAAATATTTAAGATTATAATCATTGAAATCATTTATTATTTTATCGTCGATAGAATTTATTTCTTGGTCATATATATCTTTAGTAGCATAATATTTTAAATCTAAAAAAATTTCATTCATTTTAACCGAATCTACTTTATAATATCCAATTTTAAATAAACTTTGATCTACTATATTGTTTAATATATTATCAAATTTTTCTACTTTGTCAGGATAATTTATAAATATATTTAAATATTCTTCCATTTTTTCTACTGTTTTACCAAACTGATTTGTATTTATATTTAATAATGAAAATACATCTTTTGAAAAAAGATTATTTAATTTGATTTGGATTTCGTGTATAGTCCTGTCATGTATTAATTTGGAAAACACAACTGTTGCGACTTCATGAGTTAAAATATTGCAATCTTTAATTTGACTTTCTATTTTTATATTCTTAACTATTTTTATATCTCTGTTAAAGTAAGCTTTTTGAAAAATATTTATTTTTGATTCATTATCTATAATTTTTATAATTGTTTCAAGAGACTTGATGTAATCATCAATATTACTAAAATCATAATCGATCTTATAATACAAGTTGTTTTTTTCAACAATATAGATAATACTTTTCAATTCACTAATATCTTTCATTATTTGAGTTAATATATCAATAAAAACAGGATACTTTGTGTTTTCTAATATCCAATTTTTACTAAACCCAAGAGTTAGTGTATTCAATTCATTTAAGTTCTTTTCTAACTCAGAAATTATTTTTTCATTTAGATTATTTAAAATAATAGCATCTTTTAAATTTTCTGTTTTGGGTTTATACTGATTATTATCATTAACTTTGATTGATAATTGCTTTAAAGTATTGTCTGATAAATAACTTTGTAATTTAATCTCTTTAGATATATCATAATTTTCATTTTGTATATTGTTTACAACAGAATCTAAACTACTAAACATTTCAACAAGATTTGTAAATTCTATATTTTCATTATCTTCATCAGGAATTAAATCGTACCTTTCATGTTTTTCTAACCACTGGGCAATCTCTATTAAATTATAATTCTTCATTTCTCCTGAAACAACATTTTTTAAAGCATCTTGGTGATTTACTGTATCTAGCATCATCAGATCTATAATTTGTCTAGTATTACTCGCTTTTTCCTTTCTAATGTCAACTAATTTATTTGTCAAAAAAGAAATTTTATTTTTGATATTGTCAGAATTTTCTTTTTCTTCTTGCCTTTTTAATATCTGATTTACAGAAAATTCTAAATCTTTATCTGAACTGCTAGTTGACAATAATGATAAACTTAGACTACGTATATCTTTTGGTAGTTTTTCTCTTACAACTTCTAAAGCCTTGGCTTTTTCACTGGTTATAATTATTTTTTTACCTTCGGAAATAAAATGAGAAATTAAATTAGCGATTGTATGTGACTTTCCAGTTCCTGGTGGACCTTCAACTAAAACAATATTACTCCCTCTTACTCTATTGACTATATTAAATTGTTCTGTATTTGTCGCTAGAGGAAATAACACTTCTGCTTCAGTTTCAGACTCCTCATTAGATTTAAGAATGCTTTCTACTTCTTCACTATTATCAAAATCTGCGTTAAGTAATTTAAAAATTGTTGCATCTAATTCTTCAGTTTCTGCAGCTTCTAATATTTTTTCTAAATCTTCTACCCATATTTTAGAATTCTTTTTTCTTATAATAATGTGTTGATCATCAAATATATACGTATGTTTATCAACTAATTTAGAATATTTATAATTAAAAAATGATTTGTTAGGGATATTATTTTCATATGAAATTAAATTAGCAAATTTTCTAATAATCTCATTAAAATTGATATCTACTACTTCTGATATTTGATTATCAAAATTATCTATAAATTTATATAGCTCAACTTTATCTTTTATTTGAAAATTGTTTTGATTTAAAAAGTCAACTACGAATCCTTTCTTTAATTCATGATTAACTGAAAAACTTATAGTGTTATTAATAGGATCTACATCTATATTTAAAAAAGCTTCAAATATATGCCTTAAAATACAATTAGTTTTATCGAATTTCCAAGACATAAGATTAGTTGCTAATATAAACTCTAATTTTTCTTCATTATCCTTAATTCTTTTATTATAACTATATATATTAGAGTACAACTTATTATAACTTTCTATTTTTTTGTTATATTCATTAATATAAAATATTTTATTCACGTAATCAATATATGTTTGATATAAATGATTCAACTTTAATTCTTCTTCAAAATTGTCCATTTCTCCTATTACTTCATTTTTATACAATGATATATATTTATTTAAAATTTCCGGCACTTGTGGGTATGGTTTTTTGTGCCTTTCACTTATGTATTTTATCTTAAGAAAAACACCAGTTGTTAATATAGAAACATCTTTTTTCATTTCTATAAATTCATTGTAATTATTATAAAGTTGTTCTAACGAAAAAGAAAAATCATAATCATTATAATTATAGATATTTCGATTTCTCATTTCTATAATTTCTTTAATATATGAAGCTATATTTTTAAAATCTTTATTCATAGTTTACCTCCAGTTTTTGTTACCATTTTATATTATTAATTGTAACAGGTTTAAGTGTAATTTTCCATAGTTAAATTTTTTTCTAATTTCTGTACCACTAATAAAATGTCGCTGTTCACCCAAATGGTTGCTGGAATATAAAAATCATGACTTAAAAATAGCATCCACATCAACAGGGTGTGGCATTTTACAAACGTCTTTTTTTCTTAAAGAAGAGGACTGTATTATACTTTCCTTATGATATCTATGTTTATGATTAATATATTCTAAGGTGTATTTTAATATTTTTCGATAAACAAACCAATCCAAATATTGTTGTAAATGCCTAGTTGAAATACCGTTAAAATTACTTATCCAATTATCTAAATCTGAAAATAAAGAATTAATATTACCTAAATTATACATGCCTTCCACTGTATGTTTTTTAGTTGGTATTTGTTTTAACAACAAATCATTTTCAAAAGCAAATTTAACATAAGAATTTTTGCTGTCAGTTACCAACGTTGAACCTTTTTTTATTTTATCTTTTAATGCTTTATCTATCATATCTTTACTCGCCGGACCGTTTCCAACAATCTTAAGAATAATATTATCATTTTCGTCAATAGCACCTACTACACAAACCAATTCTTTATGAATGCCAATTTGTTTATCTTGATTTCCTTTTTTTCTAGATTTTCTAGGCATAATTTTTAATTCTATTTATATAAACGTTATAAACACTAATATTAGTTAAATTAGAAATTTCCCTTATTGTATTTTGATTAACTAAACCCTCTATTATTATCATGAATTGAGAAAAAGTTGTTTTTGCTGACTGAGCAATCGTGTTCGTTGTTGCCACAATGATCTGTTGCACTCTTTGCATAGATATTGTTGTGTACTATTCCTAAATCCGTTTTTCTTGAAATTTTCACTGGAACATCTTGGACATTTAATAACTGAATATTTTTTTATATATAAGTGATTAGTTTTTTTACTTAAACCAAACTTTTCTAACAACTCACTTAATAGACACATAAAAACAAGAAATTTTTCTTGTTTATTTAATTACTTTTCAATAAAATCTTTTTCTGTTAATCTATAATCTCTACTATCACCAACATCACCTATATATTTAAATACTAATTTTTCAAATAATATATGTGAACTTGTACTATCTTTGTAAATTAAATCTCTTAACTCTTTATATCCATTTTTAAAAGCTACTTTAATCAGCTCAACTAACCCGCTTTGACCATAACCATTGCCTCGCTGTTTAGCTTCTATTATAATATTTAATATTATACAATTAGTTTCATCATCAAACCTATAGCCTACCTCACCAACAGGAACATCAGATTCTTTGTCATAAATATATGCGTAAATATTTTTCTAATTCTTTTTTCCCAGCTGCTTTATAAATTGTTCCACAAACTCCACTTCCATAACTCATATATTTTTTAGTAGAATTTATTATTAAGTCATTGTTATTTAAATAGTCAAGGATATTTCCACATTTAACAATTAACTTCCCATTATAAACCTCTCATAAATTACTTTTAATAGCTCGCTCTGATAGACTGTCATAATTTATATTGATTTTATTTGTATTCTCTTTAAAATCAGTGTAAATCGTGTTTTTGATTACATATTAATCAAAAAAATTCATTGTCCGTTCTATACAGTATCTTTTCTTGTTTCTATTACATTTTTTCTCTAATTCCGTTTGCTCATTCATTACAAAAGTTTGTAGTATCTCAAACTTATTCATAATTAATTATTCTCAACAAATAAATCTTTATTACTTAATTCATTTGTTCCAATATTAAGCAGATTTTCAAAGAATTTAATCAAATATTCATTAGTTGGATATATGTTTTTAGCCCTATTAGAATAGTTACTTCTAACTAGAGCATTTCTAAAATATAAAGAGTTTTCCTTAAACAAATCATTCTTAACATTATAGCCGAGACTTCTTAAATATTTTTCTATCATAACTGCAACTGTCCTAGTATTACCTTCACCAAAAGGATGCACTTGCCATATACTTGAAGTGAATGTTGCTATATGTTCTATTTGCTCTCGTAAAGTTAATTTAGAATAATCATATTTCATTTCTTCTTTAAAGTCATATTCAAAAGTTCTTTCAATATCATTATAATCAGCATATATAACAGTATCATCTTTTAAAATTGGTTCTTCTTTAGTTATATTATAAGTTCTATATTTTCCTGCAAAATCATAAATACCTTTAAATAAATATTCATGTATTGATTGCAAAATAATAGGTCTTAATGAAAAACTATTATCATTTAATAGTTCAACAATTCTGGTTGAAACTAAATCACATTCTTTTTCATTTGATATTTTTATATTACTTAAGTCCTGAGTTTTATAATATGTTTGAAGTAATTCTTCTACTTCATAATTTGTAATTTCACCTAAAATATTTTTATTAACTAATTCCTTTAAATAAATAGAAGGAGTTAATCCATCAACTTGTTGAAGTCCGATAGCCATATTCCAATATAATTGTTTAGTATAGCTATCTTTTGTTTCTTCTACTTTTTTATATTCAGCATTATCACTCATGTAATTTGCTCCTTTCACAAATTTTATGATATATCTATTGTACCAAATCGCTGACGCAAAGTCTATAATCAGTAAAAAAAAATTTTTACTGATTTTTATATAAAAGTGATTTAAACACTTCACAAAAAAACACATGAGCGGTAGTATATGTAACTATCAAACGAAACAAAACTTTCGCTCATGTGAACAATGGCAAGTTTATAACTCTATAATGAAATGTAAAACCAAAGAGCTAGGTTTCCACATCATTACTTGTAATGATTGTGGAGAAAAGACTTCTGGTTTTAATTCATGTAGAAACAGACACTGCCCTATGTGTCAATCCTACGCACGTGAAAAATGGATTGATAATGAAAGCTCATATTTGTTAGACTGTCCATATTTTCACATTGTAACTACTGTTCCGTCTGAATTAAAAGAAATAGCTTTATATAATAAAAAAGAATTTTACGATATTTTATTAAAAGCTAATTCTGAAGCCATTTTGGAACTAGCTTCTGATCCAAAATGGCTAGGAGCTAAAGTAGGAATAACTTCTATATTACATACTTGGGATCAAACCATTGAGTTTCATCCCCATGTTCACTCTATTGTAACTGGTGGAGGACTAAAGAACAATAAATGGGTTGAAGGCAAAGATAATTATTTGTTTGAAGTAAAGGTCTTATCCTCTTTATTTAGAGGGAAGTTTTTATCGATGTTAAAAGGAGAAAAGTTGAAATACCCTAAGCACTTATCATATCTAAAAAATAATAAAAATTTAAACAAATTTTTAGAACCATTATATAAAAAAGAGTTTAAGCTTGCTTAAAATGTGCCATAAATTTCTAGACATTGTACCATTTTTTAAGCAACAAATATATGATATTAAAACTATTTAAGTTGTAAAATTTAGAATATGATTTCAAAAAAAACACTTTATTATTAAATATAAAGTATCTTTCTGATTTTGAAATATTTTATCTAGTTTAAAAATTTAAATATGATTTAACTATTTTTCCCTAAAACTCTAGGTTTTTTTTAATTTTTCTGGTGGCTCCAACTAGAATTGAACTAGTGACACAAGGATTTTCAGTCCTCTGCTCTACCGACTGAGCTATGGAGCCATATGGCGGTCCGTACGAGATTTGAACTCGTGTTCTCCTGCGTGACAGGCAGGCGTCATAGGCCTCTAGACTAACGGACCAAAATGGTTGCGGGAGCAGGATTTGAACCTACGACCTTCGGGTTATGAGCCCGACGAGCTACCGAACTGCTCCATCCCGCGATAAAAATTTTTGGCGGAGGAAAAGGGATTCGAACCCCTGCGCCGGTTGCCCGACCTATCGGTTTTCAAGACCGATCCCTTCAACCAGACTTGGGTATTCCTCCATGATTCCCTTTTGGGAACAAATAGATTATAACATAACTTTTCTTTTATAGTCAACACTTTGGGCTCTTTTTAGAAAAAAGAGCTAAGCTCCTTAAATAACACAGTGTTTTTCTGTATACAGCTTAAATGTGTATCCCTTTGATTTAGTTCATATTCCACGTTGTAGTACCAATTTAGAATTTATAATAAATCAAAGCATAGCAAAAGCCCTATTTATAAAGGCTTTTGATTATTTTTAAATGGTGTCCTGTGCGCGACTCGAACGCGCGACCCTTTGATTAAAAGTCAAATGCTCTACCTACTGAGCTAACAGGACGAATATAAATGGTTGCCCCGGGAGGATTCGAACCGCCGAGATGTCAGAGTCAAAGTCTGATGCCTTACCGCTTGGCTACGGGGCAATAACGTGGTGGAGGGACATGGATTTGAACCATGGAACCCGAAAGAACAGATTTACAGTCTGCCGCGTTTGACCACTTCGCTACCCCTCCATACATTATGGTGCCGACAGAGGGAGTCGAACCCCCAACCTACTGATTACAAGTCAGTTGCGCTACCAGTTACGCTATGTCGGCATAAGTGGTGGGCGATGTAGGACTCGAACCTACGACCCCCTGCTTGTAAGGCAGGTGCTCTAACCAACTGAGCTAATCGCCCAACATAATATAAACTTGGTGCCCGAGGCCGGACTTGAACCGGCACGAGGGTTAAATCTCGCAGGATTTTAAGTCCTGTGCGTCTACCTGTTCCGCCACTCGGGCAGGCACTTTTGTCTTAAATATTTAAGACTATTAGAGTATAACCCATTTTTTAAGCTTTATCAAGTAGTTTTCAGCATTTTACTTAAATTTTACTTTTCATTTATATTTAGTTCTTCTAAAGTTTTGTTCGTCCAGATATCTAAGTTTTGTTCTAAAGGTAAAAATCCTTTTAATGATTCTTTAACTTTTTTATTAGAATCATTAATTCGATAATTAATATTTTTAATAGAAAGTTTCATTTGTTTTGTTTCTTTATTTATATCTAGTATATGGACATAAATTACTTCGTCAAGTTTAATATAATTATTTATATCTGCAACAAAACCTTGTACTATTTCTGAAATATGCACAAGTCCGCTATAATCTTTATCAACTTTCACAAAGAAACCATAATCCTCAATTCCAGAAACAATGCCTTGAACAATCTCACCTTTTTGATACTTCATAAATTCACCAGCCTACAACTAATTATAGCATAGACCTTTACTAAATTTACAATTTTAGATATAATTTAATTAGGTGATTATTTTGGAAGAAAAAATTAAGAAAGTTTTAAATCAATTTCGCCCTTATTTGAATAGTGATGGCGGAGATTTAGAATTTATTAAGTATGAAGATGGAATAGTATTTATCAAACTTATAGGAGCATGTGAGTCTTGTCCATACAAAAACGAAACAATAAAAGATGGAATATTAAGATTTTTACAAGAAGAATTTTCAGAAGTAAGGGATGTAATCAATGTCGAATTATAATTCTTTTTTAAGCCAATTTATATTAATTATTTTATAATTAATTGACATTTCCATATAGATTTGTTTTAAAAATATTTCATAATCCTTTTGTCTATCTATAATTGATAGAAGTTCAGTTTCACTGTAGTCATTTAAAATAATTTCATCAAAGAGATCAAAATAATATGAAGGATATAATAAACGTGCTAATAATAAATTTGCAGTTAAATCTGTCAAAAATAAAGTTTTAATATAATCCACATAATAATTATTATCTCTTTTTTCTAAAAAGAAAGAGCTTTTTATGTACTCAGCAATATCTCTAATTGTAACATCAATTAACATATTATTTGGATTATAATATTCTCCCTTAATTACTGGCACATGCATTCTATAATGCTGGATACTACACTCACCACTAACATTTTTTTCATAAATACCAGCTATATACACAGCGTTTTCAGCAAGTCCTATATAATAATAAACACTATGAAGGACTAGCTTTTTGTCTTGGGCCAGCTCATTTATCTGAATCTCATAATAATCTATTCTTTCGCTCCACATTTTGCTCCAATTAATATTATAATTGACAGGAATAAAAAACTGTTCATCAAATCTTAAAACATCACTAGCCTTACAATTTATTATAAATAATATATATTCTTTATTGTTATGATGAGTAACAAGATTGTTATCTTTATTGTAAACAATAATATAATTATTAATACCATTTTGCATTAATAATTCATAAATATTTAATATATACTTTTGATTTGTTTTTAATTCAACTAATAAATAACTTGAATTACTATTTTCAAAGTAAAAACCTCCATACATTTTATTTATGGTTTTAGGATAAAAATCATAATAATAATTAATTATATTTTCCATATTAAATCATATGAAAAAAACCTAAGTATATAACTTAGGTTATAGATTCGGTCCTTGCATCGAATCAAATATATTTTGATTTGATGCAAAAGGTTGTATTTCTTGATTTATAGTTTCTTGACCTAATTGATTATTATTTACAACCTCAGTTGCTATATCTTGTTGAATAGGTTCTTTTTCAAGTTCTGAAGTAGGCATTAATTTTACTACTTTTGCACTGACACTATCTAAAATATCCATTGCTTTTGCAACCTCATTGATAATTTCTAAATAAACAGCATTATCCTGGGTTTTATTTTCAAAATTTTGTGATAAAAGTTCGGCATTGGTTAAAGAATTAGCATTTATATTTTTTTGATTTTGTAATTCATTATAGGCATTCATCCCTGCTGGACTAATCTCTACAGTATCTTGTGGCATAACAGACTCATCAGAAATCGTTTGTTTTTTATTTCTTAAATTTTCTTCGCGTTTTTGTTGAAAAGTTTCTTTTTTTGCTAAGTCTATAGCAATTATATTTTGAACCCCACTTATTAATTGTGTTTTCATATTAACTATCCCCTATCTCTAGATATTTTATATTTATATCATTACTACCAGTTAGTATTGACTTCATGATGTTTTTCAAACTAATCCATTCTTCATCAGACATTTTATCTGAAACGTTAAAATTTGTCCCCTCAGAAATTATTTCTGTAACATACATTTTAATCAAATTATTTTCAACTACTTCATTTTTTGTATAAAATAAATAGTTTTTCCCAGTACTCAACATCTTAAAATAAGTTATTATTTCAACATTTTCGACTTCCCCACTCGGTAACTTAATATCTACATATTCCATTCTTTGACCTCACTATTCTTTGTTAATCATATCATAAAAAAAAAGCATATTCAATCACTTTTTTTCTAAAATAAAATAGCGGCAATTATATGCACAATTATTTTTAAGATAATTATCAAGATGTTTATAATTATTGAACTCGCGACTATTTTTATTACCCTCTTTGTAAAATCCTTTTAATCTAAGTTTACCATAAGCCCAGTCGCCAACAATATAATCAAAAGCTTCAAAATATTCAGTATATCTTTTTTGAACTTCTTCTAAATTATAACCTTCGCGATAATTTTTTATAACGGTAAATTTTTTTTCATCATATAATATTTCAGTTTCCATGTTATCTCCTTAAGAACCAAAAAGCAATAAGTAAGCCTATCATAATTTCAGTAACTATAATACTTAATAGTACCATTGTATCAACAAAACCACTGCCACTTGTTAAAATTAATTTTTTAGGGTCAAACTTTGCAATTCCCCCCTCAGAGTCATTTGTTTCTTCACTTGTTATTTTATCATTAATTTCTTCGATTTTCAAATTAGAAAGTTGTTTCACTTCATTAATTGATAAACCGTATTTTATATATATATCAATAGATAATAAATTGGGTAAAATTTCTTCAAATATCAATCCTTTATTAAATTGACTTTTCTTTCTCTTCCACAACTTAGATATTAGAAATTGATCTTTATTTGTTAATTCATTAATTATTATTAGTTCTTTATTTGTTGGATTGAAAAAACTATCAAAAACCTCTATATCTTCTATATTTATTGGATGATTTATGCTTTTAGTCATTATCATATTTATTAATAATTTACTTATTTTAATCGTTATGTCATTTTTAGGAAAACTAGTTGAACTATTAAGCCAAATATCATATTCTTCCATATATTTAATAAATAAATTTGCTTGATCTTCTTTAATACCAAATATCTGAAGATTAATAATGAAACTTTTTTCTTTTCCTAATTTAAAAGGATTAATTATATTAATTTCGCCATAAATTTGGACTAAAATTTTAACAACATAAAATTCAAACAAATTAACTTTATTTATTTGTTTGTTATTTATAAAATTTAAATAATTCGTTATGCCATTTTGGATAGCTTTATTAATAAATATTTCCATAAAAGCCTTTCTATTATATAGTAGCACAACTTATTTATTTTATCTATTTTCTATATCTTCTACTTTACATTAAATAGTGAACTATTACTTTCTAAAACACCATTATAAAAACTAGGGATTTTACCTTGAATTACCTTTGATGCAACTAAAACCTCAAACTCTAATTCAATTTTTTCCGACACTGACGGATATAAAAAACTTTCAATAAGATAAAATTTTATATATAAATTTATCAATACTGTATTTATTCCATAGCTACTAATCCTTGTATATACATCACCAACAATACTTTCAAGTAGGTTTATTTTTACATAAATCTTAGGTCCTAAATTCATTAAAAGGGCATTATTAGTATAAGCATAATACGGTATTTTCACTACTAAATTATCCCCAATAGTAGTAGCGTTGCTAGGAACAAGTCCACTTTTTAAATTAATTACTTCTTTTTCAATATCATCTTTTATATCTATTAATGCTTTATAAGCTTTATCTAGCTTAAAATCAACATCAGTTATTTCGTCTTTATCATTTTTTATAATAATAATTAAATCTTCTGCAGCAATTTGTTTTAATTTTTCTTTAGCTAAATTCTTAGTGACGATATTAATAGTAATTTCTTCAATTTCTTTTTTTGTCGAAGTAATAAGAGATTCATTTAATTTTTTACTAAAAACAGCAAATAAAAAAATAGTATTTATTATTATTAAAAGCGCTATTAATAGTATTAGTCTACTTAGTTTAAATTGCCATTTTTTTTTATATTTTAATCTTCTCATATTAATATATATGAAAAATAAAAGAGCTATATTAAAATAGCTCCCAATTTAAGTATTTATTTAGCATAAAAATTGCTACTGATATTAAAACAAGGATAAAAATTACGATTAAAAACTTAATTAAAAATGAATTCGATTTGATATCTTTTTGAATATCAGAAAAATCTTCATAATCTTTTTCAGTGACTGCTAAGTTACCAGTATAAAAAGAATTTTCTAACACTTTTGGAGATTCCATTTCTTCAGTGTTTTCTAAATTAAGTAAATTTACTGCATCTTTACTAGCTTTTTCTTGATTTTCCAATTCTAATTTAGTAATTGTATTAATCAAGGTCATTAGTTCATTTTCATCCGCTTGTTTTTCTGTTGATTTTTCAGACTCTAAATTTAATTTTTGTAATATTTCAAAATTAGTATTACGCAGTTTTTTTAGACGTTCAATATTATAATCAACATTTTGCTGGCTTTTAGCTTTTGCTAAAATCTCATTAATATCATATTCCTTAGTATCAATTTTTTCTAATGGAACTTCTTCTTCAACCATATCTATAGCAATTGACTTCCTTTTAGGTGCATTATCTCGATATTTTTTATCTAAAATTTCCCTAATTTGGTCAACATCGATATTTTTATCCGCTGTTCCTAGTACAGAAACATTCGAGTTCAAATCCATTTTATTATAGTCATCAAATTCATTATTAACATATAAATCTTTATTAAGTTCTGTTCTACTTTTTAACTCTGGCTTTTCTATTCCGTATTTATCCATTCGCGAACCCATAATACCACCCACTTTAAAATAATAATATCACAAAATGTAAACTTTTGGAATATTACTTGCTCTATAAATGATAAACTGTGACTTTTAAGTGAAAATGTTACATAAAATAAGTTTAATTTTTAAGTGAAAATGTTACATATGAAAATTGATAAAAAAATCAATTTTTATTTTGGCG
>Ga0265294_10002172_pt1 | contig 25923 bp, 30 predicted proteins | sample MunlanPumphouse3_FD_192504 | JGI IMG/M metagenome (GOLD analysis project Ga0265294, IMG submission 192504) | Groundwater microbial communities from a municipal landfill in Southern Ontario, Canada - Pumphouse #3 | ecosystem: Environmental > Aquatic > Deep subsurface > Groundwater | place... | reverse complement strand
AACAAGGGCAATGGCCTCCTCCGGCGGCGGAGAAGGCTATTCGGTTAAAAAATCCGGTGACGGAACTGTGGTTTTAGTCGGATTTCCTTCTGTTGGTAAATCAACACTCCTCAATAAAGTGACAAATACCGAAAGTGCAACTGCGGCCTATTCATTCACCACCCTTACGGTTGTGCCCGGTTCTATGGAACACAAAGGGGCAAACATCCAGATCCTGGATATTCCTGGTCTGATTGCAGGTGCGGCAATGGGCAAGGGTCGTGGCAAGGAAGTAATTGCTGTCGTGAGGAGTGCCGACCTCATCCTGCTTCTGGGTGATGTGTACAATGAAAAGCACATCGATGTCCTCATTAAGGAACTTTACGATGCAGGTATTCGCATAAACAGAGAAAAACCTGATATCACGATCCAGAAAAGGGGATATGGAGGTATCCGGTTCAACAGTGTCGGCAATTCGGAACTTGATCTCGAAGACATCCGGCCCATGCTTGCAGAAAATAAAATCGTGAATGCTGATGTGCTCATTCGTGGAGATGTGACACAGGACGATTTCGTTGATGCAATGTTTGGTAACCGCGTCTACGTGCCTGCATTCTTTGCTATCAACAAGGTTGATCTGGTTGACAAAGAGACACTCGCACAGATCAATAAGGATGTAACTGAGAGGTTTGGACGGCCCCCGATTCTTCTCTCAGCAGTCAGCGGATACAATATCGAAAAACTTAAGGATGAAATATATGAGCAGTTAGGGTTCATCCGTATCTACATGAAGCCGATCGGAGAGAAGGCAGATATGGAAGAACCGCTGATCATCCGTGAACCAGCGACCGTGGAAGCAGTCTGTATGAAACTGCATCGCGACTTTGTTGAAAAATTCAAGTATGCAAAAGTGTGGGGGACGTCTGTGAAGCACGACGCACAGCGTGTCGGTCTTCCCCATGAGCTCTATGATGGCGATATTCTGAGTTTGGTCGTCAGAGCGTAATTTCTCTCACTTTTTTGTAACAATAGCACTCTTCAGAACATGGAGGGGTGCATCTGTTTTTATTCCCCGTCCGTCGTAATGGGTTCTTGATGCCTGATATCCTGCATCCCGAATGGCTGTGATAACGTCAGCTACCGGGGACGGTGAGAGATGCCAGTGCCGGGCAAGCTGGTGGTAGTTGTAGAACGCAGGGGTGGAAAGTTCTTCATCTAGAAGGGTGACCAACCGTGCGAGTACGCTCTCTCCCATGTCGTCCGCCTTTAGGTCTGCTGCAATCTGCGAGAGAATCTCAGGGTCATTGATGGGCCCGACCCAGAGTGGCCCCATCCGGCTCATCTTTGCGCCGCACTCGGGGCATTCCTGCACTGTTGGAAGAAAGGCCGCCTCGCTCATACGCCATGGACAAGCTGTGCACTGGTGGATATAACCGATATTTTTGAGTGCATTATCCGTCCTGCCTGCACCTCCTGTCATGCGCAGATGGAGGCGGACAAAATGCTCCCGGGCAAAGCAGAAGAGTGGCTCTATCCCGCGGTCGTATTTTGCTGTTTCGCGCAAAACAAATCCCAGTAGAATGCGCAGACCCACTTCACTGTGATATTCGGTATTCATCGGGCGGGCACCATATCTCCGGATGCCTGCCTTGAGGTGCGCCCCACAGAGAGGCGCGGTGTCTGTTGCTGTGACAAAGAGGTACCTTCGTGCACTTGTTGCAGCAATATCCACAAAGGGCGCCGGAGTGCCAAAAGGGTCGAGGTCCACTACATCAAATCGCTGTCTTAACATTACTGCACGGCAATCTTCTTCGGTCACGGTGATATCATGGTCCGGATATAGGGAGGCATTCCTCCGTATGAGAGCTATTGCCTCCGGGCTTAGATCATTAATAGTAACCGGGATGCCGCATTCGTGTGCTACCCTCAACCCACGAACGCCTGAGGCTCCCATGGCGTCAAAGTATGATGACACGTCCAGCTGACGGAGAAGGTAGTTTGTACTGTCACGGTTCAGGCGCATCCGGGAATTATAGAATACCGCGGCACTTCCGGGAGGAAATGATGAATTCTCATCCTGTTCGGGTATAAAAAACCGTGTACTTCCTTCCACTACTTCTCTCTCGCTCATCGCACCAGAAACGTGGTGGTTCGGTAATCTTATACCTTCTGATGCTGAATATCGTAGGAACATGTGGACTTGTGGCCTAGCCTGGATAAGGCGTTAGCCTCCTAAGTTAATGATCAGGGGTTCAAATCCCCTCAAGTCCGTTCTCTATTGTTTTTGACAAATTTAATCTGAAATGAACCGCAACAACATCATACATGAATGTTCGCGGGTATCTGCAGATCATCCGTCCCGTTAATGCACTTGTCGCAGGCATTGCCGTTTTGCTCGGCGTGTTGGTCGCAGGGGTAGCGATGATTCCTATTCTTTTGCTACTTATTGTGGCGGTTTTCTGCATTACCGGCGCAGGGAATGCAGTTAATGACTATTATGATCGCGAGATTGATGCAATAAATCGTCCGGACCGCCCTATTCCTTCAGGTGCTGTCAGTGTCAGGGGTGCAGCAGTTTACAGCGCAGTTCTCTTCGTCTTTGGCATTGCATGTGCGGCATTTGTCCACCCATTCTGCTTTGTGATTGCCTGTTTCAACGCTTTTCTGCTGGTGGTCTATGCTGCGTGGTTAAAACGGGTGCCGCTTGCGGGAAATGTTGTGGTATCGTATCTGGCGGGGAGCATCTTCCTCTTTGGCGGAGCCGTTGCCGGCCTTCCTGGACTCCTGGTAAACCTCCCCCTTGCAGGGATCGTCTTTCTCCCGATGACTGCACGCGAGATCCTCAAGGATGCAGAAGATATCGAAGGTGATCGCGAAGGGGGGGCGCGTACTCTGCCGATGGTAATCGGTGTGCTCAATTCATGCCGGATAGCCGCTGTTCTTGCAGCAGGGGCAGTTCTCATCAGCCTTCTGCCTATCATGCCTTGGTGGGGAGGGTGGTATCTCGGCATGATTGCTTTTGCTGACGGTATCATCCTCTACGCGGTAATTTCTGCACTTCGGTGCACCACATCCGCGGATGTGCGTGATTCCGGCGCGACATCGATGCTTAAAAATGGAATGTTTGCAGCACTTGGGGTATTACTATTCTGGGCCCTGATTGGATGATCCAGCGGCAGGGGCAGAGAGCATACTTAATAATCTTTGAAATGGGAGATTTATTCAATGAAAGTTTACCGGAATGGAGACAGTTTCATTGCACCGGCGGGATCCTTCTTTGACGGTAATGTGAAAATTCCTGGCGATTTTATTGTAGCACCTGGTACCCACTTCTGGGGTCGCCTTGACGTGGGGGGCACCCTCGAACTCGGTCCGCGTTCAACGGTGGGAGGCGATATCACCTGTGATAATGCAATCATCGGAAGCCAGGTACGTATCAAAGGTTCGCTCAATGTCCTTGAGGATGTGACTGTCTGCGACGGAGCTCGCATTCGCTGTCTGCACGCAGGGGGAGATATCACCCTTCGCCCTGGCGTGCAGGTGGGTGCGGTCTCTTCTGATGAAACAATATATGTATATGGTAAAATAAAATCCGGAAAACTGACTGGAAGAAATGTAAAAGTGATTGGGAACGGGCCTTAGTTGATCTTTTCCCCTTCTTCTGTTCCTAAGAGGGCAACGTCATACACGTCCGGCCAGTTAACGAGTGTCTCCACACATCCATCTTTAATGGTGACAACACCCATTGCGACAATTCCTGCCTTGTCACACATCTCTATGCCCTCTTTTACTTCCATCAGGCATCCGACACCAACAATTGCCTTTGGATGATATTTTTTAAACATCCTTTTGATGAGTGTGGACCCCGGCGCGATCCAGACACGGTAGCCTAATTTCTCAAGACGATCGATATTTACCCCCACCTCGCATCTGCCGCACCGCCTACAGACTAATCCTTCTGGGGTGAGGTGTGCAGGACAGTCTGCTGCCCGCAGACATTGGGGAATAAAGATGGCCCGTTCCTGAACATTGGTTGCCTCAAACGAGGTGGTGGAAAGAGTGTTATGGAGGCGGATAAAAAATGCGATCAGTTCCTGATCCTCCACGCCAAGAAGGCGGCATATTGCCTTACTCATCCCCTCTGACATCACCAGTCCCGCCTTTAGCATGCGGGGTGCGTAGAAATGGCGGTTATGGATTGAGATAAAGATAATGATGGCTACAATGATTGGAACAATGAGCATCAGAAGAAGGGCGAAGAGGGTTATTTCGCCAACGAAGAATATCAGCTGATCCCACCATGGTATCTCGACAACTGCCGCCAAGGAAATGGGTTCTGTGTTCATATCGCATCCCCGGTATCTGAATGGGTGAGTTCGTCATAGGGGTAACGGAAGATGCCACGGTCGGTAATGATGGCCGTCACCAGCGTGAGGGGTGTTGCGTCAAATGCGGGATTGATTGTCTCTACATCATCTGGCATCAGTTGTCGATTACCACAGAAGCCCAGTTCATCACGACCACGTTCCTCAATTTCTACATCCATTCCTTTTCGGGTCATATCCAGTGTGGAATACGGGGCTGCCACATAAAAAGGGATAGAATGGTGGTGCGCACAGATGGCATGCATGTAGGTGCCAATTTTGTTGAATACTGCATCCGGGGTAATCCGGTCAGCACCGACCACGACTGCATCAATCATGCCTCTTTGCATCAGGTGGGCTGCTGCAGAGTCGGGGATGACTCTGACGGGTATGCCATCTGCGTGCAGTTCAAATGCGGTAAGACGCGACCCCTGATTGAGGGGACGGGTCTCACAGGAGATAACGGATACCTTCTTGCCTTTTTCAACCGCAGAGCGGATGACCCCCAGAGCGGTTCCCCATTCAACGCACGCGAGGGCGCCTGCATTGCAATGGGTCAGGACGGTGCAGGTGTCAGGCAGAAGGGCGCCTCCGTATGCACCTATCTGGTGGCAGAGTGCGATATCTTCTGCTTCAATGGCCTGTGCCTCCCGCAGTGCTGCATCAAATGCAGTTGCGGGGGTATCCTCCTGTAGGGCAGTCCTGAGCACCCGGTCGATGCCCCATCCCAGATTGACCGCGGTTGGGCGGGTTTGCCTGAGGAGTGCAGCATCCGTTTCTACTGCATCACGAAATGCTGTTACCGTTTCTTTATTCTGATGAGTTAGGCAGGAGAGTGCAACGCCGTAGCCACCGGCAACCCCGAGTGCGGGGGCTCCGCGTACTTCAAGACGGCGTATGCCGTCTGCAAGACGGGCAACCGACTGTGTCTCTACGGTCACCTGTTCTGCAGGAAGGCGTGTCTGGTCGATGTAGGAGAGGCATTGATCCGCTGTGTTCCATGTAATTGTCCGCATATTCTGTATGTTTCCTATTTTGCAGCGAGGGCATCAAGGAATGCCCGCATCGCCGCCGCTTCTCCCTGTGTTACACTATCCGGTATATCCTTTGGCGAAACAGCAGCACCCGCGATATAGACGCCCGGCCGAATCGTTTTAACCGGTGCGCATTTCACTTCTTCCTGTTCAAAGAAGCCGTAATCATCTCGTTCTATGCCAAACATCTCTGCAATTTTTTCTGCTCCATCTGCCGGTTCGAGGCCAACGGAGAGCACAACAAGTCCGGGTTCCAGTATTTCCAATTCAGATGTCTCAGTGTTTTCAACAGGGATTTTCATGCCATCCGCCGTTCGGATGATCTCTCCCGGGCGACCTCTCAGGAACCGAATCCCCAGTTCCTGTGCCCGTATATAATATTCCTCGTACCCTTTTCCGTAGGCACGAATGTCCATATAACAGATGGTGACCTTGGTATCCTGGTTCTTCTCTTTAATGAGAATGGCGTTTTTTATGGCATACATGCAGCAGACGCCTGAGCAGTAGGGACGTTTTAAGGAGATGTCGCGGGATCCGAAACACTGGATAAAGACGATATGGTCCGGCGTTGTCCCATCCGAGAGACGTTTTATCTTGCCGCCGGTGGGGCCGCTTGCATTGATGAGTCGTTCAAATTCAAGGCTTGTGATGACATCAGGGTGGTGGAGATAACCGAATTCCTTCTTTTTCTCTGCATCAAAAGTCCGGAAACCTGTTGCAATGACCACCGATGCGACCTCCAATATGACTTCTTGCTCTTCCTCTTCCCGGAGGACAGCGTTTTTGCCGCAGATATCAAAGCAGAGACCACAGTCGATGCAGTGCACTGCATCACGAATGGTGATATTAGGGACTATCTGGGCATGCGGTTTGTAAATTGCCTTTCTGACACCCATTCCTGCATCAAATATATTATAGACCTCTACCGGGCAGACTTCAATGCAGTCCCCACAACCGTTGCAGGCATCCTCATCGACATACCGGGGGTGCCGGATGGCCGATATCGTAAACCGGCCGACATCTCCCGTGATGCTTTTCACCTCAGTGAGTGTATGAATGACTACATTGGGGTGGCGGGCCACGTCCACCATCTTTGGGGAGAGGATGCACATGGAACAGTCATTTGTCGGGAATGTCTTGTCCAGTTGGGCCATATGACCTCCGATGGACGCTTCGCGTTCAATCAGGTGAACCCTGATACCATGATTCGCAATATCAAGGGCTGCCTGAATGCCTGTCACTCCTCCGCCGATTACTGCGACTTCAGCCATTATTAGCCTCTTTCCCGAGTTCGATATAGGACTGGGCGTTTTTCATGATATGGCTGATCTGTTCCTCTGATGCTTCCCGTATGACCTTCCCCGGCACACCCATCACGAGAGACCGGGGAGGTATCTCTTTTCCTTCGGTGACAACTGACCCCGCCGCAATGATGCTGTCTTCTCCGACAACCGCATTATTCATTACGATGGCGCCCATTCCAACCAGTACACGGTCCTGAATCGTTGCGCCATGAATGATAGCCCCATGGCCAACCGATACATATCTGCCAATGGAGACCGGACATCCTGTGGTGGTGTGCACTACCGCGTTGTCCTGTATGTTTGCACCATGGTGGATGGTTATCCGGTCTTTATCTGCCCGGATGACTGCCCCATACCAGATGCTGACATCGTCTGCGATGGTAACATCTCCGGTCACGGTTGCATTTCCGGCAATAAATGCAGGTGTTCCGGCAGAAGTATCGCTATTCATAATAGGTATTACGTTTAACGTCACCGTCAAATGAAGATTATGGTAGGGGGCACATTCAGTCCACTCCACGACGGCCATAAAAAGCTCATTTCCCGTTCTTTTGAGCTTGCCGGAAGGAATGGGCATGTTATTGTCGGTCTTTCCACCGATGTATTCGCCGGCGTGAAAAATCATCCCATTGCGCCGTATGAAAAGCGCAAAGAACGTCTTACTGCATTTATTCAGGAGTCCGGGTATTCGGCAACATGGAATATCATTCCTTTGGACGACCAGTACGGCGCCACTCTTGACACCGATTTTGATGCCCTCGTCGTCAGCGAGGAGACATTTCCGGTAAGTCTTGAGATAAATCACCTCAGAAAAGAACGGGGCAGAAAAAAAGTAGATATTCACCAGATCACCTGTGTGCTTGCCGATGACGGAAAATGGATATCAAGCACCCGGATACATCGCGGTGAAATTGATGGTCACGGGCGGATTATCAGGTGATGTGGTTTTCGAGGTCGGTGTTTATCAGTGTGTCGCAATACAGACAGTGAAGTCCTTCCTCGGTGACTTCAAATGCACTTCTGATTGGTTCGTTGGCATTGGTGATGCACCCGGGATTGGTGCATTTTACAATACCATAGAGCACTTTTGGGGACTCGACCCCCTTCTTCTCCACCACGATGTAATCCCGGATGATGTTGATGGTGGCATGGGGTGAGACAAGGGCAATTCTGTCCACCTCTTCCTTTGAAAGTTCGCGGTTGCTCACTTTCACGATGTCTTTTTTACCCTCTTGTCCATTGGTCATAGAGGCGACATTTGTTGCAATCGAGAGTTCCTGGTTGGTTTTGCCAGTAATGCCCAGCATCCGCAAAACGATGAGTGCGGCGCCCGGGTGAATGTGGTCAATCACGGTTCCGTCTTTGATAGGGCTTATCATAAGGCCCTCTGCTTTCGATTTCATCCTCAGATCACCTCTTCAAGCATGGCCATTCTCACCGGAATACCATTCCCTGACTGTTCAAAATACCGTGCACAGGGCATTGCATCAACACGGGGGTCAATCTCCCCTGCCCGTGGCAGAGGGTGAAGGACAATCATTCCTTTTTTGTGCCCCTCCAGTGCCTCTGGTGTAATGCGGTAACTCTCTGCGACATTGTAGTAGGATGCTGCGTCAGGGAACCGTTCGCGTTGAATGCGTGTGGTGTATATGACATCCAGTTCAGGCATGATCTCTGAAATATCTTCGTGCTCCACTACCCTGCATCCGCGTTTGTGCAGTTCTGTTACCAGACTGTCCGGAAATTCAAGGCTTTTTGGTGCAATGGTGTGAAGGGTGACATCATAGTTGGAAAGGGCATAGGCAAGGGAATGGGTGGTTCTGCCATACCGGAGATCGCCTAAGAGGCCGATGTGGATGCCTTCAAGCGGCATTGACTGGCGGATCGTGTATAGGTCAAGGAGGGTCTGTGAAGGGTGCTGTCCTGCTCCGTCCCCTGCGTTTATCACCGGCACTGAGGCAAATTCGCTGGCCAGACGGGCGGCACCCTCCTTGGGGTGACGCAAAACAATAATGTCTACATAACTGCTCACCACGCGCATGGTATCCGCCAGTGTCTCGCCCTTTGATAGTGAACTCCCTTCGACACTGTCAACGGTAATGTTTGTTCCTCCCAGTCGTGACACGGCAGAGGTAAATGACATCCGCGTACGCGTACTCGGCTCAAAGAAGAGGAGTGCAACCTGTTTTCCATCAAGTGTTTTCTGTATCTGTGGTGCTGTAGCAATTGCACCCGCACGGGCAAGGAGGGAGTCGATTTCCCCCCTGCTAAAGTCTCGTATTGATATGATGTCTTTCATCAGAGGTCTGCCTCCTGTTGTAACGGCAAAAGAAGAGTGAAAAATAGACGCAGAGAAATGCACCGGGCATCTCCATCCGCGAATCCTTTCATAATTACATATGCGTGATTCGGCGTAATAGAAGTATCCTGTAGCAGGGTCATGCTGAAGAAAAATGGGTTGGGAAAACTATTTTTTCCGCGCTACGGTGATATATCCGCTGTGGCTTACGCGCGTAGATGGGCGGGTTCCCCGCTTCGTTCGCGTGAGTTCGCGGCCGATCAACTCGTGGCAGACGAGATCGGTAAAGAGCGGTTCTGCCGTGTCCATCACAATAAATGTCTGCTCCAGAAACGGCGTGTAGGTGGCAAGGTAGCCCCCGGGCCTCAGCAGAGTATGGGCGTGGCGGATATGTGCTTCTGTTATCAGCAGGTCAAGGTGAACAACATCATAAGCACCTTCTGCATCGAGCATATCACCCGCGATGACTTCAACATTATCAAGACCTGCTTCTTCTATATTTTTGCGGCAGACCGTGGCAAACTCCTCACGGATTTCGTAGGTGGTGACGGTCTTTGCAATCCCACCGAAGTAAATTGAAGCAATACCGCTTCCCGTCCCGGCATCCAGCACATCGTCGTTCTTGTTCATGCCGGTGAGTGCACAGACCATTCCGATATCCTTAGGAAGCATCGGTGCGCCGGTGCGGCGGGCGTGGGCAAAAAAATCTGTTGGTCGGGGAATTCTGACATAAAACGGGACACCAAGATGTGTTTCGATCGTATCGCCCGGATTTGCCTCCCGGATGACATTCAAATCGATAATACCCTTGTCGGTGGAAAACGTTCCCTCTCCGGCACGGACATAATACTCCTTTTCATTGTGGATGAGAAGAACGCGCTTGCCATCAGGGATCATGAAGAGGTGAGCCTGATGATTGCATCAGCAATCTCGCCGTTTGCTTCTTTGAGTGCAGCGCGTGCTTTATCAGGGCTAACCTGTGCCTGTTCTGCAACGAGCATTACATCTTCATTCGGAATTGCTACTTCTTTGGGGAAAAATACCGGTTCGCTGCCCTGCAGCTGGTAGGTCTTTTGGCCCTGCATGATCGTAACAACGACCTCTGCCGGTTCAAAAACATATTCGCCTTCGGTTGTATAGACAACGACCCGCTCAACACCTTCGATCTCCTCCATCTTCATGCCGAGCTGTTTCATCATCTGTTTCATCTTTTTCGGGTTTATACCGGGTATCATTTTAGATCAACCTTCCTGATCGTACCTGTACTGCTCCACCATAATTAAATGCCATCATCTCATCACCGGATAAGAGCGCATTACCGGTGCCGATGAGCTGATCCTCCCCTGTGACAACGAGGACTTCATCGCCCGCCATAATTCCCGGATCAGCGGTGAGGACATGTTTTGCCATTGCATTCTTTCCTTTCATAATGAATTCTGCAACCTCTTCTGAGACCGATACCCGGTAGGTTGGCGCGGGCAGGTACCGCCAGAGTCGTTCTGCTCCTTCAATGGAGAGCGTAAATCGTCCGTCATGTGCACGGACAGTGGCGATGCGGACACCATTCAGGAGCACGTATCGTATTCGTTTGGTGGTGGACAGTTTGAAAGTGCATTCTTCCGGGAAGAGTGCAGCTCCTGCACCTTTCCCAAATTGGTAATCCGCGATTGTCCGGACGCGGTTATTTGCGCTGTTCTGCAATAATTCTGTTGACACGTTCTGCAAACCCCTCTTCGGCATTCGTTGGAATATATGCTCCCGCTGCTATCTTATGTCCTCCGCCGCCACCACCAATTTCCTCAGATGCAGTGATAAGTGCGGCCTGCAGGTCAATGCCCCGTTCCACCATGCGGGTATTGGTTCGCATGGAGACCTTCACGAGATCAGGATCGTCATTGAGGTAGCAGAGAATCATGATTGGTTTCTCGTAGTCCAGTTTGGAGAGCGCCATTCCTGCTCCTATCCCGACGATGGTATCGGGGAAGCGGTCGCCGACATGGATGTGCTGGATATGGCTTAGGACAGTCGTGCCGGTGTCGAGGATGTATTCCATCATCTCACGTATGATTCGTTTGTGATGGCGCAGCATCCGTTCGCCTTCCCAGTATGCCTGCGCACGGTCACCGGCACAGACGGCACTTCCCACCTTAGGGCGGGCCCAGCGCCCGCAGGCATTAAGCATTGTTGCATATTCAGATGCATTCCGAAGCGCTGTCCATTTCTCCTCGCCCGGAAAGATGTAGTGTTCTGCAAGGAGGCGGGAGACGTCCTGACCGGTTGCAAGCATCTGTTGTGCGAGGCCGTTTATAATACCGGATTTCTCGTCGGGGTCCAGATCCTCCCATACCCGATCCTTGCCGTCTGCGGTTTTCTCTGCTATGTTTAGTTTCTTTAGAAATGCTTCTGATTTCTGCTCATTATTCGAGATGCCCGGAATAAATGGATCATCGGAAAATGATAAACAGACTTTGAGGGGGCGGGTAGAGATACCGTAGCAGTTCAGTTGTTTCTGAACAATTTCAATGGTGCCTGCACGCTCTCCATCTGCTGCTATTTCTCGTGCCGGCCCTATCAGGCCACAGTGCTCCCGGGCCATCATGTCGCCGACATTCCCCACGACAGCGTTTTTGGCAAGCATGCCAAGGTTCGGATGCCCGGGGTTCATCTCTTTGGCGACAAGGTAACCAATCCCTGCCGCTGAGAGTTGTGTATGACCATATGGCTGGCCGTTTACCTGTAGATACGGGGTGTCCACGTCTTGTGATATATGGTGGTCAATAATTGCCACATCTTCTGTGCCCATGCCCCGTTCTTCTAAGAGATTCTGTTGTCCTGCTCCGAGGTCAATGAAGACCTTGAGGGTGCTGTCTTCCGGCACATATTTCATGGTCATGGGCTCAAGCTGACGTACGAAGACACTCTCTACAGGAATATGGGCATCCTTGCATGCCTGTACCATAATAGCTTCACTGGTGATGCCGTCTGCATCGATGTGGGATATCACGGTGACTGCATCTGCATGCTGTATCTGTCGGGCGACGGCCCGGACATCATCTTGAAACGACATTTACTGAAGTAATGATTGTCCTTGCTCTTTGATGAAAGGTGCCTTTGATGATGGAATGTTAATGAGGGAGTACAGTGAAAAGGTCTGATAGGCAAAATACCTGGGTGGTACGATGAATATGGGAAAGCATGCGGGGGGATTTCGCGAATTTTGGGAAACCGGTTATATCAGCCCGGAGAGGATGCGGGCTGTTGATGCCAATGCACAGGCGCTGGGCGTGTCTGCCCTTCAGTTGATGGAGAGTGCGGGAAAGGGCCTCGCGGATTATGTGAGGGGCATGTCTCCGGAGCATGTGGTGGTGCTCTGTGGAAAAGGCAACAATGGCGGAGACGGGTTTGTCGCAGCCCGGCATCTCTGCCGCGACTGTATGGTGACGGTGATCTGTCTGTCGCGGGAACTGAGATCTCCGGAAGCGGCCCGAAACTTACGTGTTCTTTCTCACTGTAGTGTTTCGGTTATCCTTGCCGAAAGCCGTGAAGCTGTTTTAGGATGCAGGGATCTCATATCTTCTGCGGATATCGCAATCGATGCAATGCTTGGCACCGGCATCACAGGGAGTCTTCGCGAGCCATATGCCACCTGTGTCAGTGTGGTGCGGGAATCCGGTGTTCCGGTTGTTTCTGCTGATATGCCGACACCGGGTCTTCCTGCCAGGGTGGTCTGTTCATTTCATCGTGCAAAGAGCGGGGAGCCTGTCGTTATTGACATCGGTATTCCTGATGAGGCTGAGTGTTTCACTGGTCCGGGTGATCTGCTGATGCTACCGGCGAAAGGACAGAACAGCCACAAAGGTGCGGGAGGTGAAGTGCTTGTCATTGGCGGAGGTCCTTATCAGGGGGCGCCCTATCTGGCCGGTATGGCCGCAATCCGTGCGGGTGCGGATATTGTCCGGGTGGCAACCCCGAATATGCTAAACTGTCCAGATCTGATTGTGGAACAGACGAAAGGTCCCGTAATTCGGGAAGAAGACACTGACCGCCTTGCCAATCTCTCAGAGCGTGCAGATGTTACGGTATGTGGGTGTGGTCTGGGTGTGGAGAGTCATGCCGTCATCACCGAAATTGCAGAGTACATGGGTAAGGCAGTCTTTGATGCGGATGCCCTCCGGCAACCTCTGCCTGTTGCGAAAAATACAATATACACTCCTCATGCAGGGGAGTTTTTCCGGATAACCGGGTGTCGCCTCCCCGACGACCCTGTCGAACGCGCCCGCGTGGTGCGTGACCACGGGCCTGCTGGAGTGACACTCGTGAAAGGACCGGAGGATATCATATCGGATGTCTCTCGTGTGCGGTTCAATCGCACCGGGACGCCGCATATGACTGTGGGCGGCACAGGGGATGTGTTAGCTGGTGTCGTGGGAGCCTTATTCTGCCGTCTTCCGGCGTTTGAGGCAGCGTCCCTTGGCGCCTACATCAACGGACGTGCCGGAGAATTGCTGGCAGATATGGGGGATGGTCTTGCCGCAACGGATCTCATTTCGCAGATACCTTTTGTTATCTCCGGTGCAACAGACAGGCGTAGTGATAAGTCAGATCATGACGAAACAATCTGATACGATACCCTGTCACTATGGTAGTCGGGATCAATGATTTGGAGGTATCATGCCTGAATTTTCTCATATCAATAATGATCGTGCCTATATGGTCGATGTAACGGACAAGGAAGATGTACATCGCCTTGCGCGTGCAGAAGGCAGGATTTACCTTCGCCCAGAGACGCTTGAGGCGATCCGGTCTGGTGCGGTTATTAAAGGGAATGTGCTTGCAACAGCACGAATTGCTGCCATTATGGCAGTAAAGCAGACGTCATCACTCATTCCCATGTGTCACCCCCTGCCTGTTGGTGGTGTTGATGTGGATTTCCATGATGGCGACGGGTTCATCACGGCCGAGGTGTCAGTGAAAACATATGGCCGAACGGGTGTGGAGATGGAGGCCTTAACTGGTGTCAGTGTAGCTCTTCTCACCATCTGGGATATGGTCAAGTCCGCTGAAAAAGACGAGAACGGGCAGTATCCTGAGACCTCTATTGAGGGAATTCGTGTCACTGAGAAACGGAAATCCTGAACTTGCTACCCCAGATTTTTAATATCCAAAGGTCGTATATATACGAACCGCCGGGTGTATACCCGCTGGAAAAAGGGATGTGGTCATCCGTTTTGGATGGCTGAACCTTCATGGTGAGAACCAATGTCAAAGTCAATGTACGCGTATGTCCGTGAGGCATGGAAAAAACCTGATGAGTCAGAAGTAAAGCAGCTTCTGTGGAACCGGATGCAGATTTGGAGACGGGAAGGCAGTGTTGTGCGCGTTGAGCGCCCGACCCGCATTGACCGTGCACGAGCTCTTGGATACCGTGCAAAGCAGGGTATCGTTGTAGCTCGTGTCTCCGTTCGTCGTGGTGGACACAGAAAGTCCCGTTATATCCGCGGACGCCGTACTGCCCGCATGGGTATGCGCAAGTCAACCATGGGTAAGAGTATCCAGCGTATTGCTGAGGAGCGCGCCTCCCGCAAGTTCCGTAACATGGAAGTGCTGAACTCATACTGGGTTGGTGAGGATGGTCGCCATAAATGGTACGAGGTTATTCTCGTCGATGGGCACCACCCTGCAATCGTCAACGATAAACACCTCGGATGGATGGCAGACTCCGTTCACCGTGGTCGTGCTGAGCGTGGTCTGACCAGTTCTGGTCTGAAGGGACGTGGCATGCGCAGGCGTGGTAAAGGAACCGAACACACCCGTCCAAGTATCCGTTCAAACGGAAGCAAAGGGAAATAACCCTTTTTTTCTTTTTCAGCTAATGCCGGGATATCGTGCGGCAGTTTCCGGATGGCATGAATTATCTTGTTGCCGCAGGGTCGTTTTGATGAAGACTGCTGATGCATGTATCTACCCGTACCCGATTGGGGACGTTTCTCTGCGGAGAGTTGCCGATGAGCTTGAGCTACGAGGTTTTACTGGAGCGATTGCTGTTGGCATTCCTGCGGGCTGTACGATTGGGCATGTCCGCTTTCTCTCAGGAGCCGAGATTACTGCAAATTCGGTGAAGTCCTGCCGGGATGCACTCCGGGATACGTCAAAGGCTGATGTGGTGATGGTGCATGCCGGTGATGCTGTTTTTAACCGCGCAATTCTGGGGAATATCTCTTTTCATATTCTCCGTGGCATCCAGCATACCGACAAACGGGCGTTTGATCATGTCAGCGCCCGGATGGCGACTGACCGGGGCGTTGCGGTGGATATTGATCTCTCCTGTATCATCTCATCATCCGGCCTGCGAAGACAGCGGTCATTGGAACGATACCGGGAAATTAGTCGTCTGTCCCGGAAATACGGGTTTATGCTGACGCTTTCATCAGGTGCGCGCTCCCTCACGGGTCTGCGTTCTGTCCGTGCGTTTACTCTGCTTGGTGAGGTTGCAGGACTTGATGAGAGTCAGGTCAGTGATGCTCTCAGCGCCCCTGCAGCACTGATGTCGCCGCATAAATCTGTGGAGGTTCTGGAATGAAACCGCTTCCGCCGACACAACGACCAAACTGGCGTTATATTGCTGCCGAAATGGTGCCGCAGTGGTGTCCGGCTTCAGCACGGGATATGCACTATGCCATTCTGGCTTGTGAGGCATCCCTTTTGGGTGACAGCATGAGCGCATTCATGCGCACCAGTGTTGTGTCCTGTGACGGCGGTGTTATCATTGTCCGCTGTATTCGTGGGACCGAACGGGATGTGGAGACGGCTCTTGCAACCGTGACTGAGGCAGGGGGTGTCCGGGTGGCTCTTCATCCGTTTGCCACCTCCGGCACTATTCATGGAATCAGGAAAAAGTTCCGTCCCTGTTCCTTGCCTTCTGATGAAGGAAATTGCAAAATCGGCGAAAATACCTACCGAATTCTCAGGATTTCAGGTCAAAAGGTTGATTTAGTTCAACAGGGTATTAAACAAACAACAGCACTGTACGTAAATACAGATGATTTGGAGGATTTCTGATGCAGCCAATGCAGGCACAAATGGGATATGACAGGGCAATTACGGTGTTCAGCCCTGATGGCAGATTGTACCAGGTGGAGTATGCCCGGGAAGCAGTAAAGAGGGGAACAACCGCCGTCGGCATTAAATGCAAAGATGGGGTTGTTCTCATCGTGGATAAGCGGGTCAGCTCCCGTCTCCTTGAACAGACGTCAATTGAGAAGATATTCAAGATTGATAATCACGTTGCAGTCGCTTCGTCAGGGCTTGTCGGAGATGCCCGCGCACTTGTAGACCGGGCTCGGGTGGAATCGCAGATAAATCGTGTCTCGTATGATGAGCCAATCGATATTGAGACGCTTTCAAAGAAACTCTGCGATCATATGCAGACCTATACGCAGTTTGGCGGGGCCCGCCCATACGGCACGGCTCTCTTGATTGCAGGTGTGAGTGATGGCATCCCACGTCTTTTTGAGACCGACCCATCGGGTACTCTCCTCGAATACAAGGCAACGGGAATTGGCACCGGCCGTCCGGCTGTGATGAAGGTCTTTGATGAGCAGTATAACGAAGAAATGGGATGTACTGAGGCCATTCAACTGGGCCTCGCGGCATTGCATGCTGCAACGGAAGGCAAATTTGAAGTGGACAATGTTGAGATTGGGATCATACCTATCGATACCGGCATGTTCAGAAAGATGACTAAATCCGAAGTCAGTGAATATACTGCCACGTTTGAACCGGTGCAGGCAGCAGAAGAGTAACGGGTGAATATCGAGATATGATTCCGCTTGAACAGGCAGTTGTTGCACGGCTGGAGAGCCATGGGGAACGGTTTGAGATCCTTGTCGACCCTGAGATGGCAGCTGACATCCGGCATGGGGGAGATACGCCGATAGAGGATGCTGTGGCAGCACTCTTTATCTTTGAAAATTCATCAAAAGCCGAAAAATCACCCGATGAGACTTTAAAAAAGGTCTTCGATACGGTTGATTTTGAAACGATTGCTCAGCGTATTATCCGGAAAGGGGAGATACACCTTACTGCTGAGCAGCGAAAACGGATGACTGAGGATAAGCGGAATCAGATTATCACTTTCATCGCCCGGAATGCGATTAACCCGCAGACAAAACTCCCTCATCCACGCATGCGTATTGAGATGGCGATGGAACAGGCGAAAGTCAATGTGGACCCGTTCAAACATGTTGATGAGCAGGTCAAGGATGTTTTAAAGGCATTACGTCCTTTACTTCCGATTAAATTCGCTGAAATGAAATTTGCGGTACGAATTCCTGCTGATTTTGCGCCAAAGGCGTATGGGGAGATTCACACTGCAACAACGGTTGATCGGGAACAGTGGCAGAGTGACGGTTCATGGATCGGTGTTGTTCGCATCCCTGCGGGCATTCAGGATGATTTCTACTCTCTCATCAATCGCCTCACAAAAGGCGATGGTGATGTGAAGATTCTTGAACAGGATTAATAAAGGTTAAGCGAAAATATATACAGACATATCAGGGGCAATATTACATGGCTAAAAAGAGAAACCCAAAAGCAAAAGGACGAGTTACAGGTAGTGCAGGCAGATTTGGTCCACGTTATGGTAGATTCATTCGCAAGAGAGTGAACGAAGTCGAGACCATTACCAACGCAAAACACGCGTGTCCACGCTGTGAGACGCTGGCTGTTTCCCGTAAGGGTACTGGCATATGGGAATGCCGCAAGTGTGGCTTTAAGTTTGCTGGTGGTGCATATGTGCCGCAGACACCAAACCTGAAGGTTGCACTTCGTACCATTGAACGTACATTGATCAAGGAGTAAGTGACTCCATCGTGACTGGATACAAGTGTGCCCGGTGTAAGCAGAAGGTTGAGGTGGACGTTAATGTCCGCTGCCCCTACTGTGGTTACCGAATCCTCTTTAAAGACCGTGGGGCAGCGATTAAAACCCTAAAGGCCCGATGAAGTTTGTTACAACGTCAAGGAAACCGGCTCCGGAACTGCGGACCTTAGGTAAGGATCTTGCATTTGCGCTGGGGGGAAAATATTCTCCCCGGGGGAAATCCGGGGTCGATGAAGTATTATCCTGGGGAGATACCGTTCTGGTTGTCTCTCGAAGGGGAAGAAAGACGGTGATTGAGACGTATTCCTCTGGTGAGCCGGTATCCGTGATATATTTATCCGGATTCTCTGCTTCTCGTCGGGATGTGCCTCTTGAACGAGGTCTTCGTACCGGAAATGAGAGGGTGTATAATGAACTGGCAGAATGCCTGGATATCACCCTGACTGATGCCGGTGCGAATGAATTCCTGTTCCATGGATCACAGGCGAAGGGATATGTTCTCAAAATCGCAGAGAAACCACCGAGAGCACAGGGCAGTTTTTCGCATCCGGACGAATCGTCCTGATGTGGTATATGTAGCTGCCCTTCCTGAGATGGGGGATATGGGGCGTTCATGCGCAACTCTTTCCCAAGAAGCGGATGGAAGCCTTCTTTTGTCTGTTGAAGGGGAAGATGTCTCCGCTCTTAGGGCGGCAGTGAATTCATATCTCAGGATAATTATGATTGCAGAAGAGATGCAGGAAGTATTGAAATGAATGCAGTTTCACCAAAAATTCAGAATCAGATTGCAATGATCCAGCAGGTCCAGCAGCAACTGGGGACCGTTATGCAGCAAAAAGCACAGTTTGAGATGATGGCAAAAGAGACCCGCAAGGCAGAGGAAGAGCTTGGCGGCATCTCTGCTGACTCAGATGTCTATATCACCATCGGGACTGTGATGATGAAGCAGGATCGCGAAAAGGTCTTAGTTGATCTGGCAGATAAAATTGAGACGTTTGAGCTCAGAATAAAATCACTCGAAAAACAGGAAAAAGCTCTTACCACAAAGTTTGAGCAGCTTCAAACCCAGATAAAGGGTGCGCTTGAAGGTGCCGGAGCACCTTCAGCAAACTGATCATTCTTCTTTTCTCAGTCTATACACGAGGTTTAGGGCGTTAATCATCGCCTCTGCTGATGCAAGGACGATATCGTCTGATGATGCACCCGCATCGTAGACTCTGCCTTTGCTATCTTCGACAGCGATGGATACGTGACCGATGGCGTCACTCCCTCCGGAGATAGCGGATACGGAGAACTCCTTTAATACCAGTGCTTCCGGCACGATGGCAACGACGGCTTTCATTGCAGCATCCACCGGTCCGTTTCCGATTCTGCAGCAGGTGATTTCTTTTCCGTTTACGCTTGCCCTGACCGTTGCGGTTGCCATGACGTGATTTCCGTTGATAACCGTGATGTCATGGAGAAGGATGTTTTTTTCGATACGTGCCGTACCGATGATTGTTTCTGCCACCTCAAAGAGATCATTTTCTGTCACTTTCCTGCCGCGGTTGGAGATATCCTTGACCCTTGCAACAATTTCGTCCAGTTCAGTTTCTTTTGCAATGATGTGTGCATCCGAGAGCATCTGTGCAACTGCATGGCGACCGACATGTTTCCCCAGCCTCAGCCTTCTGCGGTGTCCGACCATCTCTGGTGTCATAATACCAGGTTCAAAAGTGCTCGTGTTTGCGAGGACCCCCTGAGAATGGATGCCGCTTTCGTGAGCAAACGCATTGTCTCCCACAACAGGCTGTGTGGGGCCTACAGAGATGCCAGAGAATCGTGAAACCATCCGTGAAGTCTCCACCAGTCGTTCGGTGCTGATGCCTGTTTTGATGCCGTATATCGATTCCAGTGCCATAACGGTCTGTGCAATATCTGCATTGCCGGCCCGTTCGCCGATCCCGTTCACCGTCACCTGCACCTGTGATGCTCCGCCTTCCACAGCTGAGATGGTATTGGCGACTGCCATACCGAAGTCATTGTGACAGTGCACATCTATCGGGCAGGGTATGGTCTCATGCAGGGTGGATACGAGTGCGTTCATCGATGACGGGGATGCAATTCCGACGGTGTCCGGGACGTTAATGATCGTTGCCCCGGCGTTCACTGCCGCCTGGTAAACTTCAATAAGTTCGGTTGTTCCGGTGCGTGTTGCATCCATTGCTGAAAACATCACGTGGTCTGCATGGCTGTGGGCAAACCGGATCATTGACTCGGTGATCGCAACGACCTCTTCGTGGGTTTTTTTGATAGTATGTACACGCTGCACTTCTGATGTCGGAATAAAGACATGGATCATACCTACTCCGCAGTCAGCACATGTTTCGATGTCTGATTGCGTTGCCCGTGCGAGACCGCAGATGATGCTTTCCAGTCCCTCTGATGCTATATCCCGTACAAAATCTTTTTCATCAACTGATGATGCGGGAAATCCTGCCTCAATGACGTGGACACCGATATCTGAAAGTTGATGGGCAATGCTCATCTTTTCATCACGGGTAAACGACACCCCCGGTGTCTGCTCACCATCCCTGAGGGTGGTGTCAAAAACGGTTACTCTATCCTGCTTGCAATTATGATCGCCAAAGAAGGCGACCTGCCGCAGCTCCTGCGACTGTCCTGGCTTCGAATTGTTTCGGAGACATGTTTTTCTTATATGTGTGACGCAGATATAATGGTTGTTGCCAGTTTGTAGGCCTCGACCAAGTAAATAACACAAACCTTAAATCAAAACGTGTCTTATATTGTAGAGCACCACGGCGCAATGCCCGCCTTAACTCAGACTGGTAGAGTGCGCGGCTGTAGTTTAGTTTGCCGGTTGACGGTAACTGCGCGGCTACCGCGATGTCCCCGGTTCGACTCCGGGAGGCGGGACTTGTCCTTTGTGTGTGCGAATTGCCCAGGTAGTGTAGTGGCCTATCATGCAGCCCTGTCACGGCTGCGACACGGATTCGAATTCCGTCCTGGGCGTACCTGTTTTTGAGTATTTTTGTAACGCAATGTCTGATTGATTGTCTCCTCGTTAAGCTGGTATTTCACCTATATCTTTTGTTGCGCTGAATGGTCTCTTCTTTTGTTAGCTCAGGATGGTGACACCCGCTATGGGATGTGCGTGATGATGTGGTTTTAGAGGGTCACAGATGCTTGCGACCGTTTTTTTAATTTCAAAAAGTCTTCATCTCTTCTAAGCCATTCTTTGTTTGCTTTGGTGGTTCAATAAGGAAAATATTGCTTCATGTGACGAGAAAAACCCAAATGATTCACATGGTTCCTTTAGGGTGTTCCTCTTTTGTTGGTCCATTTGGATTCAGGCGCTTTTTCCATATCTCTGTGGAGAATTACTCATGGATAATAACTCCGAATTGGGTGTTTTGCTACTACAATCACTTCAGATTGAGAGATTTTTAAAAAAGATGGTAATGGTTTGGAGGTTAACGTTCCACCATGTGCCAGGCGGCTACTTCTTTGCCAAGATTAAGTTTCAGGTATGCCTTTGCAGGATCAAAGTCGTGTGGAACCAAAAATACCAACACGCCCTCAAATTTCCCCTTTCGGTCCAGTTTCACAGAGTAATATGGGTATCCAACTGGCTTGATTTCCCCGACAGACGGTGAGGGTGTGAGACTTGCATAATCAGCTCCATTATAGACGATAGTGAAATCTTTTGCGGCTGGTGTGGTGATGCGCGAGGATCCGCTTCCGCGGTACCCGAGGTGATTGAACTCTACAACCGGGAATATATACTTGTATCCATATCCCGCAACATTTCTCTCGCTCTTCCCGTCCTTCATCAGTGTATACATATTTGTGCAGCTGAATGAACTGAATTTAGCTGATATATCGTTTCTTTTACCGCTGTCCAGGTAAGTATAACTTTCACGCATATACTTTGCATCGGGGAAGAGTTCGCCTTTGGGCAACTCAAAAAGAGTTGTTTGGATGGTATTCATATCCAGTGCTGCCAGTGCTTCGTTATTGTTTGAAAACCCCTTCTGGACATAGGTATTACCGGTTTTCACCGGTTCCACCTCGGTGAATGCCGCGCCATACCAGAAGTAGGTACCCGCATATCGATAATTTCGTATGCCCTCCAGGAAATTGTCTACAACATCTGCGTAATGGGGGTCTATCGGAAGTTGGACAATCTCATCCTCGATCTCTGCTGCACGGTTTATCATCTCTTTTGATGCTTTTGCCATCCCGCGGAAATCTGAACTGGCTGAATACCCAGATACAGAATAGATGTAATTCTGCATCTCGATACTATATCGCCCGAGAAGACCTTTTAGATCATCTCTGGATATGTAGAGTTTGTATTCATCGATTACTCCATTGGACGATGCAGCATCTGAAGAGAGACTATCGATTCCCTGAGATGCAAATAGAGCAGTTTCGAGATTTTCATATGGCACAACGTCTGCGGATTTGTCTATGGTCACTGGGGACCATGCAGGCAGGGAAAGGTAGGTATCTTCTGTCCAGTCTTTCCTCAGTGCTTCTGCTTTCTTAGCAGTGAGTGATGCCTGAAATCGCGGTGATGGTGTCTTATCTGTACGGTATGAGACAGTTACATACCCGGTATCCTTGCCTGCAACGCCATTAAACATTTCATAGGCAATAGCGGAAGCATCGGTGAGATGTCCCCAATAGGTATTTTCAAGCACCCCTGGTGTAGTATTATAAACGATTGATACCTTCACTCCTTTTTCCCGGCCAAGAAAGTCCGGAGTGGCAAAAACAGGATCTTTCAGCAGGTTAAATGTTTCAATATTATAGGTTACCATCCTTGTTCCTGCTCCGGAGAACCGTTCTGCTGCCTTAAGAAATGAATGCAGAATCGCTTCTTCATACTCGGAGGAATTTGTGTTCTCACTTGATATGACGGTCCCTGCCACCTTAGGAATCCGCTGAATATCCTCTGCGGTAATCGTAGCAACTGTGACAGGTCGTGTCAGATTAGATAGGATGTTAGCAATTGATTCGCCGGTATTGGGTGAAATTTTCTCATGCGTAACGGTATTATTGAATAGGGTAATCCCTACATTGCCTTCTGCGGCAAGGCCGAGAAAAATGAGTGATGCTATCGCTGCAAATACTATCGCTATCTTTATTATTTTTCGTTGGTTCATTCTTTTTACACCATATATTGAATTTGGTTTATCTCTGGATACCGTTGGAAAAATAAATATATAGTAATTATGTTTCTCCCTAAGTTAACCAAGGTATTTTGTCTGTGGTTGATTAAACATTATTGATACATATGACCTCAGAAATGTCCGTTGCCACTCTTATAGCAGATCTGATATCTGAAGACGATACTCTCAGGAGGTCGGCCGAATCATCTTTAGTGAATTTTTCTTTTGAAACTCTGCTTCCTGAGTTTTCTGCTCTGTTGCGCTCACCAGAAAAGCGCATCCGTAATCGCGGGATGGAATTATTCTGCTGTATGGGAAGTGTGTCTATACCCTCACTTGCACTGCTCCTTAGCGATGATGAATGGACGGTGCGCTATCGCGCTGCAGAAGGACTGGGTATCATTGGCGGCGATGTTGCGTGTTCCCTTCTTGTGCCTGCTCTGCAGGACAAACGGGATCATGTGCGATATATGGCTGCAAAAGGGTTGGGTATTTCTTCATATACACAATCCGCCGATGCGGTGTCACTTCTTTTAGAGGATGAGAATGAGTTTGTCCGTGCATCAGCTGCCCGTGCCCTTGGACAGATGAATCTTGCGGCATATAGACCATCCATCGAAAAGGCACTGGCGCGTGAAACATACGAAAAGACCCGTGTTGTGATGATGGAGGCTCTGCTTTGCCTTGGCGGGAAAGACAGGTGGTCATATGATCCCTGAATTGCCTAAATGGCGCTATTGGACTCTTGTGGGACTTACTGCCCTGATCTTCTTTGTCCCGGTGTCTGTCTATGGTATTGGGTCGATGTTGGGTGCCGGTGTGCAGTTTCCGCTCTTCCGGTATCAGGATACCTATATGGGAACAAATGTGATCACGATCGTTCGTGACCTCGAATATGTGCTGGAAGGTACCATCAGCGGCAGGAGTGCACTGATGCCTATAGTGTGGATTTCAGGGTTTTTTTCCGCGGTTATCGGGCTACTATCTGTTGCCGTCCCCGCTCGGATGCATGGATGGTATTCCCCCCGCAGAGGCGGAGTCTGCATCATGGGTGCCGGATTCCTCTATCTCGTAGCGCTCGTAGTTCAATACGGGCCCACCTTTTTATCAAGCGGAGGTTTTGCCATTCCTGTCGGTGTTCCGGTGATCGTTGCAGCAGGGTGGCTGGTATGGTCGGGTGCTCTTTTCTCGTATGCCAATGAAACGGATGAATGTGTACCTGAAATATCTCAGGATAATTCATCATAAAATAGTTTTTCAAGACTGGTCTTTCCGGAATATGCCGTGCAGTCCAGCGTGATGGGGGTAATTGAAATCCGACCCGCATGGACTGCGTAAACATCAGTGCCCTTTTTCGCATCTGAGCGGATCGACCCATTGATCCAGTAATACGGGCGCCCCCGGGGATCAAAGCGTTCTTCAACACCGGTAAAGAAGAGTTTCTCTGCAAGGTGGGTGATCTCGTATCCTCCGGTAACCGTTGCCGGAATATTGACGTTGATGACATGCGTCTCTGCTGGAAATCCCTCTTTCAAAAGCCGCTTGCAGATGTCTGCGATAACTATCTTTGCCGCTCCAAAATTCTGTTCAGAACACCGTGGGTCGTCAAATTTCCTGCCCTGATCCACTACTTCGAGCGAGAAAGCAATAGAGGGGACACCTTGGTTGGACGCCTCCAATGCTGCCCCGACCGTACCGGATGTTGTGATGGATTCATAGGAAAGGTTCTCTCCGATATTGATACCACTCACAACCAAATCCGGCTTCAGGTTCAGAGAATAGATGCCAATGATTACGGAATCGGTGGGTTTTCCGCCGACAGAGTATGCCTCAGTGTCGTGCATCGGTATTTTTGTGACTCTTATTGGTTCAAAGATGGATATGGAACGTCCGACTGCACTCTGCTGGGTTGATGGAGCCACAACGGTTACATCTGCAAAAGGTATGAGTGCATCGTAGGCTGCCCAGAGGCCCTCTGATGTGACGCCGTCATCGTTTGTGAGGAGTATTTTTGGTCTCATTTGTCTGGATGAAAATGAGGTATTATGGCTAGAAAAAGAGATCGATCGGCACTCTCTTCATTTCCGGGGGTGCATACTGTTTACAATGCTTGCACTTCTTGCAGAGTATGCGGTATTTCATAGTCCTGAACTTGCACCGGAAGGTAATGCAATGCTCTCTGCCATAACAGAGAGTTTTCTCAGGTCAGGATATGAAGTAATAACTCCGGAATCCGGAGATTTTGAAGCTGAGCTCAGACGCCTCGCACCTCTTGCTGATGTAGGGCTTGTGATTGCGCCGGACCATCTCCTCGGAAAATATTCAAAGATTCTTGAAGATAACTGCCATAGTATCGGTTGCGGCAGTCTCAACGTTGCTCTTTGTTCGAATAAGCCACACGTTGGAGCTATCCTTACTGCACAGGGTATTGCTGTGCCAAAGGAGATTACAACCGGTATCCGTGTGATAAAGGAGAAACGGGGTGCGGGTGCTCTGAATATGCGTATTGCGGATGTTGAGCCCGGGCCCGAAGAATTTGGTCAGGAGTTCATCGAAGGCGAACATATGAGTGTGAGTCTTGTCATCAGCCGGTATGTGGGGGATGCCTGTTCGTACTATAGCGGACGTCCGCCGCTGGTGCTTTCCCTGAACCGCCAGTTTATCCGTTTCGATGACGGGAAGGTGATATTTGAAGGTGGTGAGGTCAATGTGGATCATCCCCGCAAGGATGAGATTGTTGCGACTGCCGTTAAAGCAGCCACGGTTCTTGGCTGTCAGGGGTATGCAGGTGTGGATGTGATCGTTGGTGATAAGGTCTATGTTGTGGATGTAAATCCCCGGCCCACCTCAAGCCTGACGGGTATTGTTGCTGTGATGGAACAGGAG
>Ga0265294_10002171_pt1 | contig 25937 bp, 19 predicted proteins | sample MunlanPumphouse3_FD_192504 | JGI IMG/M metagenome (GOLD analysis project Ga0265294, IMG submission 192504) | Groundwater microbial communities from a municipal landfill in Southern Ontario, Canada - Pumphouse #3 | ecosystem: Environmental > Aquatic > Deep subsurface > Groundwater | place... | reverse complement strand
AGCTAATTTATGTTTCAATATGTATATTATTGTGAACATACTCTTTATGAATAAAACCAACAACATTTCCCCGTCGAAACTTCATTTTTCATCATTTTGAAAAAATGGGGGTTTTCAGAGGGGACTCTTATAATGAAAATGGGGTAGAAAAGAAAATAGAAAAAATTAAGTTCATAAATCCACCAGATATAACACAGAACGGAGAAAGTGTTGAAAATATATTTGATAAATATAAAGCGACAGGGTACAAAAAAGAAATCAATAAGGATTTCGTTGATGTTGATTTAAGTGGAAATTATATTATCACCGCTATTCATTTTACACCTTATTTTGAAGCAGGATTAAAGGAGAATTTGGAGTTTGAGTTGTTTTATTGGAACAACGGATGGGAGTCGCTCGGCAAACAAAAGGGTTCGAATAAACATGTTGTTTTTAAGGATGTTCCGAAAAACGCATTATTTATTTTAAAACATCCGGATAGAAACAACAGGCCGGGGTCAAGGCCTTTTATTCATAGGAACAATGAAGTTTTATGGCATTAAATGAATATAATTAAGCGTTTCATATATACCGGTATGGTTAGCGACTTATTAGTGCTAGCCTTTATTATTGCAATAACCGTGAATTACAACAATGAAGCGAATCTTGCACCTTTATCATTGTTTATGATTCTTCAATTAGGAATATTATGGTATTTCTGCAGGATATGTATGTTTTTGTTTCCGGTTATATCAAATTATGTAATCTATACTATTTTATTAATTGGCTTAATTGAAGCCATTTGGGGCTTGGGACAGCTCTACAATTTTCTTCCGTCCAAGCATTTTTTGTTCAAAACCACCGGCTCGTTTTTCAATCCAGGTCCTTACGGCGGGTTTATTGCCCTGATGTTTCCATTAGCATTACACTTTTGGCTCATATATAAGAAAAAAAACAGAATTCTCGAATATCTCTTCCTTGCCGTTGGCATCGTTCTTTTGTTGGTTTTTCCCGCCACGTTGAGCCGCACGGCGTGGATTGCGGCAATTATTGGGTGCCTTCTGGTAGTGTTATTTGATACAAAAGCAATAGCGAAGCTGAAAAATTTCAAGAAACAACACCCGGGGAAAGTCATTTCGCTTGCGGCAATAATCACCGTTCTTTTTATGGGTAGTATTTACGGTATTTTCCACCTTAAAAAAGATTCTGCCAACGGGCGTTTGTTCATGTGGAAAATAACCGCGCTGGCGATAAGAGAGTCGCCCGTGCAAGGCGTTGGATTGGGCGGTTTTCCGGCAGCTTATGCTCAGGCACAAATGGATTACTTTAAAAGCGGAATAGGTTCCGAAACCGAAAAACAGGTCGCCGGAAGTCCCGAATACGCTTTTAACGAATACTTGCGAATATTTCTCGAACAGGGCGTTTTGGGCGGCATCCTGTTCTTGCTCCTCACCGTTTTCATCATTCGAAGTGGCATACGAAACAAACAAATCGGTGCTTCCGGAAGTTTTTTAACATTATCCGTTTTTGCCTTTGCCTCTTATCCCTATTATTTATGGGAATTTCTGGTAATGTGGGTACTGCTTGGCTCGGTTTGCGTTTCAAAAACAGAGAAAGCTCATCGAAAGAAAAAAACAAAGCGAAACATTTATAATTTTATTTTATTTTTAATTGTACTCTTTGCCTGTACGCTGCTTTGTCTGAAACAACTGCAACTCTATAGCCAAGCAAAAAAAGAGTGGACCAAAATCCGTCCTCTCTATAATATGCGCTCATACCAAAGTGTGATGGATGGGTATGCCCAGCTTTATCCAAGGTTAAATCACGACCAAAAATTTGTTTTTGAGTATGCGGTTACACTGAATGCCGTGAAACAGCATGCAAAGGCCGACAGCGTCCTGGCACGCGGACTCCAATTAAGTTGCGACCCGATGTTTTACAACGTGAAAGGACGCAATTACCACGAAATGAAAAAATACAAGGAAGCCGAGACGTGCTATTTAAACTCGACATATTTGCTGCCCGAAAGAATTTATCCCTATTACCTGCTCACGAAGCTCTATGCCGATTCCGCCAACTATCAACCGCAAAAAATGAAACGGGCGGCTCATGCGGTTCTGGAAAAAGAACCCAAGGTACACTCGACGGCCATCAATGAGATGCGCGATGAAGTAAAGAAAATATTGAAAAGCAAGGAAATTGAAGATGAAAAGTGAACAACGAAAAGTAATAAAAAGAATCGGCAATATCGGGCTGAATATCTTCTACTACAGCTCAATTCTGGTGTTTGGTTTCATCCTGCTGCGCGTATTCGTTTTCGGTTCGTACAGAATCCCCACCGATTCCATGGAGCCGACAATCATTCCCGGCGATTACGTGCTGGTAAACAAACTGGCGTATGGTGCCCGGTTGTTTGATCTGTTCGATGCCGTGGAAGGGAAAAAGGTAAATATCAGGCGTGCGCCCGGCTATACCCGGGTTAAAAACAACGATGTGGTTGTCTTCCATATTCCCCATCCCAACACATGGGACAAGATCGAGATGAACATGTCGAAATACTTTATCAAGCGCTGCATCGGAGTTCCCGGCGACACGCTCCGGATAATCAACGGGTTTTACGTGATAAATGCCGACACGGGCAAAAGATACGGGAACATCGGGGCGGAGCGACAATTGAGCCGAACAACAAAAGAACAACTGCCCGAAGGCGTGTTTCACACCTTCCCGTGGGACAGCACGCTCAACTGGAATATCAAAGATTTCGGGCCGCTGTACATCCCCCGAAAAGGAGATAAAATAGTGTTGGAGAGAACAAACAGCCTTTTATATAAAAAAATAATAGAGTGGGAGAAAGGTTATCCGCTTACCCTCAGCAAAGATACATTGTGGGACAATGAAACTCCGCTTCCATCGTATATTTTCTCGCACAATTATTATTTTATGGGAGGCGACAAAGTAGAAAACTCGCAGGATTCCCGTTATTGGGGCTTACTCCCCGATGATCTGATTGTGGGTAAGGCCGCCTTTATTTGGAAATCAAAAGAGCCTTATTCCGGTAAAATCCGATGGAAGCGAATACTGAAAAAAATTGAATGAACCGGATGTCAGAATTGAGATAGAATCTTAACACTTTATTTTTTAGGAGGATGAGTTTTTATTCTATTAATTTGCACTTGCTTTCTTTGTGCCCGATAAAGAGAACAACAATACATACTGCTCATTACATGACAATTAAGCGAAATGAGTTATAAATGAGTTATGATTTATTGCTGATTCATTATAAAATTCTATTTTTACCCTTTACAAACACATAAAAAAGGAGGTGACAGGCAACGAAGAAAAAAACAGACAAACATCATAGGCTACGGGCTTGAGCCATTGAAAGGATAGATATGGCACAACAACAGTATTTTATAAATCAAAAAAGACGTTATTATGACTAAAAAAACAATTTTAAGCAGTATTTTCGCAATTGCATTATTTGCAGTAGCAGGAATGGGAATTAACAAGAGTGTGAACAACAATGCTAATCTTTCGAATTTGGCTTTAATTAATGTTGAGGCATTAGCACAAGGTGAAGGAGGAGGTACTACAGATTGCTTTCCTCCGTATGACGTTACATGCCGTACAGATTGGCAAAACGGAATTAGATATTTAGGACATAAACCGATAATTGTTTAAATCAATAACCTAATAAAGAAAATATGAAAAAAAATATTGTTAGCAGTTTTTTAGCTATATCATTGGTTATAGCATCATTCTTTTATTGCAAAATTAATCTCAATAAATTAAATTTCTCAAATTTAACATTGAACAACATCGAAGCATTAGCACAAGGAGAAATAATAATTGAAATACCTTTTATGTTAATATGGCCAATGCCATTTTGTCAGTACCACCCAGATGAAGGAATAATCCGCTTCGGTGTGGCATACCAATGACATTAAAAAAGTGAGAAAAAAAATAAATTTTTTCTTTCTCTCACTTAAATTAATTTATCTCTAGTATTGTATTAAGCTTAGATTAATTTCTTTATCAACACTGTTTTGTGACAACAAATATCTATTATTCTAAAGCGTCTATACTGAAGATTTAAAAAAAGGAAACAAATATAAATGTAAGTTTAGCTTAATATTATTTATGCGAACCCAGAGTTAAAAAATAAGATATAAGAAAGCGATAGCCAAATCTCCAAATATGTGTACTATTAACCCGACGTCTTATTTTTTATAATCATTTCGATATGAAATACTGAAAATAAACTGTTTATAAAGAAATGGATTATGAAATGATCCCCGTCTCGTTAATAATAATCCGTTAGGAGATCTGACTTTCATCGCTCTTGAATATTTGTTTTTTCATTTAGCCGATTGAAGAAAGCCTCGGTAGGTTGTCTTACTTTTGAAACAGCCGTAGAGAACAGTTCATTAAAAGCTCTGTCTGCTTGTTTAAGTTCTTCAGATTGTCCTTTGAGTACTTTAACGGGAGTAAGCATTTCGATTTGTTGAGATGCCTTTTTCTTCGGGTTAAAGTATTCGAAGTCGGAATATATTTTATCGGCAAAAAACGTTTTACCATAAATTTCATCTTAAGCCTGTTTAAAAACCGTTAAGTCATTATCCTCTGCGGGAGTTATTATTATGCTTTCGGAACCGGAATGGTTTAAGGCGTGCAACTTGCATCCGTAATAAAATTTGCTTTTGGAGACACAATACCCTTTAGTGGTTAACTCTAGTGCAACTTTTACCTTTCTGTTCTTTGAAGTGCAGGTAAAAATGGGAAAAGGAGTCAAGCAATGAATTTTCCGAATTGCAATCAGTTGGCTTAAATGAAACAATAAGATAAACGGCCAGGAATTGAAAAGCGTCTGCAAGCAGATTCAATCTGGTGCAAAATGCTTTATAGCCGGAAGTTTGGGAACCCAACCCACAAGATAATCCTAGGCCAAAGAATGGATTTCTTTTACGCTGAAATATCGTCGCTGGGTTGCCTGTGAAAAGATAAATAGTCATAATTTCCTAATCAGTAACCCCGGGGTTTGCATTGTTTACAGATTACAGTATTTTTATGTTTAGATAGATATTGAAATTTTGAACTCAAAACAAATAACAAATAACAAACAATGAAGAATTATTTTGTAATTATTTTATTTTTCCCTGTTTTATTTGCGTGTAAAAACAAAACCGAATCCTTACATGATATATTTAAAAATATAGAAACGGTAAAACATAAAAAAATAATAAACGATTCAACTTATATTATTGGGAGTTCTGGTAAGATGCTCATAGTAGATTCTTTTTTAATTACTCTGGACTACAAGAACGAGCGAATGTTCCATCTTTTTGATATAAAAAATAATAATTATATAAGCAATCTTGGTCTCAAAGGGCAGGGGCCTAACGAATTTTTGCATCCTCTATCTTTAATTTATTCTTCATCTCATGATTTCTTATCTTATGATTTGTTAGATAACTCCCTGAAATTAATAGATCTTGATTCATTGAAAAAAAAAGAAGTATCATATAAAAAACTATTGTCTTTTAATTCAATATCCCACTCAACGGTTTTTCCTACGAAGTATAATAATTATGTTGGTTTAGGTTTATACACGTTTAACATGTTTAAGTTAATTGATATTTATGGGAATGAAATAAATTCATTTATGGATTACCCAATAGAAAAAGGGAAAAAGAGCGAAAAAATAGATCATAGAAATATTGCCCTCGCCTACCAAGGGGTATTAAATATTAGTCCCGATAAGAACAAAATTGTATATGCTTCTCACTATGGAACTATTCTTGGGATTTACAATGTCAATGAAACTTCAATTAATCAAAACTTTCTATTAATTTGTGACTATCCGCAATACACTGTGCAGAATGAAGGTGGTGGTATGTCTAGCCCATTAACCCGAGAAGGCATCAGTGCCTTTAGAGATATTTATGTGACAGACAAATATATTTATTCTTTATATTCGGGTAACAAAATATCAGAATTAAGAGAAAGAGCATTTGAAGCTAAAGATATATATGTTTTTGATTGGGAAGGAAATCCTGTAGTACACTATCATTTAGACGTTCCTATTAACAATATTGCAGTCCTTCCAAATGATAAAAAAATATATGCAATATCTAACTTGCCAGACCCTACCCTGATAGAGTTTGAAATCGACTTGTAAAATAATAAATCAACCCGTAGTGCATTTAGACTATGAGCGTTTTTTAGTTGTTTATATTTCTGTTTAAAAGTTTATTAATCATCTGAATAACAGTAACTGATGTTATTTTTGACAATATTCTTGTTTTATAGCCGTCAAAAGACTTGGCGTAGTTTCGACGGATCATAAATTGATCACACAATTGTGAAAAAAGTGTCTCAATACGTTTTCTTGTTCTTGTTAACAGATAGGCTGTTTTATATAATTTCGCTGATTTACTCTCGTAGGAACTTCCAATCTGATAGATATTATTCGATGTGAATAGAAACTGTCTAAGGAAGGGGAGAAGTTTAGTTTCATGTTTTTGTTGAAGCCATGTCTATGTAAAAAATATTACAATAGAGAACTCATAGTCAAATAATAAAAATTACGAATAGATGAAAAAAGTAACATACTTAATAGTCCTTTTTCCCATTTATATATTGTTATCAAGTGGCTGCAACAATAAAACAGAAAAAAAAGGAAGAACGACTATTTCTGTTGATATAGAAAAAGAGCAGACAGTTTTTTTCAACGATTTATTCTCTCACATTGAGTTAATTCCCTTAGAAACAAACGAAAAATCATTAATAAGAGATATCAGAAAATTAATAATATATGAGGATACTTTTTATATCTTTGATTATAATAAAGCTGAAATATTAAGATTTGATTCTCGCGGAAAATATCTAAATAAAATAAGTGACAGGGGAGAAGGACCGAAAGAATATGTAAATATTGGAGATTTTGAAATAGATAGTTCAAACAATATTATTAGGCTTTTATCTGGTGTTAATAACAGTATATATGAGTATGATTTGAATGGGAATTTTAAAAACAGATATAAACTCCCCGAAATAAAGGGCGCCTATAAGTGTTTCAGAAGTATAAATAATGATACTATAGTATTCTTTACTTTTGATTATAACAATAGAATTAAATTTTATTCAAATAATAAGAAGAAAATAATTAAACAGCTATTACCTGAAAATGAAAATATGCTTAACGTGTTTGCATACGATGAATTTCCCTATTCAAACTATTTACATCGTGCTTCCTCTAATACACTTTTTACTATTAATGACAATTGTACTATTGGTTTTGGGTATGCTTGGGATTTTGGCAATTTGAACAACACAAAAAGTCAGATAAAAAATATGGAAAAATTATCCTCTAATGAGTTACAATCCTATTTTTCGAAACTTATCAATTCAGAATTAATTAATCAGATTATTATCTTACATGGAGGTAATTCCCAATTTATTTTTTCCCAAATATGGAGAAAAGGCAAACATATCAATATTTTCCACGATAAAATCAAAAACAAAAATTTTGTTTTTGAAAAAATGGCAGAAGGGGCTTTATTTCACCCGTTATCTTGGCATGGAAATTACGTAATAGGATACTATAGTGATGAGTGGGGTAAAATGGATGAAACTCTTCCCAATACAATATTAGATAGCCAAGCCATCAAAATGAAAGAGAATTTAACAGAATACGATAATCCGATTTTAATAAAATATTACTTTAAACAGGAATTGTGATGAACAGAAGAATTTTATTTTTACAGATAATCATTTTTTTCATTTCTTTAATTTCATTTGCATCTTGCTCAAATCACAAAAAAAAGAATCAAGTAATTGATGTCGAAAAATATATTTACGAAGAGATCCAAACATTAGAAAAGAAAAATGTCAATCAAAAAATAAATTCTATTGGCACATCATCTCATAAATAAGAAGTATAATGAAAGAATTTAGCTATTGTATTTGTTTAATATTCTTTTTCGTTTTGTCCGCCTGCAACACCGACAAAAAAGAAAAGCCCGACGAAGCTGTCCAACAACTTCTTCCCGACGCGCCCGCCGAAGTAACCGCCATCAGGCTCAGAACCGTCGATTTTGAGCACGAACTTGTGAGTAACGGCAAAATATCGGCACGCACCGTTGCGGAGCTTAAGTTCCAAACCTCGGAAACCATCGCGCAGATATTCGTGAAAAACGGCTCACGGGTTTCGCAGGGGCAGCGCATCGCTGTACTCGACACCTATTCCATCAACAACCGGTTGGAACAGGCAAAAGATGCGTTGGACCGCAGCCGGTTGGAAATGCAGGATGTGCTTATCGGACAGGGATATAAGTTGGACAGCCTGGATGCCGTTCCGGCAGAGGTGATGGAGCTTGCACGGGTAAAAAGCGGTTTCAATTCGGCACAAACACAGTTCAATATGGCAAAGTACGATTTACAACGTGCCACACTCACCGCACCTATCGGCGGCGTAATTGCCAACTTGTTTGCCAAGCCGCATACGATATCATCGCCTGGCGAAGTGTTTTGCAACATCATCGACACACGCAGTTTGGAAGTACAGTTTACCGTGCTGGAAAACGAACTCGGGTTTATCCATATCGGCGACAACATGAAAATCGTTCCCTTTTCGATGCCCGAATTGGAAGTAACCGGACGTGTTTCGGAAATCAACCCGTGGGTAAACGAAAACGGAATGGTGCAGATAAAAGCCGCCGTTAATTATCACGCGCGATTGGTGGAAGGAATGAATGTACGTGTGAGTACGTTCCGCTCGGCAGGCAAGCAGTGGGTAGTTCCAAAAACTGCCGTTGTGCTCCGTACTGGAAAACAGGTGGTTTTTACCGTTGTAGATGGAAAAGCCATTTGGAATTACGTACAAACCGGATTGGAAAATGCCACGGAATACACCATCACCAGCGAAACGCTGAAAGAAGGCGACCAAATCATCATAAGCGGAAATATCAACCTGGCGCACGAGTCGCCGGTGAAGGTGGTAGAAGATTAGTTGGATTAGATGACAAAATAGAATTGAAACAGAATCTTTACACTTTTATTTTTTATTATAAGGAAAGATTTTGTTTTATTTAAATTGATTTTACAAACACATAAAAAAGGAGGTAACAGGCAACAAAGAAAAAACAGACAAACATCACAAGTTATGGGCTTGAGCTATTGAAAGGATACATATAGCACAATAATGGAATTTTTTTATAAATCAATCTAAACAATTATTTATTATGTCTAAAAAAACAGTTTTAAGCAGTATTTTCGCAATTGCATTGGTAACAGTTGCAGGAATGGGAATTAACAAGAGTGTGAATAAAGATACAGCTCTTTCAAATTTGGCTTTGAGTAATGTTGAAGCATTGGCAACACCTGAACAACCCCTTCAAATTCCGTGCGAAATGGAAGATAAATCTAAGTGTAAGGTTCTTTGTCAAGATGCTAGTGGAACTTTAATGCATATCGAATTTCATGATATGCGACCCAGTTAAGTCAATCAAACTTAAAAGTACATAATGTTTTTTGTAAGTACTCTAAAAACTTTATGCACTTTTACATATTAACGAATGATATAATCTATTAAAGATGAAAAAATTAACAAATATAATTATTTTATTTCTCTTGATATTTATTTTGGCATCTTGCTCAGAAAAAGAGAAGAAAGAAAAATACAAGAAAAATGTAACGGAACAACTATATGGTCATATTTTAAAAGTTAATAGTTTAGAGGGAAAATCTTTTATTACGATTAAAGATAGTATGATGATTATGAATTCATTTTCAAGAGACTCATTAGTTGTTGCTTATAAATTAATAAATGGTAGTGATTTAGTTAAGATAGGGAATGCAATTCCAAGAGGTAATGGTCCAAATGAATTCAATAATACGTCATATTATGCAGATAAAGAGATTTTTGACATTATAAACTCAGATGGGATGATGACAAAACTATCAACAATAAATATAGACTCTCTATTTAGAAAAAAGACAACAAATTGTCTCCTTGATAAAGATATGAAATGGATAAACCCATTTAACTACGGAGGATGTTTTGTGAGGTTTGATAATAATAAAATTTTACTTTTAGGGGGCGACTACAATTCTCGGAACTTACTAACATTGATTAATTTAAAAACCAATTCCAAAACAAGTTTAGAATATTGGATTAATGATTCTTATAAAGGTCCTAATATCCCAAAACAAATGCTTTATTGCAGTAACTCGCGTATTTTTAAAAATAATGACAAAATATTGTTTGCTTGTGGAGTTGGTAGATATTTAGAAATTATTGATTTATTAAATACTGATATAACCAACAGAAAATTAATCTATGGATTCTATCCGATTTTTGAAAAAAGAGACGATAACTTAAATTTTAAAATAAAATTTAATAGCTTTAGGGGGATGAATGTATTTACAACTTCTACATATATTTTTGTACATTTAAAAACATATCAAGATGAAGAAGGAGTTCAAAAAAGCATATCTGATTTTAAGGGTTATCCATATTATTATAATGATGAACTAGAAGTTTATGACTGGGATGGCAATTTTTTAAAAAACTATCAAACGAATATTCCTTTTTACGATTTTTTTGTAACAGAAGATAATAAAACTCTTTTTACTATATCTCAAGACTTAAATACATATGAGCCAATAATGGTCAAATATGAATTACAATTCAGCCAATGATAAAGTTCCTCCTCCGCCGCCCCATCGCCGTCCTCATGGTATTTCTTGCCTGTGTGATTATCGGCATCATCACCTACAACACGCTGCCCGTGTCGTTGTTGCCCGATATTGCCATTCCCGAAATTACCGTGCAGGTAACGGGCGACAATATGTCCGCGCGTGAACTGGAAAATACCGTAGTAAAACCGATACGACGACAATTGATGCAGACTGGCAAGCTGCGCGACATCCGCAGCGAAGCCCGCGATGGCTCCGCTATTGTGCGGCTGAAATTCGACTATGGCACCAACACGGACCTGGCGTTTATCGAGGTTAACGAGAAAATCGATGCCGCGATGAACAGCCTGCCGCGCGATTTGCGCCGCCCTCGCGTGATCAAGGCCAGCGCCACGGATATTCCCGTGTTCTACCTGAACCTCACGCTGAAGGAGGACAAACCCTATACGCCAACCGACGAACAGAAATTCCTCGACCTGTCCGACTTTGCCGACAACGTGGTGAAACGCCGCATAGAGCAGCTGCCCCAAGTGGCAATGGCCGATATGACCGGACTGATGTACCGGCATCTTCAAATCGTGCCCGACCTGAATAGGCTGGAATCTGCCTCAATAAGTTTAAATGATATAGAAAATACCCTGGCAGCCAACAATATTGAACCCGGAAGCATGACCGTGCGCGACGGATACTACGAGTACAACATCAAGTTCTCGTCGCTGTTGCGTACGCCTGAAGATGTGCGTAATATCTACCTGCGAAAAGATGGCCGCATTTTTCAACTCAAAGACCTGACGAAAATAGATGTGGTGCGCCAACCGGAAGCCGGTATGTCTCTCATCGACGGGAAGCGCGCTGTCACGCTGGGCGTCATCAAGCAGGCGGACGAAACGATGAAGAGCCTCAAGAAATCGCTCAACGCCACGCTCGCCGACCTTGAACGCACCTACCCCGACGTGCAATTCACCGTAAACCGCAACCAGACCGAACTGCTTGACTACACTATCGCCAACCTTCGGGAAAACCTCACGCTGGGTTTACTGCTCGTTTTTATCGTGGCTCTGCTTTTCCTGGGCGATGCCAAATCACCGGTAATTATAGGGATAAGCATGATAACTGCACTGCTCACCACCTTTATATTTTTTTACCTCTTCAGGCAGTCGCTTAACATCATTACCCTTTCGGGACTGATCCTTGCCGTGGGAATGATGATCGACAGCGCCATCATCGTAACAGACATAATAAACCAGTACCGGATGCAGGGCTGTTCGCTGGAAGAATCGTGTGTGAAAGGAACAAACGAGGTCATCACGCCGGTGCTCAGCTCCACACTCACCACCATTGCCGTTTTCGTTCCGCTGGTGTTCATGAGCGGCATTGCCGGAGCTATTTTCTTTGCTCAGGCATTTGCCGTAAGCGTGGGGCTGCTCATTTCATACTTTACTGGAATTATTATGCTGCCCGTGCTGTACAAACTGGTGTACGGCATGAAAATCCGTCCGAACAAGATAGGCGATTTCTTTGCCCGGACACAGCAGCAAGCCGACAAATGGGCGTTCGCATGGTACGATCGCGGAATCGGGTACATTTTCCGCCACAAAACCGCTACGTTTCTGTTCATTATTCTTTCCGTTCCGTTATGTGTGCTGATGTTCCGCATTATGCCCCGATCTTCCATGCCACATATCGATCATACCGAAACCGTTGCCATGGTGGAATGGAACGAGAATATCCACGTCGATGAGAACAAAAAACGCGTTTTTAACCTGATGGAATCGACGGACGAAATGACCACCGAACACGCCGGATACGTGGGACACCGACAGTATCTGCTGGACAAAGAAAACGACCTTTCGCCCTCCGAAGCGCAGCTCTATTTTCGCACCGAAAAGGCAGCGGGCATCAGCAGGTTGCAACGTCACATTACGGATTGGATCAAAACAAATTATCCGCAGGCCGTGGTTACGTTCTCACCACCCGAAAACGTTTTTGAAAAGATATTCGATACGTCGGAAGCCGATGTGGTGGCACAACTCTATCCCGCCAACCGCGAAGAGGTGCCCGATGCCGGGGCCATCCGCGCCATCGAACGGCAGTTACAGGCGGCAACCGGACTGGAAGCCGAGGGTATACCGTTTGAACAGCAACTAACGATCACTATCGATAAGGAAAAGCTGCTGCTCTACGGAGTGGAATATAACGAGGTGTATCGCACGCTGCGCACCGCTTTCCGTGAAAACCAAATTGCCGTGTTGCGTTCCTACCAGCAGTACCTGCCCATATCGCTGGCGGGCAAGCAGCAGACCGTGGAACAGGTGCTGCGCGAAACGCTGGTACAGGCAAACGCATCGCGAAACAATCCGGAAACGATGATTCCCTTGCAGTCGCTCGTCAGCATTCACCGCGGCGAAGACATCAAAACCATTATGGCGGGAAAAAACGGCGAGTATATCCCGATGAACTACTACAACGCGGCAAAGCCCGAATCGCTGATCGGTAAAGCCGAGACCGTTATCAAGAATGACAACGCCTGGGAAGCCGTTTATTCGGGCAGTTTCTTTTCCAATCGCAAGATGTTGGGAGAGTTGGTGGTGATTCTGTTGGTCTCTATCCTGCTGATGTACTTTATCCTCTCGTCGCAGTTCGAAAATTTTCTGCAGCCGCTGATTGTGCTGGTGGAAATCCCCATCGATATTGCCTTCGCACTCGTATTGCTTTGGGCAACGGGAAACACGCTGAACCTGATGAGTGCCATCGGGCTGATCGTCTCGGGCGGAATCATCATCAACGACAGTATCCTGAAACTCGATATGATCAACGAGTTGCGCAAACAGGGTGTTCCGCTGATGGCAGCCATCCACACGGCAGGCATGAAACGCTTGCGTGCCATCATTATGACCTCGCTCACCACTATTCTGGCAATGGTGCCGCTGCTCTTCTCGTTCGATTTGGGTTCAGAGTTGCAGAAACCGCTTGCTCTCGGTATGATCGGAACAATGGTAGTGGGTGTGCTGGTGAGTTTGTTTATTGTTCCGATGGTGTATTGGGCGATATATAGAAAATTATGAATTACGAATTAAAAATTACGAATTACGAGGGTAGAATTAAGAAAGGAAAACAGGAGTGAAGGAGGATTCCGCCTTAGGTAAGATTAATGGGATAATTAAATAAAGTGTAAAGTTCATGTCCTGATTCTCGGCTCTCGGCTCTGACTAAAATGACATAAAATATGAAACGAGCATCCAAATCATTACACCCACAGAACATGATTATCGCGAGTTCCATACACCTTGATGTGAAAAAATAAAATAATCGTATGAAATATACCCGTTTATTATTCCTTTTCGCGGTTATGGGTTGGTTGAGTCTATCAACTGTTTTCGCCCAGCAAACCGAAATAACCCTCGATCTTGCCCGTACTGTGCAATTGGCCAATGACAGTTCGCTTTCGGCATTCCGGGCCAAGAACATGTATATGGCCAGCTATTGGGAATACCGCTCGTTTAAGGCTGACCGACTGCCTTCGCTTACGTTATATGCCACGCCGTTGCGCTACAACCGCGATTTCACGCGCCGCTACGATTCTGAACAGAACATCGACGTCTATCGCCGGCAGCAATCGCTCTATTCGTACGGGAACTTGGCCGCACAACAGAATTTCGACTTCACTGGCGGGACGTTTTTCGTGGATACCGAACTGGGATATATCCGCAATTTCGGTGACCTGACGCGAAGACAATTCAACAGCGTACCCATCCGGATTGGCTACCGACAGGAATTGTTGGGCTACAACCGTTTCAAGTGGGAGAAGAAAATAGAGCCGCTCAAATTCGAGAAAGCCCAAAAAGTGCTGATTTCCAATCTGGAAGAAACGGCGGAAACCGCATCGGGCTTCTTTTTCGATTTGGCTATGGCGCAAGCCGAATACGAATTGGCAAGGGAAAACCGCCGCAACTCGGAACGGCTGTATCAGATCGGCGAGGAAAAGCACAAAATCGCATCCATCGGACAGTCGGAACTGCTTACGCTGAAACTCGACCGCGTAAACGCCCAAAATTCGCTTCAGAACGCTGAATTACGGCTGAAAAGAGCGATGTTCGCCCTGGCGGCATATCTCAATCTCGACAAGAATACAAAAATCACCCTGAAATTGCCCGATTATCCCAAAGATGTGATCGTGCGGGTGGACGAAGCGCTGATGCACGCCAAAGACAACAATCCCCAATACCTGAGCTCGAGACAAAGAATATTGGAATCGCAGCAGGCACTCGACCGCACCCGCCGCGAGTCGCTCTTCAGTGCGGGACTCTCGGCCAGCGTGGGGTTCAACCAGATAGCCCCCACGTTTCGCGACGTGTACCGCAATCCGCTGCAGCAAGACATTCTGGGACTGACGCTCACCGTTCCTTTGGTGGATTGGGGTGTGCGCAAAGGGCGTTACAACATGGCGAAAAACAACCTGAATATTACGCATCTGTCGGCACAGGAAAGCGAGAACCGCCTGGAAGAAGACGTGATCATGACCGTAGGTGATTTCTCGGTGCAACAGCAAATGATTCGCAGCGCCGAAGAGGCGATGGAACTTGCCAAGGTGGCGTACGAACAAACGCAGGAACGATTTATCATCGGCAAGGCGGATATCAACAGCCTTACGCTGTCTACCAACCGCCGCCAGGAAGCACAACGCAACTACATCTCCGCCTTGAGAAACTATTGGCAAAGCTATTTCAAGTTGCGGAAACTGACATTGTACGATTTTGAGAAAAATAAACCAATTGAAGTAGATTTTAACGGGATTAAGTAGTAATTCGTAATTCGTAATTCGTAATTCGTAAATGTCTAAATCAACCATATCCGCTTTCACCGTTATCGTGGCGTTTTTAAGCATCGCGGTGATGGGGCTTGCGCTTATCCCCTTGCTGCCGGTAAAACTCGCACCGTCGCGCACGTTGCCGAGCCTGACGGTTTATTTCTCCATGCCCGGCAACTCCGCCCGCATCGTGGAAATGGAAGCTACCTCCAAACTCGAAGCGATGCTTGCCCGCATCAACGGTGTGAAAAACATCTATTCTACCTCGGGAAACGGCTGGGGAAACATTACGCTCGAACTTGACAAACACACGCCCGTGGATGCTGCCCGCTTCGAAGCCTCCACCATCGTGCGCCAGACGTGGTACGATTTGCCGCGCGAAGTGTCATACCCTTACATCTCGGTGCGTCGTCCCGACGAAAACGCTTCGCGCCCGTTCATGACCTTTACCGTCAATTCCGCCGCCACGCCCATTGTCATCCAAAAACACACTGAAAATACCATCAAACCGCGCCTGAACGATATTGCGGGACTCTACAAGATAGATGTGCAGGGCGCCACTCCCATGGAATGGCAGCTCACCTACGACAGCGACCGACTTCAAGCCCTCGGTATAACGGTAAACGACATCCGCCAGGCCGTTTCGATGTACTATTCCACCGACTTTTTGGGGATGGCGGAAACGCAAAGCGGAAACGACATGCCGTCGTGGATGCGCATCATGCTGGTTTCCGGAGGGGATAACAACGCGTTCGATGCTGCAGCCATTACTGTGAAAAACCGTGACGGCAAACTGATCCGGTTAGACCAGCTCGTGAAGGTGGTGCATACCGAACAGGCACCGCAAAGCCACTACCGCATCAACGGGCTGAACTCGATTTACCTGTCGCTCACGGCGGAAGAAACGGCCAACCAGCTGCGTCTCAGCAATCAGGTACACCAGGCTATCGATGAAATTCGCCGCTCACTTCCCCCCGGATATGAAATTCACAATAGCTACGATGCTACCGAATACATCCGTGCCGAACTGGGCAAGATTTACCTGCGCAGCGGATTGACGGTACTTATCCTGCTGCTTTTCGTGCTGTTGATTACCCGGAACGTGCGATACCTATTCCTGATTGCTGTTACTCTGACCATTAACCTTGCCATCGCCGTTATTTTTTATTACCTGTCCGGACTGGAAATTCAGCTCTACTCGCTGGCAGGTATTACCATTTCGCTCAGCCTGATTATCGACAATACCATTATTATGACCGACCACCTGATGCACCGCGGAAATCGGAACGCCTTTATGCCCATATTGGCGGCAACGATGACCACAGTGGGAGCCTTGTCCATCATCTTTTTCCTGGACGAGAAGATACGGCTCAACCTGCAGGATTTTGCTGCCGTGGTGATGATCAACCTGTGCGTATCGCTGGCGGTAGCGCTGTTTTTTGTGCCGGCAATGGTCGAGAAAATCCACCTGAAGAAACGCAAACCGATGAAAAGGAGGAGCTTGCTTCGCCGCCTGCCCGCCCGCCCACGCCGGTTGACCGTTTACTTCAACAGATTTTATGCCGGGATGATTCGCTTCCTTTCCCGATTCAAATGGATCCCGTTTACGGCGGTTGTGTTGCTTTTCGGGTTGCCTGTCTTTCTGATTCCCGACAAAATCGAAAAGGATACCGGATTTGCCCGGCGTTACAATATGGTTTTCGATAACGCTACTTATAAGGAAAAAGTTAAACCGATTGTAAACAAAGCCTTGGGTGGCACGTTGCGTCTTTTCGTAGAGAAAGTATATCAGGGAAGTTATTTCACCCGAAGCGAAGAGGTGGTGCTGACCATTACCGCATCCATGCCTAACGGAACCACCCTGCCACAGATGAACGCGCTGATTGAAAAGATGGAACGGTACCTGAGCGGGTTCTCAGAAATCCGCCAGTTTCAGACCGATATTCCGAATGCACGGCGAGCATCCATCCGGGTGTTTTTTACCAAAGAAGCGGAACGAGGCGGTTTCCCGTACCAGCTCAAAAGCAGCGTAATCAGCAAAGCGTTGGAATTGGGCGGCGGCAGCTGGGGCGTGTACGGATTGCAAGACCAGGGATTCAGCAATGACGTCACCGAATTTGCCGGAAGTTACCGCGTGAAACTTTACGGCTACAACTACGACGAACTGACGGCGTGGGCAGATACGCTCAAAAACCGCCTGCTGACTTACCGGCGCATCAAGGAAGTGTTGATTAATTCCAATTTTTCGTGGTACAAGGACGATTACCGCGAGTTTTCATTCGATTTGAACAAAGAACGTCTCGCTGCCGCAGGATGTATGCCGGGCGAGTTGTTTGCTTCACTGCAACCGATATTTGCCAAAGATGTGTGGGCGGGTTCCCTGGTGATCGACGGCGAGCGCGAAGAAATTAAGCTGGCAAGCCGCCAGAGCAAGTCATACGATATTTGGGCGTTGCAGTACATATCGCATAATCTAGGCGACCGGATGTACCGGCTCGACCAATTGGCGGATATCTCCAAAGAGCAGGCGCCGCAGGAAGTGGGCAAAGAAAACCAGCAATACCGCCTGGCATTGCAGTTCGATTACATCGGCGCCAACACACAGGGAAATAAAGTGCTTGAGCGCGAAGTGGAAGCCCTCAATAAAAGCCTGCCGATGGGCTACACCGCCGAAAAAGAGGAGAGCAGATGGGGTTGGAACACGAAAAACAACAAACAGTATTGGCTGATCGGGTTGCTCATCGTGATTATTTTCTTCACCACATCGGTGTTGTTCAACTCCGTCAGGCAGCCGCTGGCGGTAATTTTCGTGATTCCCGTGTCGTTTATCGGGGTGTTTCTCACCTTTTACTGGTTCAAGCTGAATTTTGACCAGGGCGGCTTTGCATCGTTTATCCTGCTTTCGGGCATTACCGTGAATGCCAGCATCTACATTCTGAACGATTATAACCAGATTCGTCGCAAACGGCCGGGACTTTCGTCGCTGAAAGCCTATATCAGGGCATGGAACTCCAAGATCATTCCCATTTTTCTCACAGTGGTTTCCACCATGCTGGGTTTCGTGCCGTTTATGGTAGGTACAGCCAAAGAGGCGTTCTGGTTCCCGCTGGCGGCGGGGACTATTGGCGGGTTGGCCATGTCGATAATAGGAATATTTGTGTTTTTACCGTTGATGACGGTGAAGAAAGAGAATAAGACTTACGGAAAAGTGAGCTGCAGCTCAGCAGTAACCGGCAGATGATCAGAAAGCGTCACCTTGGGAGTGGAAGCCGACAGGACGGTCCACCTATTTTCCGGATAACAGAAAATATAGTCGATCTTGGCTCTCGGTGCATCGGCCGGCACGGTAAAATCGGGCGAACCAGCCTCCTTCCATAGAGCCATTCCTTTTCTGATCTCCGGCGAATCGGGGTGGGCGTTGAAATCACCGGCCACAATGACGGGATAGGGATTATCCTTTAATGCCGATGTGAGTGCATCCACCTGAACCTGTCTGACCGATGAGGAGGGATAGTCGAGATGGGTACTGACAAAGGTGAACATCCTGCCGTCCGGCAGTTCGAGGTTCGTTTTTAAAAGTGCCCGCTGTTCTTTCGCCCCCTCCGGCATGGGCAACAGAATCTTTTTCGTTTCGCTCATCGGGTATTTCGACAATACGCCGATACCGTAATACCCGCCTGCATGCGGTATCGTTTTTGCGTATGCCGTCAGCATGCCCGTGAGGTAACCCAGCTCGGTGATGAAATCCTTCCCATGTTGATGGGGCGTACGATCACGATAGGTCTTTACATCCACCTCCTGCAGAGCTACCACGTCGGGTTGTTCGCTGTTGATGAATGCAGCGATCTCTTCCAGTGATGCCAACTCTCCGAAACGGAGGTTGTAGGAGACCACTTTAAAACGGACCGTTTTCTCCTGGGCCTGTAAGGTGAATGTCAGGAAGAGACATACAATGAACAACTGTTTTATTTTCATCTTTTACGGATTGAGTTGAATGTTTCCCGGTAAAAGATGACCTTTTACCGGGAATTTTTGACAAATATACCCTAAATAAATGGTTATTTTCTCATCTTGATCTCAATTTCAAGCCAGGCACCGGTCGATTGTCCGGCTGCGGTGGCTTTTTCTCCGCCAAATCCTCTTACGATGGCGATGGCATATCGATTGATCTCTCCTACAGTGGTACCGCCAAAACCAATGGCAAACATATATCCCACCGACATATTGAACTGCCTGACCACACTGGAGCCGCCGATCTTGTTCTTCACATAGGTATCCACCAGCGCCCAATCTTCCTGGTTATCGCCGATCTCATCGAATGTTTTGCCTGTCATGCTGAAGAAGTCGCTTGCCGACGGCAAACGGGTCAGGTTGTAGGGCGTGCTCCATCCCTCAACCAGATCCAGTGCTTTGATGGTTGAGGCGGTGCTCACATTCGGACCGAATATAGCGGGGCCGTTGCTTGCGTGTCCGTTCGAGATGAAGCAGTTTGAGTACATCAGGTGCACACTCTGCTGATTGGCTTTCGCCTGTGTCCCGTTCAACACGTAGGGAGCCATGGAGAAGCTGAAATAACATTTGGGGAATTTTCCGTCCGTAAAGATGATATTCTTATAGTGGATCATCACGTTCCCAACCGTCGCACTCGGGAACAAAAGGGTGACAGGCAGTGATTGCAGCCCTTCATTTCCGTTGCTGTCGATGGCAGTCACCACCACCTTCGTTGCATCTTCACCCGCATCAACGTCAAAGCTGAATCGGTTATTGGCCAGTACGATCGTTTGTGCGGGATCGGATTGTTCTCCCCTTACCACCACATAGGAGAGGGATGTGACAGTCAGATTCGATGTGACCCTGCCGGTGACGGTAAAGGAGGAGTCAGGTTTGACTTCGATCATCTCCTGATCAAAAAGAATGACCGGTCCCACGGCAGTGACATGTTTTATTTCGAACAGTTTGCTGACGGTAAGCCCCCCTTTGTTCACTGCGGTAACCAGGACCCCCGTCATGCCATTGCGTGCAATCAAAGAAATGTCGAAGCTCGACGCCAGCTCACCGGTGAGCACCACAGAAACAGGCTCGTCGCTGATGTCTCCTTTGATGATCTGGTAGTTCAGGCTGGTGATCTTCGTCTTCGATGTTACTGAGCCCTTCACATGAAACGGTTCTCCCGATTCGATGTCATCAATAAAACCGGGATCTTCCAAGGTGATCCCCAGGTTGTTCACGCCCTGTATCACCTTGAAGATCCTGACTGATCGGTTCCCTTTGACATCTTCAGCGATTATTTTTACGCCTACAGTGGTGGTCTCAGCCAGGAAACCCAGCGAGAAGGAATCGGCAGAGCCGTCTACTCCCAGCTCTAAACGATCTCCCGACTCCTCCAGCTTTCCTGTTTCGTCGATTTGCCGATGAAAATAGAAAGCACCGGCAAGCGGTTCATCGCTGATGATTTTTCCTTTTACATAAAACAGATCTCCGGGGAAGATCTCGCTGATGCTGTCGACTCCGTTCTCAAATACTATCTGCGGGTCGCCCGCCTTTTCTTCACAACTCCATAGGAGGGTTGTGGCAACAGATAGGAGGAATATGATTTTTTTGATCATGATGATGTTCTTTTTTACAATGGTCAATCAACAAAAGAATGAATGAATTAATTCAGGTCCAGTACGGAAACAATAGGTAAATGATCGGACGCGAGGGTCTGCATCACAAGGTGAGAGACGACGCTGAATTTCACTTCCGGACGATAGAGGATGTAATCGATTTCGCGGTTGGGGGCACCGGAGGGTATGGTGTTACATCCTGTGGTGCAGGTTTTTTTAAACCCGTAACCGAAAAATGTCTGCATCGTATGATTTTCGGGAGTGGCATTCATATCACCCGCCAGGATGGTCGGGTAGTTGGATGACGATAAGATCCTGTTGATCTCGGGAACCTGCAGGTCTCTGTTCGCCTGTGTCAGCTCGAGATGCGTGCCGGCGATGGTTATTTTCTTGTCGTTCAGGGTGATGTTTGCCTTGATCATGATGCGGTAACTCACATAGGTGTCGCCCAGCTCGACGCGTGGTAAGTGGTATGTTTGGGGGTCAGTCAACGCATAACGCGAGAGGATGCCCAGTCCCGATTCCCCTCCCTGGTACGCTATTGCTTTTCCGTAATAGGTATAGGGCAGATCTGTTTTTGCCGATAACAGGGCCAGCTGGTCCACCTTCCCGCTTCGGGTGGTGTTCCTGTCCAGTTCCTGAAGAAACACGACATCCGGTTTTGCCTGTCGGATGATGGCTGCAACCGCATCCACGTCGGGTGTTGAGCTGTTGTAGGGGGAGCAGTATTTTACATTGTAAGTCATCAGCGTGATTCTGTTCGTCACCTCATTCTCTTTCCATCCCGGATCTTCTATATCCCGGTACTGTTCTTTACAGTTCAGAGTGGTTGCCAGTAAGAACAGAATACATAATATCTTCTTCATCGTTTTATTTTTCATCTTTCATTTGTTGTTTGTATGCTTTCAGAGCGCAGGCGAAAAGGCTCTCTCCGCATAGTGAAGCATGAATCGTTTTTCATACACGCAAGTTCACGTGAATGGTGTGCCGGATGCATTATTCTTCCCAACCGGGATTTTGTCCCAACTCCGGATTGATCACCCTTTCGGCATATGGCACAGGCCAGAGATAGTGTCTGGACGGATCAAAATGATCAATGCCCCCTTCCGCGGTCGACTTTTCATAAATGATATCGCCGAACTCATCGGTACCATTGTGGGTAAAAGGGTTGGCTCCCAGGTCGTTCATGCAGACCGTTAACGAGGGGCCGACCATCGCTTTGCCCAACATCTTCTCCCCCTCTTTCCATCGCAATACATCGAAGTAGCGCATGCCCTCCATCGCCATCTCCACGCGCCGTTCCCGGTGGAGCTCCGTCTCCAGATCCATTCCCCAGGCGTCCAGCTCGGTCAGGATCATCGGGTGCATACCCACCCGTTCACGCAGTGGATTGATGGTTTGGTCTATTTGTCCCTGCGTCAAGGATCCTCCCTGGATATGAAAGAGCGCTTCCGCGTAGGTCAGCAGTACTTCCGCATAGCGGATCACATTGAGGTTGTTGTGGTCACGGTTGGTTAACCCGGCCAGTTCGGGGCTGTTGTATTTCTTGAAATAGAAGCCGGTCAGCCCGTTGGCACCCAGTCTGTTGTTGTTTTGCAGTACCGCGAACCGGGGCAATTGAAAGATCGGATTATCCACATTCACATCCGGATCGCCGTCGTCGCCACCGGGCCATTCGTCGCCGGGGGTGTACAGTGTCATTGTCATTCTCGGATCGCGGGCGGTGAAATAATCAGCATAATGTTGTTCGGGATAGGGGTAAAGGTCGGAAAGGGTGACACCGGTCCGGTGGTAATACTCCAATCCAGTCTTCGCCGGCTTCCCGTCGATGCACAAAAACGCATCCACAAGCCGTTTTGACGCATTAAAGCGGATGTAATCAACCCTTGTACAGGTATAATTGGTCATATTGTTCATGCGCAGATCATTTACGTAGAGGCTGTAAATGATCGCCTCCTTATTGGCAGGGTTCGTTTCGGCGTTACCCTCCAGGTGATACAGGGCACTGTAGTCGGGGTAGAGCTCATAAGGGCTGTGATCCATGATCTCCTTTGCTGCACTGGCAGCCTTCTCCCACATCTCATTCTGAAGAGCGATACGTGCTTTCAGTGCCAGTGCCCCCCAACGGTTGATCCTGCCTACATTGTTACCGGAAGGGATTGTCGTGCCCAGTTTGTCGGCAGCCCAGTCCAGGTCATCCAGCATAAACTGCACCACTTGACTTCTGGGGGTACGGGGCCCATATGCGTCGGCGGAAGTAATCACCTTATCGATCAGTGGCACATCTCCCCAGTAGGATGTAAGCCAGAAATACTGCAATGCCCTGATCACTTTTACCTCGGCAGCATAGCTGTCCTTCACATCCTGATCCACATTCGCCACATTATAATGATCGAGGAAATTGTTGCAGTTGAATATATTTGCGTATGCATATCTCCAGAAGGAGGAGAACGGGAATCCGTCCATCGCGGTGTGTCTTCCTCCCGGAACCTTGCTCAGCCCGCTGGCCAGGTCCCCCCAGACCGCGTCATCCCCAAATACGCTCGGATACATCACCAGCTCATACTTAAACCCGTCGTAGCAGGGGTAGAGAGCCGCCTTGAGCTGATCTTCGGTTTTCCAGTAGGTCGTATGTGTTACGGTGTCGAGAGGAAATTTGTCCAGGAAAGCATCATCACAACCCATGATGGTGAAAAGGATGAAAAAGAGGATATAGTGTAAATTCTTCATTTTGTTTCGTTGTTTAAAGTTAAAATCCCATTTGAACACCCAGGGCAAAGGTCTTTAACTGCGGGTAAGAGTCACCTGCAGATTCTCGTACCTCAGGGTCGAATCCGCCGAAATAGTGGGTCAGGGTAAGCAGATTATCCACCGACAGATAGATCTTCAGGCGTTCCGCATTGATTTTGTCGGTGAGCTGTTTGGAGAGCGTATAACCCAGTTGGATATTTTTCAGTCGCAGGTAGGAGGCATCCTCAAGCCAGTAATCCGAGAAAACGATGTTATGGCTGGGTTGATAGTACATGCGCGGGTAAGAAGCCCCGGGATTATTGGGCGTCCATCGGTCGAGATGTGCAGTCTTGGGAACGGAGTAATCGTTGATAAAGGCATGACGTGCCTCTTCCGACAGGTAACCGCTGATCTTTCCCACCCCCTGGAGATAAAAGGAGAAGTCGAAGTTCTTCCACTCCATCGTTCCCCTGAGAGAATAGGTATATCTGGCGTAGGGGTCTCCGAACACCACCTTGTCGTAATCATCGATTTTCCCGTCAGGTTGACCGTTTTCCCCGCCGATATCCCGGTAGACCACGTCTCCCGGTTGAATGATATTGGCATAGCTGCTGATTACTGCAAACTTAGGGCTCTCGTACCGCCCCGTAGTCTCATTAAACGATTCAAAATCATCGATCTGCGCGAGCCCGTCGGTCAGGTATCCATAATAGCCGTTGATCGGGTCCCCCACACGGCGTATATTATCACCCAATGAGGGGGCGCTAGAGCCCAGGTCGGTGATCTTGTTGCGTGCATCCGACAGGTTGGCAGAAAGGCTGTACCGCACAGTTCCGATTTGATCGCGCCATCTGATGCCTACTTCCCATCCTTTGTTTTCAATGGATCCTATATTCTCCAGAGGCAGATTGTCCGGAGCAGTAATTCCGATTACGGAGGGGTATATCGGTTTGAGCAGTGCATTGACATTGTTTTTCTCGAACCAGTCGAATGAGAGATCCAGCCTGTTGCTGAACAGTTGCAGATCGATCCCTGTATTGAACATCCGGATAGTCTCCCATTTGATTTTTTCATTGGCCAGGGAGTATTGTTTGAAGCCCACGTTCTCTTTGTTCCCGATAGGGTATGCTTTCGTATAACGTTCAATCTCGGTAAGGTAAGGATAGTAGCTGCTGCTGATGTTCTGGTTCCCCAGTTCGCCCCATGAAGCTCTTATTTTTCCGATGGTCAGTACCGGCTTCAAAAAATCCATGAACTCCTCCTGTGAGAACTTCCAGCCTGCCGAGAACGATGGGAAGAGACCCCACCTGTTCTCTTTGGCGAACCGTGAGGTGCCGTCGTATCGGACGTTGGCCTCGAGCAGGTACTTCTCGTTAAAATCATAATTGATTCTGCCGAAATAGGAGCGCAAAGCCCAGTGTTCAGCAGTACCGCTGTTGATAATATCTTCCGTACCTCCGTCAATCTCTTCCACGCCGTCGAGCAATATCTTTTTTCGGGAAGCGGATAGTTCCGGCATATAGGCCCACTCCTGAGAAAATCCTGCCAGGAGATTGAATCCGTGTTGCTGAATGGTTTTTTGATAATTCAGGGTGGTCACAAAAGTCTGTGTCAAGGTGCTCCTATGTGTCTCCGAAATACTGTTTTGTATGTTTTCATTGGCCGGATGAGGAGTGCCATCAGCCAGGAATCGCGGCATGGTGGGGTTCCAGTCTTTTATATCGCGTGTATAGTAGTTATAAGCATACTGGCTGTTGAGGTGCATACCCTGGATCAGGTCGAGGGTTGCATTGAAATTGCCGTTGAAGGTCCTCGAGTAATTCTTTGTGTAGCCCGATTCATAGGCGGTGCGCACAGGATTGGCAACCGACCCGTAGGACCAGTTGGGTGAGTTTTTCCAGCCCCCGTCATCGGTCGGCAGCTGCCATTTGACAGGGAGCAGGGGGGATAAACGTTGTACCAGCCGAAAGACGCCGCTTGTCCCTGATCCGCCTGCATCTTGCTTGTAGAAATTAATAAAACTGATGTTACCGTCTACCTTCAATCGGTCAATGATCTGCGACTCCAGGCGAAGCCTTACATTGTGACGGTTCGACGAATAGGGATCCCCCACAATC
>Ga0265294_10002169_pt1 | contig 25955 bp, 20 predicted proteins | sample MunlanPumphouse3_FD_192504 | JGI IMG/M metagenome (GOLD analysis project Ga0265294, IMG submission 192504) | Groundwater microbial communities from a municipal landfill in Southern Ontario, Canada - Pumphouse #3 | ecosystem: Environmental > Aquatic > Deep subsurface > Groundwater | place... | reverse complement strand
TGATAACGTTGTGAAAGCAAACTACATTTTAAAAAAAGGAGATGAGATTAGCGTAACCATTCCTGATCCCATCAGCAATGATATCATTGCCCAAGACATTCCTTTGGATATTTATTATGAAGATACTGATGTTATCGTAATTAACAAACCAACAGGTATGGTCGTTCATCCCGCTGTTGGAAATTACCAAAATACGTTAGTGAATGCTTTGATGTTTCACTGTCATGATTTATCGGGAATCAATGGTGTGATTCGTGCTGGTATTGTCCACCGAATCGATAAAGATACTTCGGGGTTATTGGTTGCTTGTAAGAATGATTATGCTCACCGAAATTTGAGTGAACAATTCTTCCACAAAACCATTTCGCGAAAATATTACGCGATTGTATATGGCGTTGTTAACCATAATGTTGGTCGCATTGAAGCACCAATTGGTCGCGACATGATCAACCGACAACAAATGGCCGTAGTAGAGCAAGGAAAGCCAGCAGTAACTAATTTTAAAGTATTAGAACGATTTAAAAAATATACGCTTGTTGAATTATCTTTAGAGACGGGTAGAACTCATCAAATTCGTGTCCATATGAAATATATCGGATATCCACTAGTTGGTGATTATGTATATGGTCCTAAAAATGTCATAGGCACCACTGGACAATTTCTCCATGCAAAAACATTGGGGTTTATTCATCCCCGTACCAAAGAATATTTAGAATTTGATAGCCCATTACCTCAATACTTTGAAGATTTTCTCAGTGAATTGCGTAAGAATGAATAAAAGCCCTGACGTTTCAGGGCTTTATTTATACTTATCGATATTTTTAAAATTTGTCTTAGCGATCGTTTCAAAAAATGAGAGATTTCTAGTTTTAAGAATCTTTTGAATCGCCAAATCAATTTTCGATCCCGCACCTTTTGGTAATTCAAAACCAACCTCCTCGGACAATTTTGAAAAGTGATCTAAAAAGAAATAACGAGCTATAATACTAGCTACCGCGACACTGACATATTTACTTTCTGCTTTTTCCTCAAGTTTTACCTCTTTCACAACATCTTTTTCACCACTTAAATAATCAAAATATTTCTCTTTGGTTGTAAAAGCATCAATCACAATCCCATCGTAGTTTTTTACTTTTGCTAGTAAATGTCTAATAACACTATTGTGAAGCAATGCTTTAATTTTATTCATATTACAGTTTTGAATTTTATTGATATAATTATATTTCAAACAATCCAAAACATGAACACTAAAAACAACTTCTTTTAATAGTGTTTCTCCCAATTCAAGAATTTTAGTATCATTTAATAGTTTTGAGTCTTTTACTCCCAAACGCTTTAAGATTTTAATTTGATCTTTTCTTACGTAAGCACCAGCAACAACAATACCACCAAAGAAGTCCCCTGTCCCTACTTCATCGGTTCCTATCAATGAAAGTTCTATCGATAGAGATGAGTTTTTAACATCTTCCATCACGGGTGAAATTCCCGTCAAAGAACATATTTCAAGATATAAGTCGTTGGCTTTACTGCCTTGAATCAATAACGTAAGAGTTTTAAAAATTGTTAAAGTTGATGTCTTGTGTTTTGCTCGAAAAAGTGTATAATTGTTAGTATGAGGAATTGAAAACTCACGATATCGCTCAATAATTAATTGTGCTTGCTCATTTGTCAAGTTTATTGATTTGCTCATGGATTTCACCACCTATATCTATATTATACCACAAAACTTATATTTTAGAAAGAACTTTATTGCTATGAATAAATACCATATGATCTTAGAATTGAATAAAGTAATCGATCTTGTAAAAGAAGAAACCATTCTCGATGCGAATAAAGAAGAATTATCCAATCTTGTGCTGATGAACGAGATCGATGACATTCGTTATGCGTTAGAAGAAACTGACGAAGCGACAAGACTAGTGTTACGAGCGCATCGATTTCCCCTTTATTTTAATGCGCCAATGGACTTTTATTTGAGCAAGATTCACAAAGGTGGAATTATCACACTAGAAGAATTAAGCGAAGTTGGAAAGTTTTTAGATACCATAAAAAATATTGTCTTATATATTGACGATTTAGATAATGCTGAAATTGCTTGCCCCTATTTTAAAAACAACACGACGAAATTATTTTATCCTAAAGAATTAAATTTGCGTATCAAAGAGATCATCACGCCTTATGGAGAAATCAAAGATGATGCGAGTGCAACCTTAAAGGATATTCGCCGTCACATCAAAGATACGGAAAAGAATATTCAAGTAAAACTACAAGAGATTATTGCGAAAAATAGTAGTAAATTATCACAAGCCATTGTTTCTATCCGAAATGATCGTTATGTGATCCCTGTGAAAAATGATTTTAAGAATACCATCAAAGGCATTATACACGACCAATCAGCTTCTGGAGAAACAGTTTACATTGAACCACAGCTGATAGGAAATCTAAATAATCATTTAAACCAATTATTTGAAGATGAAAAGCAAGAAATTCATCGAATTTTAAAAGAAATTAGCAAACAAATCGATTTCTATCATGATGCTTTGATCATCAATTATCAAATCATCAAACACCTCGATTTGGTATTTAGTAAAGCATGTTATGCCATCCGTATCAATGCCAGTAAACCACTCGTAAATAATCAAGGCTATGTTGATTTGATTAATTGTTATCATCCGTTACTAAAAGTCGATACGATTGTTAGAAATAACATTAGCATTGGTAAGAATTATCAAAGTATTATTATTACGGGGCCTAATACTGGCGGTAAAACCGTGCTACTGAAAACAATCGGGTTATTATCACTGATGGTGAAAGCAGGAATGCTAATCCCTTGTGATGAAACGAGTAATATGATGATTTTTGATCATGTTTATGCAGATATTGGGGATGAACAAAGTATTGACCAAAACCTTTCCACATTTTCATCACATTTGAAAAATGTTATTAACATCATCAATCAAGTCACTCAAAATTCATTGGTGTTACTTGATGAATTGGGTTCAGGTACCGACCCTGCCGAAGGATCATCACTGGCAATTGCAATTATTGACTATTTAATTACGAAAAAATGCTTAATTATTGCCACTTCTCATTATTCTGAATTGAAAATTCATGCTTATAATTCGGAAAATATTATCAATGCTAGCGTTGAATTCAATGTTGCAACCTTAAGCCCAACCTATAAACTATTAATCGGGATTCCTGGTCAAAGTAATGCACTAAAAATATCTCAAATTTTGGGTTTACATCCAGAAATTATCAGCCAGGCAGAAACTTATGTCTATAAAAATACTGATAAAAACAACGTTGTCCTCGATAAGTTGATTCAACAATCTCATGAATTAGATTATAAGTTAAAAATGATTGATGAGAAAAACAACTCTTTAGCAGCAAAATTAAAAGATGCCGATCGCTTCATGGAAGAAACGTATATCGAGAAAAATAAAATCTTAGCGCAAGCAGAAATAGAGGCAAGAAAAATCATTACAAAATCATCACAAAAAATTGATGATATTCTCCAAGAATTGGAGAAAATGAAACTTCGTGAGGTAAAACTTCATGAAGTTGCAGAAGTAAAGCACGAAATCAAAGAATTAAAAACAAGTATTCATGTAGAAGAGGAGTATCGAGAAGTCCATGAGGAACTACTAGTTGGTGCTTCGGTCTTTGTAGAGAGTTATCATTGTTATGGAACAATCTTAAAACAAAATAAAAACAATAAATATGATGTCCAAATCGGAAATGCAACTATTGTTGTGGATAGAAAAGCCTTGAAAATACCTAAGGCAGCACCACAGATAGCTGTTGTTCCTTCTATTAAGCAAACACCTACCAATACTAGTGGTATAAAGAAAACAGTGAAAGCGAGTCTAGATTTACGTGGTGAACGCTATGAAGATGCCTATAGCAAGCTAGAAAAATATCTTGATGATGCGATTTTTTCAGGATTAAATCAAGTCAGTATTATTCATGGTTTTGGAACTGGTGTACTTCGAGAAATGGTACAAAACTATTTACGAAGCAGCCGATTTGTTGAGAGTTTCCGCTATGGTGGAAACAATGAAGGTGGCCAAGGTGCAACCATTGTTACATTAAAAAAATAAGGAGAAAGTCAATGGTAGAAAAAATTAATGAAAAGCAGTTCAAAGAATTGAAGAAAGAGTTTGTTGTAGCCGATTTTTATGCGGACTGGTGTGGTCCATGTAAAATGATTGCTCCCTTTTTAAAGGAAATAGCAGAAGAAATTCCTGACATTACCTTTGTGAAGATTAATGTTGATGAAAATGAAAATTTGGCAGCAGAGTTTAGTGTGATGAGCATTCCTACCCTTATCATTTTTAAAAATGGTGTTGAAATAGAGCGCAAAATAGGGTTTGTTACAAAACCTTCGTTAAAAGCTTGGATTTTAGAGAAAACCCAATAAAACTATTTAATAAGAAAAAAAGTTTACAAAGAAAAATTTTTTTGCTATACTATAATCATGAAAGAAGTGCTAGCAATGAAAAATTTGGATATTATAAGTTTTAAACATGATGGTGAATTGCATCGTGTTTGGAAAAACGTTGTAAAAATACATGAAGATGACGAAATCACCGTCATCGTTAATAATAAAGTGGATGTAATCGATGGGGATGGACGAAAATGGAAAACCAGGGAACCAGCTATTTGTTATTTTTTTACCAAATATTGGTTTAATGTCATTTGCATGATTCGAGGAACAGATATTTATTATTATTGCAATTTAAGTTCTCCATTTATCATTGATTCGGAGGGATTAAAGTATATCGACTATGATCTAGATGTAAAAGTATTCCCCGATGGTGAAATTTTAGTGTTGGATAAAGATGAATACGATTTCAACATCAAAGATTTACATTATTCCCAACAAATTATTGAAATTATTAAAAATAATACCAATATTCTAATTGGAATGATCAAAAACAAAGAAAATCCTTTTAATACCTCTTGTGTGCTCGATTGGTATCAAAAGTTTATCAATTCAACTTTGATGTAGAAAGAAACCTATCCTATACGATAGGTTTTTTTATTTACAAATAAAAAACCCACTCATCAGTAGGTTTTTTGCTCGTATGAGAAGATTATCTTTATTTTGACTGGCTATTATCAAAAAACATCTCATCAACAGCCTTTAAATAATCAATTAGTGGTGCATATCCTTGTTTAACAAATTTTCCAATTTCTTTGGCTTTTTCTATTGTCACACTTTTAAGCCCTTGTTGCATTAAAGTAAGAAAATCAGCGATATGAATGATGTAAATCTCATTCACCTTTTTAAAATAAATGATAACAAACGCCATTCCCCCTTGTTCATTGACTTTTTTAAGGTGAATTAATTGGTGATCAAAAATATGTTTGAAACTAAAGGATAAGTTCACCGTTTCTTTGGCTTCATAATCAATATATTTCCCACGGTATATCCCATTATAGTCAGTAGTAGAGGGTTGTTTGTAATAAGCTTCGCTAATTCGCGCTCGCGTACGGCTTGGATAATCAACTCTTACGACTTGAACAGGTGTTGGTTTTTTGTGAATAATCGCAACATTATGCATTAAGTAATATTCATTACTGAGATTTAAGCTGTTCTCAAAGAGCATTCCATGAGTGCGAACATTGCTTTTTTTATTTACTTGGATATCGGGAATAGGATATTTTATTGCCATAGGTGACCTCAACTTGAGATTATTATATCATAATTGTGTTGTTTTGACTACAGTTTTTATGAGAAAGAAGATCGTTTTTTAATCATCATAATCATTAGTTTTGCTATCTGTTTGATAAAAAATAAAAAATATTTGAAACGTTACATGAGTATTTGAATTTACATTTATTTCAATTTTATAGATTTGAAAGAGAAGCTATTCATTGCCATATTTTGCTTATGAGCATATTTATTTTTGTTTTTTTCTAATTGGAATTTATTATATTTAAGTAGACTTTTTCATCTATTTTCATCTTTTTCATATTACTTGCATTTTTTTAATTAATAAGGTAAAATATTATGTAAAGTAAGGAATTTATAATATGACAATGACAAAAAATGATTTAAAAGAAAGACAAAAATTAATCCGAAATTTTTCGATAATCGCTCATATTGATCATGGAAAATCTACTTTAGCTGATCGTATCTTGGAGTTGACTAACACTATTGAACTTCGCGATATGAAAGCTCAAGTCTTAGATTCTATGGATATTGAGCGAGAACGAGGAATCACAATTAAATTAAACGCTGTAGAGTTAATTTATCGTGCTGATGATGGCAAAGATTATATTCTCCATTTAATCGACACCCCAGGGCATGTTGACTTTACTTATGAGGTTTCTCGCTCGCTTGCTGCTTGCGAAGGAGCTATCTTAGTAATAGACGCAGCACAAGGAATAGAAGCACAAACAATTGCTAATTTATATTTGGCGTTGGATAACAATTTAGAGATATTACCATTGATAAATAAAATTGATTTACCGAATGCAGATGTTGCTCGTGTAAAAGAAGAAATAGCTAATGTCATTGGAATTGATACTAGTGATATCGTTCTAGCAAGCGCTAAATCGGGAATTGGTGTTAGAGATATATTAGAACAAGTTGTGAAAAAGGTTCCTGCTCCATCAGGAGATCCACAAGCACCATTACAAGCTTTAATTTTTGATTCTTACTATGATCAATACCGAGGTATTGTTCCTTCAGTAAGAATTATGAATGGAACTGTGAAAAGAGGCGACCGTATCTACATGATGTCAACGGATGCTTACTATGAAGTTGTTGAAGTTGGTGTTTATACTCCTAAAGAAGTAAAACGTGAATACCTAGAAGCAGGTGATGTGGGATATATTACTGCTGCAATCAAAGATATCGAATTTGTTCATGTTGGTGATACCATTACCTTAGCGGATAATAAAGCGAAAACCGCTCTTCCAGGATACCGAACATTGAATCCAATGGTTTTTTGTGGAATGTTCCCAGTCGATAATTCAAATTATGCTGATTTAAAAGATGCCTTGGAAAAGTTAAAATTAAATGATGCTGCCTTAATCTATGAACCGGAAAACTCGCAAGCATTGGGATTCGGTTTTCGAATTGGATTTTTAGGATTACTCCATATGGATATCATTCAAGAACGAATAGAACGCGAATTCAATCTCGATTTAATCGCAACAGCACCTAGTGTAAATTATCTTGTTCATTTAGAAAATGGGTCTAGTGTTTATATCGATAATCCTTCAAAAATGCCCGAAGCGAATTATATCAAATATATTGAAGAACCCTTTGTTGAGGCATCGATTATGACTCCCAGTGAATATGTTGGACCCATTATGGAGTTATGTCAGTATAAACGGGGTATTTTCAAAGATATGACTTATATTGATGCGAATCGAGTGACTATCGTGTATGAAATGCCTCTTTCAGAAATTGTGTATGACTTTTTTGATAAATTAAAATCATCTACGAAAGGATATGCTTCTTTTGATTATCAATTATCAAAATATATGACGTCTAAACTAGTCAGAATGGATATTTTATTAAATGGCGAAAAAGTAGATGCACTCAGCATCATTACTCATAAAGATAACGCCTATAAGCGCGGAAAGATTATCACCGATAAATTAAAAGAATTGATTCCGCGACAAATGTTTGAAGTACCCGTTCAAGCGGCGGTGGGTGGTAAAATTGTTGCTCGCTCAACGATAAAAGCAATGAGGAAAAATGTCTTGGCAAAATGCTATGGTGGAGACGTTTCTCGAAAAAAGAAATTATTACAAAAACAAAAAGAAGGAAAAAAACGAATGAAAGCGGTGGGGAGTGTGGAGATTCCACAATCAGCTTTTCTAGCTGTTTTGAGCGTTGATGAATAATAAATGTAAGGGGATAATAACATGAAAGCAATTTATATTCACATTCCTTTTTGCGACCACATTTGTACGTATTGTGATTTTTATAAGATGGTAGCAAAAGAAGAACTAAAAGTTAACTATATTGATTATTTAATCAAAGAATTAGCGATGAAAAAGGAGTATCTTGCTGATATTGAAACGATTTATATTGGTGGGGGAACGCCAAGTAGCTTATCACTGGCTTTATTAGAAAAACTATTTCAAGCTTTGGTATCAGTTATTTCGATGGATGATGTCCAGGAATTTACTTTTGAAGTAAATCCCAATGATGTAACCTTTGAACTGGCAATTTTACTAAAGCAATATCATATAAACCGAATTTCTTTGGGTGTTCAAAGCCTAAACAAACGAAAATTGAAGATGTTAGGCAGAAGCCATGATAAAAAGTCTATTCATCAGGCAATCCAAATCCTACGAACGACTGGGCTTACAAACATCAATGCTGATTTGATTTATGGAATCGGAAAAGAGCGCTTTCGCATCATCAAAAAAGATATTCGTAAACTCATGAGAGATAAAGTGACTCATCTATCAACCTACTCGCTAATTATTGAAGAAAAAACGATTATTGGTCGTCAACTAGCATTGGGTAAATTTAAACCCATGGATGAAGATAAAGAAGCAAATATTTATCGTAAATTGTGTCACTATCTGACTAAAAATCACTTCGTTCATTATGAAATTAGCAATTTTTGTCATTCAGGCTATCAATCAAAACACAATCTTGTATACTGGGACAATCTAAACTATATTGGTGTTGGCGCTGGTGCAAGTTTTTACATTGACAATATTCGTTATACCAATGTGATGAATCTTCAAGAATATTTTGATGGCATCGATAAACAAGAATTGACTTATCTCGAAACAACAAAGCTGACGGATGATGAAAGAATGGCAGAAGAAATGATTCTCGGTTTAAGAAAACTTGAGGGAGTTAAAAAAGACACATTTCATACAAAATTTGGGGTTGATATCTATCAACAATACCCGTTTCTGAGCGATTTAATTACAAGAAACTTGCTTATTGACGATAATGTTTTTATAAAAGTCCCTAGTGACAAGCTATATCTAATCAATGAAGTTCTAGTAAACTTCATCTAATAAAAGGAGAAACTTGGTGTAATTAAATGGAAAAATATATTCGTGAATACGAATTTTATATTTATAATGAAATGGCTCTCAGCAAAAACACTTGTGAGAGTTATAAAAGGGATATTGTAAAGTATTGTGACTTTATTGTAAAGGTCCGTAAGAAAACCAATCCTCTCGATATTGAAGTGGAAGATGTTCGTGCTTTTATCGGCAGTTTAAAAAGAAGGCACATTTCTGCTTCCTCGCAATCACGAAACTTATCAGCATTAAAATCTTTTCATAAGTTTTTACTACTAGAAAAATACGTAACAAATAATGTTGCGAAAATGATTGCCAATCCCAAGCAAGAAAAAAAATTACCTACGGTGTTATCCATAGAGGAGATTGACAAACTACTACGCTCGTTACCTTCTGATTCTCCAACAGCTATGCGCGATAAAGCGATGATTGAATTGACCTATTCATCGGGATTGCGCGTGAGTGAATTAATCAATCTCAAACTTTCTGATTATCACCCAGCGATGAGTTTTGTTGACATTTGGGGTAAAGGAAATAAAGAACGCGTGGTTCCTGTTGGTGAAGAAGCCATTGACTGTTTAAATTTGTATGTAAAGGAAGGTCGACCAAAATTAGCAAAAACAAAAAGTAGTAATTACATGTTTATCAATAAACGCGATGGTGGACCAATGTCACGGCAAGCGTTCTTTAAAATCCTTCGCGAAAAAGCGTTATTGGCTGGCATTGATAAACCAATTTCACCTCATAAACTTCGTCACTCATTTGCTTCGCATCTATTAGAGCGCGGAATTGATTTACGACTTATCCAAGAACTACTCGGCCATGAGGATATCTCAACAACCGAAATTTATACTCATATTAACAGCACTCGTTTAAAACAAGTGTATTTATCAGCTCACCCAAGAGCTAGAAAGGAAAATAGAAACGATGAAAAAGTTTAAGCGAATGTTTGTCATAGTAACGGATTCATTAGGTGTAGGAGAAATGCCTGATAGCCATTTGTATGGGGATCAACATGCTAACACATTAAAACATTTGAGCTATAGTAAAAAAGATTTTTCCGTTCCCACATTAGCAAAAATGGGAATTGGTAACATTACTGATGTGAATAACACTCCGGTTAACCCATCTCCTCTAGCTTCTTATGGGAAGATGAAAGAAATTAGTGTTGGTAAAGATACCTTAACAGGTCATTGGGAAATCATGGGATTAGAAGTGAAGCAAAGTTTTCCTGCCTTTACAGACACTGGCTTTCCAGACGCTTTAATTGAAAAATTAGAATCAGAAACCGGTCATCAATTTATCGGTAACTATGCTGCTAGTGGTACAGAAATCATAAAAGTACTAGGAGAAGAACATCTAAAAACAAAAGCGTTAATCATTTATACTTCAGCTGACTCTGTGTTACAAATTGCTGCCAATGAAGAAATCATTCCTTTACAAGAATTATATCGCGTTTGTGAAATTGCTAGAAAGATTACATTGGAAAATCCAGAATGGATGGTTGGAAGAATTATCGCCCGTCCTTTTATCGGCCACGATAATGCTTCCTTCAAGCGTACAGCCAATCGACATGACTATGCTGTTAAGCCATTTGCGAAAACCACTTTAGATCATCTAAAAGAGAATCATTTTGATGTGATTGCGATTGGAAAAATTAACGATATCTTTGATGGCGAAGGAATCACTAAGGTGATTAAGATTAAGAGCAACTTTCAAGGGATGGAAGAAACCATTAACATCGCAGATACCTTAGCATTTCATGGCTTATGCTTTGTAAACCTTGTTGATTTCGATGCTCTTTATGGTCATCGTCGTGATGCGATCGGTTATGCAAATTGCTTAGAAGAATTTGATCAGCAATTAAGTACATTAATTAATTTTATTGATGAGGATGACTTGTTAATCATATGCGCTGATCATGGCAATGATCCACTTCACACAGGAACTGATCATACGAGAGAATATGTTTTACTACTTGCTTACTCTTTAAACTTAAAAGGCCAAAATTTAGGCATTAGAGAAACATTTAGTGATATTGGAGCGACTATTTTAGATAATTTTGCGTTACCACCAATGAAAAATGGAAAAAGTTTTCTTAGAAACATACTAAAAGGAGAAAGTAAATGAACGAATCAGTAAAACGCGTCGCTGTGAATTACCATTTAAGTCAAGATGGCCATATCAAAGGCTATAAATGGTTTTGTGAAGGATGCCAACCCAAAGGAGCTTTTTTAATTTCCCATGGAATGGCTGAACATATTGAAAGATATGATGACTTTGCTAGAGAATTAGCGGAACATAACTATATTGTTTATGGTCATAATCAGCGTGGTCATAAAGATACCATTTTATCAAGCCAAGATTATGGTTATATGGGTGAAGGAGATAATTTTGAAATCATGGTGACTGATTTATCGGAGATCTGTGACATAATCAAAAAAGAAGAAAATCCTAATTTACCAATTATTTTATTTGGCCACAGTATGGGATCTTTTGTTAGTCAACGATTTGCTCAATTATATGGCAATAAAATCAATGGTTTAATCATTACTGGTTCCTCACAAAATCCTAACTTCTTATTGAGCGTAGGATTGCTGATTGCGAATCTCACTTGTAAGTTTAAAGGTCGTCGTTACCGAAGTAACCTGTTGAATGACTTATCTTTTAAATCTTTCAACAAGGTTTTTAAACCAAATCGAACAGAATTCGATTGGCTTAATCGCGATGAAAAGGAAGTAGATAAATATGTTGCGGATCCCTATTGTGGAGGTATCTTTACCGCTGCTTATTTCAAAGGCTTTTTCAAAGGTTTAAAAGACATCAATGCCAATTTTGAATTGGTTCGTAAAGACTTACCATTATTAATTTTAAGCGGTAGCAATGATCCAGTCGGTGGTTGTTCAAAAGGTGTTACCAAATTATACAACACCTATGTAAAAAAACAAATGAATGACTTAACATTCAAATTATATGATCAGGCTCGTCATGAAATTTTACTAGAACAATGTAAAGAAGAAGTAAAACAAGATATCTTCAATTGGTTAGAAAAACATTAAAAAAAGAGCAAAAAAAGGGTAAAAACAACGAAAATAGCCCGTTTTAGAGAAAAGTAATGATGATTTACCCGTCAAAAAAAAGATAATCTTCTCAGAAAAGGGCTATAAAAGTACTTAAAAAAAAGTAATAAATAAAACAAAAAATAACAAAAAGCATGATTTTTATTTCATGCTTTTTTGTCTTTTTGATAAATAAATATTAATTGCGTATTAAGAGATTGTATGATATAATTTATGTAGTATGTATAGTAATGTTGCATTTTTAAACAATAAAATGGATTATTTTTTATTAAAACAACGGATGATAACAGCAAGGAGCTAGTAGATATGATTAAACGTAACCTCATTCTGATCATATTAATATTTTTTGTGTTTCTATTAACTGGCTGCCTACAAAAAGAAGTTCCTGAAGGAACCAAAAAAATGGTAGGCCTAACAATTATCGAAAGCACCAGGGAATTAGAAAATATAACAAACTTACCAAATCTAGATGATATTCCGATAAATGGCTTTATTTTAAGTGACGAATATAACGAAATCAGCTTCTTAGGCGATGCTTTATTCGATTACAAATATGAATACAGCTACTTGGAGGGTGATATTATCAGTCCGGATAGCATTTGTGCCTTTATAAATGGTTATTATTATCAAAGCATTAATACGACAACTCCTATTTTAATTTATGGAATCTATAAAAATATTGATTCTAGTTATGAATTGATTTTGAAAAATGAAATCACCAATATTGCTGGTGGTAGCTATTTCCTAAATTTTTCTGAAGAAGTTGTAATCAAAACCTATAACTATGTCCTATCCTATGTTATAAATATTAATAAAACCAATGCTCCATCAGAAAATGTGATTCGGGAATTCAACAATAAAAATCAATTAATCCGTTCTACAATTATCACAGCGGAAATGGTAGAATTAACCACAACCGATAATACCGACTATATCATTGTTGAAGAAAAATCCTTTGATATCAATGGCAAAGAAGTCGTAAAACGAACCTTAGTAACTCAAGAAACCACTAAAAATTACATCATTGTTAAGCTGTTGAACACAGAAAATGCGATAAAATCAACACAAATAAAAATATTGTTCCCATAAAAAACAAAATGCAGATTCCTTTCTGCATTTTTTTATTTTCTAGTCTAAAATTCCCTTAAACATATTCATATTTAGAATTGAGTATGTTTATTTTTTGTTTTTTTCTCTAAAAGAGAGGTATAATTCACTAATTATTCAGAAAAACATTTATTTATAACGGCTAGTTTTAACGATCTATCCATATTGGAACCGATAAAACACAGATAGAAAAGCGTATACAAACAGTATCTTAGTTTTAAAGCCTTAAATTTCGCTTGTAATCGCTTTAGTATTGTTTAACTACTAATTAATCACATTAGTAAATCAAAGCAATAGAAACAAAATTTCAAGCCGTTCAAGTCATAAAAACCATTGATTTTGAAATGTTGCTTTTATGAATATAGGAGATCAAAGTCATTAAAATGTCCACCAGCATGAAATATGAAACAAAAGAAAAGAAGAAAGATTAGAACTTACAGCAAGAATGAAATAAAAGCCTTTTCTAGTAAATTGATATAGATAATTAATCATCTAAAAAATAATAAAACGCTGTAATAGTGCCTTGAAATCAAAGAGATATATTATAATCAATTATTATAATATAACCGCTATACAACAATTATTCATTGTCAATCATTCATATAAGGATAGAGCTCTGTAATAATATTTGTATTCATTATCCCATTACTAAATAAATTCATCTAAAATGATAACGTCTTGGCATATGAAACATTTTATCAAGAAATCCAAAACAATGTGAATACAAACGTTTTATAAACTTTAAACACCAATCCAATATAAAAGCCGCTGTTCTATGTATATTTCACTTTACATAATATTTATTATAGGCACTTCTCAAGATATCGAAAAAAAGCAAAGCGATTAAGACATACAAAATGAATGTTTATTCTTTTATAGTTAAGCACTTCTTTTTACAGTTATAAAGAATCATTTGGATTAAAAAATCATGATACATATATATGTTTTTACTTATAAAAATAATGTCATTATTTACTTGTTTTAGATAAGTTTACCATTAGTTATTCATGTGTTTAAAGATAATCTTCTCCTATAAAGGCATAATAATATGATATTTTAATATCGATGTCAATTGTTATTGTGAATAAGTAAATTGCAATATAAAACCAGTTCATTTTGAACTGGTTTTATTATTTACTTAATGTTCTTTTACTAATCTCTTCTCCTGAAATATAGATAATTCGCTCATTCTCTACACATATATGTTCATTGCTAGTTGTTTCCTCACATTCAACAATGGAAAATACATCTCCAGGTCTTTTATATAATAAGAATTCAACAAGCGATAAAATGACATTTGCTTTTGTAATATGATCATCAATGACACTACCATAAATAAATCCTTGTTTGATTGCGGCAATGCTTTCTTCACTTGCGGTCGCACCGATAATCTCAAATGGCATATATACCTTATTATCTGAGGAAACTATTTTTAAATTGTTTTCTAAAACAAAATCGATGACTCCTAAAGCAAGTTCATCACTATTAGCAATAATTACTTCTATGCTATTGCCGTATTTCTTATAGATCTTTGCCATTTTTTGTTTGGCTGTTTCTCTTTTCCAATCGGTAAATTCCATTGTTAGAACATCAATTTTATACTGTTTTGCAAGAATCTCTGAAATACAAGTATCTGTGATATATTCAGTTAATTGATGTCCTTGCTCTCCTTTCATAAAAACAATTTGTAAGATAGAATCATTGTTTTTATCAACAGCTATCATAGGGTCATAAATGGATCCGGAAACTGCTTTTAACATTTGCGCTTGTAAAATGCCAAAGCCTCGAGCATCTGATCCAACATAATAAACATCCTCAGCAAGCAATAAATCCTCGTATAATGGCTCACGATCGAAGAAAACCAGTGGAGTGTTAGTATCCTTGCTTTTCTCAACAAACGTGTTAGCGACCAATCTATCAACCAAATTCACTAAAATTAAGTCCACTTTTTCGAAGATTAGTTCTAAGAACTGATCGTTTTGAATGGATTGTGATTGATTTGCATATTTAATCAATAATTCATATTCCGGATTGATATTGACTGCGATATAATCGACAATTTCGCTTAATTTTACATCTTCTTCGCTATATGCCAAGATTCCTATTTTGATTATATCCTTTTTACAACCGATCATGGCAAGTGAGGTCAATACCAGAACAATTAGTAGCAATGTCTTTTTAATTTTGAACATTTTGCTCACTCCTCTTCATTGGTATTATTATTTTAATGGTTGTCCCCTCGTCAAGTTCGCTTGTTATTTGTAAATCAGCTTCTTTACCATAATATAATACCAATCGCAAATATACATTTTTCAAACCAACTCCATCGTTTAGGTGCGGATTATAAAAATTCGTATATAATTGCGCAATCTTTTCCTCTTTCATTCCATAGCCATTATCACTTACTGTAAACACGATATTATCTTGCTCACGATGAACGCTGATTTTAATCAAGCCTTCATCAATTCTGTTTTTCAAACCATGGTAAATGGCATTTTCAATCAAAGGTTGTAGAATTAGTTTCATGGTTGTATATTCTAAAACCTCTTCTTCAACATCGAATTCATATTTAAAGGCATCAGCATAACGAAAGCTTTGAATAATCAAATAACTACGAGCATGTTCTAACTCATCTTTGATTGTAATAATGTTTCTGCCTCGAGAAATGCTAATTCTAAATAGTTTTGCTAGGGCAACAACCATTTGTGATGCCTCTTTATTCTTATCATTTTCTATTAACCAAACAATAGAATCGAGTGTATTGTATAAAAAGTGGGGATTAATTTGGTTTTGTAAGGCTTTTAGCTCACTTTCGCGTTGTGCATTTTGTTCGACCACAATTCTGTCCATTAACTCTTTGATTCGACTCATCATTAAGTTAAAGCTTTTACTTAAACTAGCTACTTCTTTTTGCGAGCTTTCTGCTACCGGTTCAACTACCAAAAAGTCTGATTGTTCAATTTTACGCATTGATTTTTCTAAAACTTTTAATGGAGTAGCAATTCGTCGCGATGTAAAGGTAATAATAGTAATGGTTGCAACTACCATAAACAAACCAATGATTCCTAAAATCCAAACGTAATTCTCTTGAACTGCTTTTGTATTATCAATATTGATAAACACAGCGATTTTCCATTTGGTATTGGTAAGTGTATCGACATTAATTGCCATATCATAACCATTGATATGAGCTTTGCCTGTACCAATGATAATCTCTTTTACCGCTGCGATAGCTTTGTATGTCTCCATATCATTAATCGAAGAATAAATATTATTATAACCGCTATCGAGCAATAAAATTCTTCCTTTTTCACCCAAATTGGCATTTTCAGCAAGCTCAATAATTGGACTTGAGTCAAGTTCCATCATCATCAACGCCTTTTCTGTACCACGATTATGATTTACTACTTTACTAACTAGAATTCGAAAATCTCCATCAATAATATATGGATTTGAGAAAAAGATAAGCGATGGCTCTTTCACAGCTCGTTCAAACCATGCTTGTTGCGTGATTTGTTCGGCATCATAAGTAAGCGTCGTTGTAGTAGCATAAAGCAATCCTTCTAGTGAAAAAAGCGATATATTGGTAATATCGGCTTTAAACAATAAGAAATCTTCAAGGTAACCCCTTGTCACTTCAGCATTGGCTTTTACATCAACATTATCGATTTTAACTTGAATACCATTATAAGCATCGATGATTGTTGAAATATAATTATCATAATTGTGAACGATTTGGCGACTTATTTCTTTCGTTTGTTCTTCTGAAGTGTTATCGACAAACTCAGAAAAACTGTTTAGTGATAACAAACTCAATAATAAGGCAAACCCAACCATAATCGATAGACAAGAGACAAGAATATTGAATTCTATCGATCTTTTTCGATTAAAAAAATTACTTTCCTTCGCCTTCATTGGTTCGATACTCTTTCGGCGATACGCCTTGATATTTTTTGAAACTATGGCTGAAATAATAAGGCTCACTATACCCTACTGCTTCCGCAACATCGACGATTTTAATATTAGGATTTTTTAAAAGCTCTTTTGCCTTTTCCATTCTTAAGAATGTTAAATACTTCACAAAGGTTGTATTTTGCTCTTTTTTCAAAATAGCACTGATATAACTAATACTAATATTGACCTTGTCTGCCAACACCTCCAAACTCAAATCATTATCCGTATAATGAGAATCAATATACGTGATAATTTTATTCAAATTTCTTTGAATACTATCTTCAATTGTATCTTGATTGATGGTTTTTATTTTTGTTATGATGGCCTCAAACCAACTAAAAGTATCATCTAAGGTCTTCATTTCAAATAATTTTTCATAAAATGAAGTTTTACTTTCTCCATAAAAAGTATCTAAATTATCACATGATTTTACAATCGAATTTAAGATATTTGATAAATTAAATGGATTATAGAGAATATACTCTGGTTTAGCGATTTTTTCCTTCAAAGATAAAAGAATTGCTTTGGTTTCATCTAAGGTACGATACTTAATGGCATAGCTTAATTCTTTCAAATCATCATCATCGATCATCCTTACTTTTTTGTAATCACTATCGATATTACTTGCAAAATATATTTCATTGCCACCCATAACGGATCGCAATTCTAATGCCGATTGGGCTTCCCGATACATTTCTTTGAAGTTTTTATTTTTGTATTGATTGCTAATTCCGACGCTAATTGTAAATTCCAAAAACTTCTTGGTTTTCATTAAGACATAGTCAAAGCAGTGTTCTATTTGTGTTGTTGATATTTCATCATTGGCTTTGATAATCGTAATTATTTCATCATTGCTCGTAAAGGTCTCATGGTAAAAATAATTTTGTAACCCTTCAGCAATAAATTTCTTAACCGATAAAAAATTCATTTCATATTTTTCTAAATTTGTATTTTCTAAATCCAAGTCCATGTCGACAACAGATAACATAAAATATTTGTAATTTAAGAAAATGCCATTATATTCTAGCTTTTTTAAAAATTTTTTATCTGGATTCGCTAGTGTGATTAATCTTTGCAAATTGTTTTCTTTGATTAATGGTAGTGACTCTTTAATAAAGTTTTCCATGTTTTCTAAATTTGTGTTGCGCTGATACTCTTCATCTAACTCTTCTTTGGCTTTGTGAAGTACTTCTTCTAAATCAGCAGTTGTGATTGGCTTGGTTAGAAATCCAGAAACACCCAAATCGATTGCCTGTTTTGCATAATCAAATTCATCAAAACCGGTGATAATAATCGATTTAATCAATGGTAGATTGTCTTTTGTTTTCTTCAATAATTCCATTCCCGTCATAAATGGCATGCGAATATCAGTGATTACTAGATCAGGATTCATTTGCATAATACCATCAATTGCATCTAAGCCATTGTCATAACTAGCAATAACTTCAAAACCACAATCAATTTTTTGAATTGAGGTAATAATTCTGTTGCGTACATCTTGTTCATCATCTACAAGTATTAATTTATACATAAAACACCTCTTTATTATTGCTTAGTATTATTATAATAAAAAACGGGAAAAAAGTCAATTTTTAATAAAAGAGCACTGTTAATTCGTGCTCGTTTCTTTTATCTTTATCAAGTATTCTTTGGCTTTACGAACAAAATGCAATTGCTCATTAAAACTAGCTACTTCCGTGAAAATCTTCTTTGCTTCTGCTAATTTACCTAACTTGTATTCAACAATACCAATGTAATAACTACTTGATGCCATCATCAATGGAGTTGGATTTGCATCAATTACTTGATTTAATGTTGCTCTTGTTTCAGCTAGCAATATATCACAACGAATATTATACTTTGCAAGCAAGAGTTGATAGTTGATGATAAATTGTTGTTGCAAGGAAGCATGTGAGACTTCAACCATGATCTTTAATTGGTCTAGTAGTTCTTTTGCTTCCTTGACTTGACCAAAATTCAAGAAGTAATTTATCCAAGCGCGATAATACAAAAACTTTGTTAATGGATTAAATTTTTCGGCTGGTTCTGTTAAATTATCTAATATTTCTTTGGCTTTCGTAAAACTTCCCTTATCCATATATGCTTGTGCATAGGTAATCAATTGATAATACTTGATACGATTTGTTTTGATCATATTTCGATCATATTCTTTTAACTGCTGTAAATATTCATTTACACTCCCTGTTTGCGAATAATGGATAATGATTTGCATTAATTTTTGCTTTTCCATTTTTTTGAACGTAAAATTAGGGAACACCAATAATACAACAAGCAATGTATAAAGCCAATAGGCTTCATCATTAGATACCCAAATATAGACAATTAAACATAAAGCGATCGTGATGCTAGTAATCCAATATAAAAACCTCTTTTTATTCATCGAAATGCCTATAAAATTTTGTCATATATTTTTATTCCTACTTTCTTCGCTAACAAAATAGCGTTGGTTACTGCTAAATCATGAAGATGGTCTACATAATGAGCATCATCACCGACGATCACCTTAGCTTGGGGATAACGGCTGACAATGCGCCAAAACTCAATACGAGGATATAACCACGTTAATTCTAATTCCTTGGTATATGTTGCCGCTCTTCTCGTTCCATTGCTGTTGATTTCTAAATAAACATCATTTTGAATAGCACTTTCGATAATAGCAATAGCAATTGATTCTGTTAGTAAATTCCATTCTTGATAACGAAGCATATACAAATCCGGATGGGCAAGAATTTTAAAATAGCCACTTTCCATTCCTTTTATCACAGCATCTTTATAAGCAATGATTAAAGTATCATTCATTGGTTTATATAAGTCATAGTCCACATGATCAACTTCAACAATATGTTGACCGAGAATTAAATAATCGTTTTCCTGGACATATTTTTTGTATAAAGAATCATATCCTACTAGATATTCTAATTCTAAACCCGTAAATATCTTTATTTGGTGGTCATATTTTGCTTTTGCAGCAGCAATATTTGGTAAATAAATAGTATGATAAGCATCTAGATCCATTCTACCTGTCCATTTGCTTTTTAAATAGCCATGATCAGAAATACCAATGTGTTCTAGCCCCAATTCTACTGCTCTTTTCACATAATCCATTGGTAACCCTTCTGCGTGCCCACATAAATAGGTGTGAGTGTGATAATTGGCTTTAGTCATTGTGATACCCTCGTGGTATTTTCATCCATTTTGCAGAACGGCCTTTTCCAATTGGTTTAATATAACCAGTATCACGAAGATTAATCAGAGCACGATTGATGGTAGATTCACTAACATAAGGATGAATCCCTCTAATCTCTTCCTTAGTGAATATCTCATTCATATTGCCAATCGTTCGTTCAATATTTTCAATCTTGTTTAAGTTTTGATCAAATTTATAGTTTTTAATAATCTCTTCTGTTTTCGCATAGCCTTTTAAAATTAATTTTTCCATATAGCGAACAAAGCCAAGTGATTGTGAATAACCCTCTTGCCAGTTAAAACATGCATTCATCAATTCCGTTTGAAAATTGTGATAATCTTCATTTATCAATTGAAAAAAACTAACATATTGAAAAGCCTTCACCTCGGTTTTAATCATTAACAAATATAATAACAATAAACTAGCTAACTCATTTTGCGCAGTAAACGGTTTGATATTATAAAAATCAATGAAATAATGCAAGTATAGAGTGATTTTTTCAAAACTATTGCTTTGTAAGAGATGATTAATTTCTTCGGTAATCTCATCAATAATTAATCGTTTGCTTTTCATGTTTTGGCTTTGTAAGATCGATTTTTTATCCGTACTCGTGTAATCAAATCGAATTGGTGTATTGGCATGAGAGAAAACAAAATTGACAATATTTAAGATATCATTGCTTTGGATCCCAAATTGATTGGGTCGTTTCTGTAATGTCATTAGGATATCTTTTAGATTGTATAATGTTGTTTCTTCTTTGTTGCGTGGGCTAGAATCCTTTGTAATAATCAAACGACTACGCACATCACTGATATCAAGTTTCAATATGGATCCTAGAAAATAAGCATCGCGTTCTACCGTTTGCTCAACGACTCGTTCTTGATCAGTACCAACAACTTCAGCGTATTGTTTAGAGTTGCCAATATAACGATAAATTTGGCCAAGAATGACAATAACATCATTAGGAATTAAAAAACGATTGATATTTTTTATACAACTCATACTAGCACCCCTAGTTTCGAGCAAAATCGCTATTATTGCGAGCTATGATTATTTTTGATGGTGTCCCTATCTCACTTACTTTTGGTGGTGTTTTCCCTGATAAATCTAGTTGCGTTATTCCTTCGCTACCTTCAAGGTAAATTCCATCGACTCCCAAATCAGTATTGTTTTTATGAATGATTTCGCAATCAACAAGCGACAATGGATTTTTCTTTGTCATTGTAATATATTGACGGCCGACATGATTTTTCTTGCCCTTAACAATATCTGATGGCTTGAATTTCTTAATAATACCTTTTTGATTTAAGATTAAAATAGTATCCTTGCTATCGATATAATGACCAGCTACTACCTCATCATCAGGTCTGCCTTTCATTTCTAAAGCTTTTACTCCAAAGGAAGCTGGAGCGAAAAGGCTGATTTCACTTGCATTATAGCGATTGATGAAGCCTTTTTTTGTTACCATAACCACTTCATTTTTATCACCATAACAAATATCAACACTGACCAACTCATCATTCGTGCGTATTTTCGTAGCTTTTAACGCTCGTGAATAGCGCTCAGCATCTAAGTCGCGAATATGAGTCCGTTTTGTTAGGCCGTTTTTCGTTGTAAACAATAAATAGCGATCGGCATTGAAATCATCAATGGCGACAGTAAAGATAATTTTCTCATCCGCAGCAATAGATGCCAATGTACTTACATTACGACCCAATTCTTTATGTTTTACATCAGGAATTTTTTGGATTGGTAAATATACATAGTTCCCTTGATTAGTAAATAGCAACAACGTATCCAATGTCGTAACATCATATTTCGCAATCATAATATCATTATCCTTCAGTTTGGTTTCTTCTTCAACAGCATAATTTTTTGGTGTCATGCGTTTGATATAACCATCACGAGTAATCAATATAATTGCATCCTCTTTGGCAATCAACTCTTTTACTTCCACTTTAACTTCATCAATTTTATGTTCAATCAGCGTTCTTCTTGGAGAAGATAACGCATTTAATGTCGTTAATAATTCATTTTTGATTACTGATAACAATGAAGTTTCATTTGATAAAATATCATTTAATTGTTCAACGCTATGATTTAAATCTTCTTTTTCATTTTGTAATGCAAAGATATCCGTGTTGGTTAGCTTATATAATTGCAACATAACAATTGCTTCTGCTTGTTCTTCAGAAAACTCATAAGTAGAAACCAAGTTTTCTTTTGCATCTTTTTTATTTGCTGAAGACCGAATTGTTTTAATGACAGCATCTAAAATAGAGGTCATTGAAATTAAACCCTCTACAATATGCAATCTTTTCTTGGCATTATGTAATTCGTAGTTGCTCTTATTTGTAATAATTTCGCGTTGATGTGCAATATAAGCATCTAAAATCTCTATTAATCCCATTAAAACAGGACGTTTGTTGGCAATTGCAACGACATTAAAATTATAATTTACTTGTAAATCGGTTGATTTGAAAAAGAAATTACGAATAAATTCTGGGTTGGTATCTTTCTTAATATCAACGACGATTCTCAAGCCATCACGACCACTTTCATCGCGAATATCAAGAATACCATCAACATTCTTCGATTCAACCACATCACTCATTCTTTTTACTAACACAGATTTATTGACTTCGTAAGGTATTTCTGTGATTACAAGCTTGTACATGTTTTTTTCTTCAAGAATTTCAGTCTTTGCCTTAACAATAATTTTACCGCGACCATTCTTATAGGCACTTTTTATTCCTTCAATGCCTTGAACAATTCCTCCAGTAGGGAAATCAGGACCTTTTACAATATTCATGATTTCTTTCAAACTACATTCAGGATAATTCATTCGATAGATCACAGCATTGATGATTTCATCAATGTTATGAGGTGGTATGTCCGTTGCATATCCCGCCGAAATACCCGTTGCTCCATTGACTAAAATATTAGGATATTTTGATGGCAACACAGTTGGCTCATATTCTTCATCATCAAAGTTTGGTACAAAACCAACCGTCTTTTTGTTGATATCTTGAAGAATCGCTTCTGCATATTTTGATAATCGTGCTTCCGTATAACGCATTGCTGCTGGTGAATCGCCATCAATACTACCATTATTACCATGCATGTCAATCAATGGCAAGCGCATCTTAAAATCTTGTGATAAACGCGCCATTGCTTCATAAACAGCAGTATCACCATGAGGATGGTATTTACCAATGACATCGCCAACAATACGAGCTGATTTTTTATAGGGTTTGGTACTAAACAGTCCTAATTTATACATAGCAAAAAGGATTCTTCTTTGCACAGGTTTTAAGCCATCACGTACATCGGGAAGGGCACGATCTTGAATAATATATTTAGAATAACGAGCAAACCTTTCGCCAACAATATCTTCTAAATTTTCGTTTAAGATTTTCTCTTCAACAAAATCGCTTATCTTTTTGGTTATACTAGTCTTCTTGGCCATTTGGTGTTACCTCCGCATTTTCTAATGTGAAATTATCTACATATTCAAAGGAAACATTTTTTTCAATCCATTCACGTCTTGGTTGAACATCATCACCCATTAAAATACTAATTCGACTATCAACATCACTAAAGTCTTCTATATTTACTCTAATTAGTGTTCTCGTTACTGGATTCATAGTGGTATCCCATAATTGATCTTTGTTCATTTCTCCCAATCCTTTGAACCGTTGAATATTGATATTTTTATAGTTACCTGCTTTGATTTTTAATTCTTCATCCGTCCAAGCGTACTCAATAATATTCTTGCCGGAAATTTTGTAAAGTGGTGGTAACGCAATATAGATATAACCTTTGTTAATGAGTTCTGCCATATAACGGAAAAAGAATGTTAATAATAGAACTTGAATATGAGCTCCATCCGTATCAGCATCTGTCATGATGATTATTTTCTTAAAATTAGATTTATTAATGTTGAAATCACGGCCAAAACCAGCGCCAATTGCGTGGATCATCGACATAATTTCTTCATTTTTTAGAAGTTCATCGGTCTTTGTTTTTTCCGCATTGATGACTTTTCCTCGTAAAGGAAGAATGGCTTGATAACGGCTATCACGGCCTTGTTTAGCACTACCACCCGCAGAATCACCCTCGACAATAAACAGCTCATTAATTTCAGGATTTTTTTCAATGACTGGGCAAAGCTTCCCGTTCATATTAATCGGCTTACCGATTTTTTCCTTAATCATTCTTACAGAATCTCGTGCTTTTCGTGCTTCTTCTCGAGCTTTAAATGCTCTTAAAGAATTGTTGATTAATGTGTTTGCAATTTCACCTTTTTCAGACAAATAAAATTTTAGTTGTTCGCCAACTACTTGTTCAACGGCGGCTTTTGCATCGGCTGTTCCTAGTTTGTTTTTTGTTTGACCTTCAAATTGCAATAAATCTTCAGGAATACGAATGGATAAAACTGCCGTTAAGCCTTCCCGAATATCGATACCATCAAGATTTGGATCTTTATCCTTTAACAATCCTTTCATTCTCGCATAGTCATTAAATGCTTTAGTAATGGCAATTTTAAATCCCGTTTCATGGGTTCCTCCATCACGAGTTCGAATGTTATTTACAAACGACAATATATTTTCAGAATAAGTTTTTGTTGTATATTGAATTGCTGCTTCTACTTGGATTTTTCCATAAGAACCTATCAAATAAGCTGGCTCATGGATTTTTTCTTTTCCTTCATTGAGATTGTTCACGTACTCAACAATACCATCATCAAATTTGAATAATTCATGGGTATTGGTTCTTTCATCATAGAGTTCCGCTTTTAGTCCTTTGATTAAAAACGCCGCTTCCTTGAGACGTTGAGCACAGAGTTTATAATCAATTAGCGTTGTAGAAAAAATCGATGAATCTGGTTTAAAAACAACGGTCGTTCCTTTTTTCTTGGAAGAATCAGAAACGATTTTTGGTTTGCGAATGACTTTTCCCCCATCTTCAAATCGTTGGAAATATTGTTTACCATCGCGATTAATTGTTAATTCAATCCATTCGCTTAGCGCATTCACAACACTAGCGCCAACGCCATGAAGACCTCCAGAAACTTTGTATGCGCCTGTAGAATCAAATTTACCACCAGCATGTAACGTTCCGAAAACCACTTGTGGCGTAGGAATTCCTTCCTTATGCATATCAATAGGGATCCCTCGCCCATTGTCTTGGACCTCGACGATATTACCTTTATGAATGATTACCTTCACATGATTAGCAAAACCACCTAACACTTCATCAATTCCATTATCGATAATTTCCCATATCAAGTGATGTAGGCCTCTTGAATCCGTAGAACCAACATACATACCAGGACGTTTTCGAACTGCTTCTAATCCTTTTAAGACCTGAATCTTTTCACCAGTATAATCATTGCTTTTAATTTTTGCCATCTTCATCATTCCTTCTCATTTATCTAACTATATTATAGCATATATTAAACAAAATGTAAAACATTATTTTCAGTTGTTTTTTATATTCATTTACCTTTTATGAATATGATTAACCTCTCTTCAAGTCCATTTATTCTCATTTTAATGACTATATTAAAAAAATACAAATCCTCA
>Ga0265294_10002167_pt1 | contig 25965 bp, 22 predicted proteins | sample MunlanPumphouse3_FD_192504 | JGI IMG/M metagenome (GOLD analysis project Ga0265294, IMG submission 192504) | Groundwater microbial communities from a municipal landfill in Southern Ontario, Canada - Pumphouse #3 | ecosystem: Environmental > Aquatic > Deep subsurface > Groundwater | place... | reverse complement strand
CTGGATTTTATATCAAATCGATTGATCAAGGCATCTTAACGGGTGGAGTCTTAAATGTTTATCAAGCCAATAATACGGCAAGTAAAACATTAGTTCAACTGGAAAAAGATACTGTATTACCAATTCCTTATAAAGCTGAACATCGATTTATTGGTTGGTATGCTAATGCCGAATTCACTGGTGAAGCAGTGACTGTTGTTAATGAAAGTATTAAATTATATGCTAAATTTGAAGAAATTTTACCTGCTAGTATTGAGATATCTGGTGATGAATTCTTAGATGTTGCTGGGACTGCTACTTATACAGCGGCCGTTTTACCTGCAGGTTCAAACCAAGGTATTACATGGTCAACTAGCGATGTAACCATCGCAACCATTGATGAAACAACAGGTGTGTTGACTGCCGTTAAAGCAGGAAGTGTCAAGGTTATTGCAACCAGTACTAAAACAAACACCATTACAGGTGAGTTTAATGTCATGGTTTATGGAGAACCGACTGCCATTGCTTATGATGGTCCAACCGAATTTGTTGTAGGTGGAACTGGACAAGCCATTGCATTGGTGTCTGCTGCAACTGGTGAAGTTGCGGATGCAAGTGCCGTTACTTATAGTATTGATGCGGCAGCAGTTGCAACTATCAATGCGAACACAGGTGTTATTTCAGCCCTTAGTGCTGGAACTGCTACTGTGACTATTACCTCAACGATTGATAATTTAATTGTTGGAACTCAATTGATTACTGTTTATGCAGCTGAACATGTATTTACAACTACCACTTATATCGTTTCAAAAGATTTTGTTGCAAATGAATCATTTATTTGTGATGCATATTCTGGAACATTTGTGATTGGGTATAATGCATTTAATACAGTAGCAGAAGCATTAACCAAAGTCGTTGCCAATGATGCTATTTATGTAATGGCTGGAACGTATGAAGAAGATGTCACTATTTCTATTAGTAATATCAGTATTCTAGGTGCTAATCAAGGTGTAAGCGCATTTGTTTTAACAAATCGTGAAGAGGAGTCAATTATTAAAGGAACGATTACTTTAGGAGATGTTGAAGGCATCACTCTTGATGGATTACAAATTTCTGGTGGTCAAATTCGTTCGACTGCTACTCTAAAAGATATCGTACTTAAAAATTTATATTTTGTTGATTCTAATGTATCAGCATCCGAAGGCGTTATCTTTTTTGGTCTAGCTGCTGGAGCTGATGTCAACGACAATGTACAAATACTAAATTCTTATTTTGATGATAATAAAGGAACTGGGTATCGTGGTGTTCGTATTAATAACGCTCAAAACCTTACCATTTCTAATAACTATTTCGTTGGATATTTCGATACCATCCGTTTAGAAGGACATACCAACAGTAATTCTGGAGATGGCGTTCGTGGAAACCTTGTTATTGAACATAATGTCATAGTAGGTAACACGCAATATCCAATTTATTTAACTGTATGGAGTGCAACTAGTGTAGAAATTAATTATAATAATATTGGAGTTGATCCTGCTGGAACTGGAACTTATGGATTTATGTATTTACGAAATTATGTTCCAAAAGAAGGTGTCAAATCAGTTGTTAACATTCAATACAATGAATTCCCATATAACACTGAATGGCATGAAATTCGATTAAATACCACAGGTGCGACTGCCGCTCAATTAGAGGTCAATGTGAATTATAACATATTCCATGAAATACCTTGGAGCGATGACACAGATCAATGCACACATATTGCAGATCATAGTACTATCGCAAGTGATTTTGTAGTAAATGGTGTTGGAAACTTCTTTAAATATGACTCAGAAGTGAAATCAACTTATTTCTTAAAGACTACTTATGAACCTTACTATCGCTCTGAAGAAGAACTAGAAGATTTATTTGTTGATGATGCATGGGTAGGAAAAGTAAACGGCGAAGTCGTTGAATCTGAAAGTATTAAATATATATACGGATTAAACGCATTTGCAACCATTACTGAAGCCTTAGCAGTTGCTGATAATGGAACTAACATTTATGTTCTTCCAGGAACTTATAATGAACAAGTTGAAATAACAAAATTGGTCAATTTATATGGACCGAATGCGGCCATTAATCCAGTTGACGATGATGCTGTCTTCTTGGCAACTTCAGAAACTGCGGCTATTATTACAGGAGTTTGGTATTTAAATACAGTAACTGCTGTTGAGATTAAAGGATTCTCCTTCACTGGAGCGTCTCGTGTCAGAATGTTTGGTCCATCAGGAGATGCTTATGGATTCGTATTCGAAAACAATTATGTATACGATACCAATGCTGCGACTCTTGCGTGGAAAGAAGCAGCTTATAGTTCTTATGGAATCTCTACCATCAATGATGTTTTGACTCCAGGATTCTTGAATTTAGTTCCTTATGCAAGATGGTTACATAATTTTGAAATTGTTAACAATAAATTTGTGAATGTAAGTGATACAAACGTGTTTGCACTATGTGTTGCTGGAATCACTATTGAAGGAAACTATTTTAAAGATGGTGACCGTGATGCGATTCGTTTTGATTACGGAAGTGTTTACGGCGATGTTAATGTTATGAATAATCATTTTGAAAACATTGCTTTAAATGGAGTATATTTTAGAAGTTATACAGGAACGTATACTACGGCATTAAATGCTAATATTCATAATAACTATTTCAAAAACGTAGGTAGTAATGCAGCTACAGCTGCTAGTGCTAAAATTGCTGCAATTTCTACTCGTGGATATGCCGAAAAAAAAGACGCATATTTTGATATTCGTTATAATGTATTTGAAGATTGTTATAACTATATTGCAATCCGCGCCAATGTAACTAATTCAACTACATGGGCTGCTGGAACGATTGTATGGCAAGCAACTATTGAATACAATGCCTTTATCGATGCCGATCCTGTTACATTCTATTTTCAAAATAGAATTAATGCATCTGATAGTGCTGCTACCAATGTAGACAATGTTATTATTAACTATAACTACTATGGAATAGATGCAACGACTAAAGCAACGATTGCTCCTGCGCAATTTGATTTATACAAAGCGGATCTAAGCAACTTGGTTGTTTATGATACCCTTGCTTTATTAGATTCTGCGATTGCTGAGCAAGAATTAGCAGCATTAAAAGTAGATGTTGCAGCCCTTGCTGAAGGAAAAACTGCTGAATATCCAGCAGTAACTTTGGATGCATTTATAACTGGACATGGATTTAGTGGATATACATTAACTCATAATGGGAAAGTATTATTCATTGGTTATAATGCTTATATTCCACTACGGGCAATGTTACCAGATGAAGTTGTTCTTCCTTGGCAAGTGGTTCAACCTTATACCACTGGGGAAGCCTTCTTAGTTAATTATGGACTCAATCTTGCTGGTCCCGTTGCTGCTGGAGGATCGCCCACTGGAACTGGAGTGATGTATCACAATGTCAATGATACCAATGTGGTTGTTAATTCTAATGAATTATATGGATACCAAGGAACTGCTTGGGGACAAGGCTTATACGGCGTCATTCTTGTAGGCAGCGACGGTGTCGTCAAAACCAATTTTGCTGCAGCTGATTTAGCAGCAGGCGTAGTCATCACATTAGAACCAGGTGATTTCTTAATCACTTCATTCCAATCAGATCGCGCAGCGTTGGTTACTTGTTATGGAGCTAATGCAGATTTTGCCGTTGGACAAACGGTTGTTATTGAATGTAATCTGTCATTACGATATGGTGGATAAATATTAAAAAAAGGGTTCTCTAGAATAAACTAGAGAACCTTTTTTTATAACAATATGTTTGAATATTGATGTGGTGAAGGTGCTTGAAAGAACGTTTATAAATTGAATTTAAACATTGTTAACACATCATAATAATTAGAACTTTTAAAGGTGATTCGATCTGTTCCCAATAATTGACAACCTGGGAAGAAAGATGCACGATAAGCAGCTTGGTGAGTTCGGTATTGGATTTCAACATCGAAAGAGGCAGGTAAAGCGACCATATTGTTTGTTAAATCTTTTTTTAATGCTCGTTCAATGGTTTCTTCAATTTCACAATTAGTGATATTGGGATGACGACTGATGACAGCCCCATGAACTCCTTCTTTGGTAGCAACTGTATCAATGTGACTGTTTGTTCCTTTGACTAGTTTGGTTAAATTTAAATCTCCCGATAAGAAAGCAATGGGGACGTTCAAATAAGATGCATATAAACTATTGATATCAAATTCTGAGGCGATAACGCCATTGATTTTCACATGGAATATTTGTGTATTCATGGTATGTGATAAGGGGTTTCCATCAGAGCGTGAAGGGCTGTGATAACCGATAAAACATGCTGCATCAAAAGACGAATCGAGTCCTGCCATCATTGAGCAAATATTACCTTCCCATCCTCGGTGTAATACCACATAGTCTGGTAAATCACTAAAAATTAAATTCATTGCTGAGTCATGAGCGTCTTTTACAATGATTTCAGTGGCTCCTGCTTTATGAGCTCCAATGCAGGCTCTGTTGACCTCTTCAGTCATTTGTATTCTAAATTCTTCATAGCGGGCATGCCCGTATTCTGTTTCATTCCAATGAGTAATGTGATTAACTCCTTCAATATCGGCACTAATAAAAACTTTCATTATAATCAAATCCTTTCTCTTCCTATATTATACCTTAAAAGAACAGTAAATAAAATGATTTCACTTTAAAAAAATGATAATTTATGGTATAATAATAGAAACCATAGGAGGTCTAATATGGAAAAAAATGTGAAGGTTAAAAATGTAGTTAATTTTAGAGCGATGAAGTATTTTTATATGTACAATTTAAAGAGCAAAAACTTTATGTTAATATATGCAATCTTTGCTGGATTGTGTATTGCTTTATCAGGAGTTGCTTTGGCACTTCCATTGATCAAGCAAGAACCAGTTGATTGGTTTTTACCAGCCGCTTTGGCTGCGTTTGCTGCTTATTTATTATATACTTTATTCACTATTGAAAAGAAAATAGATACTAATATTGCTGTTCATTTCTCATCTCGCCGTCCAAGTGAACAAATAGTCAGTATTGACGACAATGTCATATCTGTTTCTTATGCTAGTGAACCCGATAAAGAAGTTACTTTCGATTGGGTTCAAATCACAAAGATCCACGAAATTCCTCAATTCTATTATCTGTTTGCGAAAAGACAATTAATTTTAATTGATAAAGATCCAAATGCCTTATTAGAAGGTGATATGGATACATTAAAAGCCATATTAGCAGATAAGATTGCTGTAAAACCATATAAGTTTTTCAAAAAAGAACTTGTTACAAAACCGATTACGTTTGTACATCAAGAATTTATTGATGATATTGAAAATGCTCGTGAAGTCGATCATATTGTTGAAGAAAATGATAGAATTGAAAAGGTCGAGGATATAACTGAAGTTAACGATACAGTTGATGTAGATGACACTGTTAAAGTGGATGAATCCAAAGAAGAAAAATCGGAATAAATGATTCAAGTAGCAGTTCATTACACCGAGCAAGAATTGAGAACGTTTTTTCAATTTCAACTACTCGTCAAAAATAAAATTCGATATCTATACTTTGGGTTTGCAACTTTATTTATTGGAGGAGCTTCATATTTTTTAATAGCGACTCCTAAAGTGATAGTGGGCCTTGTTCTTATTTTATTTGCCATTATGCTTCTGGTTATGTTTCCAATTCAAATTAAATTACTTGTTAGAAAGCAATCTTTTAAAGAATATGAAGGCCCTAAACAAGTTCTTACCTTATCTGATCAAGGAATTATCCATGAAATTAATGGAAAATCACATGAGTATTTATGGGATTCGATTTTAGAAATCAATGAAACGAAGCGTTGTTTCTATTTGTATATATCAAAATATGGTGCTTTAATTGTCAACAAATCTTCCTTCATTGAAGGAGGAGTCGAAGAACTGACACTTTTATTTAAACGCCATCATAAAAAGATAAAACGTTACAAATATTTGTAAAACGCTAAAGAAAATCTTTAGCGTTTTTTAAAAATTTGAAAAAGGAGGGGAATTTATGAGTGATATGAGAGTTTGGTTTAATAAAACGAAGAAAGAATTGAGTTCTAAAGATTATCAAATTTCCGCCCTTCAAGAACTCATCAATGAGTCAAGCGAACAATTGTTGGGCCTTCGTATCATTGCATCCCATTATGCCCCTAGACTAGATCCATCTAATCTTATTCCTCTTATTGCTATTGATGAAAATAATCAAATTGTATTAGTGGAATTTCGAAAAGGAAAATATAATAAACTCATTCAAAAAGGGTTGATGCAATTAGATTATGTAAAAGAACACTTGAGTGAATTTAAAATGCTTTTATTAGATGCTGGATTTGATTCCAAAATGATGGTATGGATTCCACGATTACTAATTTTAGGGGATGATTTTAATGAATATGATGGGTATGCTATTCGCCAACTTCCCTATCCTATTGAACTTATTAAAGTTCAATTTTTAGAAAAAGAGGTTGTTCTTTTTGAAAAGATTTATGTTAGCCGTCACTTGCAAGACTATCAAGTCAATCTTCCTACGGATTTGCATCTTCAAGCCCTACTTCGAGAAACACTTCAATTTTTGACTTCTCTTGGAGACGAAGTGGTCGGATTGGGCTTACAAAATCAATATAATTTTCGGAAAATCAAACAATTTTGCCGAATAGAATGGGATGAGTCTTTGATTATTCATTTTAAAATTCGTAATAAATTGTTTAGTCGAACTTTTCGAAGTGTTGAAGAACTAGAAAAATTATCTTCATTGATTGAGGAAGCTTATGACAAAGGATGATTCATTGGTCATTTTGTATGAGGATAATCATATTCTAGCGATTGAAAAACCTCCGGGATTACTTAGTCAAAAAGATTATACCAATGATTTGGATGTGACAGTTCTTGCTAAAAAATATTTAAAAGAAAAGTATCACAAACCAGGAGATGTTTATTTAGGACTCATTCATCGATTGGACCGTCCAGTTGGCGGGGTAATGATCTTGGCGAAAACATCCAAAGCAGCTTCACGATTGAGTGAAGATATTCGTAATCGTCAATTCCACAAAATCTATTTAGGGCTTGTGGAAGGGGAGATTAAAGAAGATGGAACGATAGAACTAGCCCTTAAAAAAGATGAAGTAACTCGGACTGCTTATGTGGATGAGACAGGAAAAAATTCTCAATTAATCTATCATCCTTTAAAAACTCGTGATCACAAAACGCTGATGGAAATTAATTTATTGACGGGTCGTTTTCATCAAATTCGCCTTAGTTTTGCTTCGATTGGACATCCTATAGTCAATGATGAAAAATATCATGCTAGTAAGAGAACCTCTAATGATCCTATCTATTTATGGTGTCATCTTATTAAGTTCCGTCATCCTGTTTCCAAAGAGTGGATTGAGGTTAAAAGTATGCCGCTACAGTGGCCACTTATGAAGTAATAGATAATATTCGTACGAATAAAATAAAAAAACGCTTCGATAATGAAGCGTTTTTTTTAGTAGTTATTCTTGTTCCTTTTGTGCTAAACGTTTATTGAATTTTTCAACACGGCCAGCTATTTGAACAAACTTTTGCTTTCCAGTATAAAATGGATGGCATTTTGAACAAGTATCAACTCTGATTTCTTTTAAAACAGATCCGCTTTCAAATGTTGCTCCACAAGTAGAACAAGTCACAGTGACTTTATGATACTTTGGATGGATTTTATCTTTCATTTTTTTCTCCTTCCGCCATGATGGATCATCATCATAGTAAGTAATTTTTACTTATTTATTATACCATTAAGAGTAAAACAAGTCAATATAATTATTAATCGAAAAAGTGATAAAAAATTAAATTATGGTTTGTAAAAATAGTGAATGTATAGTATAATAATGATGTATTACACGCTGCAATATAATGAAAGCGTTTCCATAAGGAGGATTTTTAATACATGAAAAATTATCATCGATGGTTATTATCCATTATCATCATTCTTGTTGCCCTTATTCTTCCAGGATGCAAGCAAACACCCACTGAAGAAGAACTTGATTTTACAGATTTGTCCGTTCGAGATGCAATTGGAACTAATGGTATGGTTGCAGCTGCAAATCCTTATGCTGCAAAAGCTGGACTAGATGTTTTAAAAGCGGGTGGAAATGCTTTTGATGCAATCGTCGCTATCTCCTTTGCTTTAGGTGTTTGTGAACCTAATGCGTCAGGATTAGGAGGCGGAGGAATTATGTTGGGATATGAGGCCTCAACGGGTAACTATTTATCTTATAACTTTCGAGAATTTGTTCCTGCTGCCGGGAATTCTAGTGCCTTTGTTAATGGTGATTCTGATTTAGATGATTATGCAAAAGCTAGTGGAGTGCCTACTCAAGTTGATGGATTATTAACGATTCTCGAAAATCATGGTCTTAAAACGCGGGCTGATGTGATGAAAGCCGCCATTGATTATGCTGAGAATGGTGTTAAAGTGACTCCAGAACTGGCCAATGCGATTGGCGATCAATTCAGCAAATTAATGAGAAGTGATACGCGTGCGGAAACAATTCCCGTTTATACATTAGATGGAATTAGCCCACTTCAAGCAGGGGATTTATTGGTTCAAGAAAATCTTGCTGAAGCATTAAAACTAATTCGTGATCAAGGTCGTGATGGTTTTTATAAAGGAGCTGTTGCCCAAGCGATTGTCGATACTATTCAAGGTGAGGGCGGATTGATTACACTTGCTGATTTAGATAAAGCCAATGGTTTTACTAAAACTGCGATTCCTACACAAGGAAAATATAAGGGGTATGATATTGTAAGTGTCAATACTCCATCTTCTGGTGGAATTATACTCATCGAAACATTAAATATGTTAGAACATTATGGAGATTTGGCGGAGTTAGACCACAACTCTCCTGAATATATCAATGTTATTGCAACGGCGATGCAACTTGCTTTTGGTGATAAGCGTAAATATATTGCAGATTCAGAATTTGTTGATGTGCCACTTGCTGGGCTTTTGTCGAAAGCATATGCTGCAGAACGGTTTGATCAATATTATCAAAGCAATACAGCTTTTTCTCCAATTTCATCTAGTAGTACAGGAGTTTATGGAAACCCATGGGAGTATATGCCAACAAGTCCTGTTTCTTATCAAGTTGATGAAGCTGATGAGCATTATTCAACGACATCTTTCTCCGTTGTTGATAAAGATGGTAATATTGCCTCGATTACGCAAACCATTAACTATTTCTTTGGGAATGGTGTTGTTATTGATGGATATGGAATTCATATGAATAATCAACTTAGTGGATTCTCTCTCTCTAGTTCAAGCGCGAGTTATATTGAACCTGGAAAACAACCAGTTAGTCATATCATGCCTACTATTATCATGAAAGATGGAGATCCTGTTGCAACATTGGGTTCTCCAGGTAGTATGCGGATTCCTGCTGCTGTGATTCAAGTCATTCTAAATATGTTGGATTTTGGAATGGACATTCAAACGGCGATTGAAGCTCCTCGTGTGTTTTGTTATGCAAAATCTAGTGATGAGACTAGCACGAGTTTGAAATTGTTAGATGTTGAAAATGGAATTTCAGAAGAAACACGTCTTGCTTTACAACAAATGGGCTACGATGTTGTTACTCATGGATCCAATGATGTTGATTTATTCTTTGGAGGAGTTCAAGGAATTACTATTGATTACTTAACTGGAAATATTCATGGTGGAGCTGACATTCGTCGTGATGGAAAGGCACTTGGATATTAAAAAAATATGTTTTTAGAAATTGAATTATTATATTTTGTCGTTATGATTGTTGTATTCATCATTTGCATGGTTGGTTTGAAAATTCATGCTGGCTTGTCAATGATGATTTCAGCGGTGGTAGGAATGCTCATTAGTGGCATGGGATTACCCTTTCGTCATTTAATCGAAGGAACTTTTGGATACTTAGATACTATTCTTGTCATAATTATGGCGATGGTCTTTATGCAAGGACTCGAAGATAGTAAAGCATTGAACTATATTAGTTTTAAGATTGTTGAAAAACTTCATAAAAAACCAATTTTAATGCTTATATCATTTATGATGGTATTGATGTTTCCAGGAATGATTACAGGATCATCTGTTGCGTCTGTTGTTAGTTCGGGTGTATTACTTGCACCAATTATGATGAAACTTGGAATACCGAAAGTTAAGGTTGGATCTATTGTTGCTTTTGGAGCAATTTTCGGAATGATTGCGCCTCCTATTAATGTTCCAGTGATGGTCATTTGCGACATCGTGGATATGCCTTATATTGGGTTTACTTTACCTCTACTCTTACTAAGTATTCCTCTTGCTTTTTTTACAATTCTTTTCTTCGGATATAAATATGTGAAAAAGATTGATTATGAAGCGATTAAAGGTGATTTTGAGATGAAGGAAAAGGTGAATTGGACTAGTCTTATTCCACTTTTCGTTTTAATTCTTTTAATTCTTTTACAAAATCTTTTCCCGATTGTTTTTGGGGTATTAGGGTTACCGCTTGTGTTTACGATTAGTGCGGTTTTAACATTCTTTTTTGGTAAAAAGTTTAATGTGTTACAATCCGCTAAAACGGGAGTTTATAAATCATTTGGTGCCATTGCCCTTTTAATGGGGGTTGGAATGTTTATACAAACCATCAGTTTAAATGGAGTTCGTGGCTATTTTGTGCTTAATGCGATTAGCTTACCAGGAGATTTTCTAAAAATTGCCTCGATGGTTGTCACCCTTCCCTTATTTGGAGGAGTTTCTGCTTTTGGATCGGCATCTGTCCTCGGTGGACCATTTGTTATGTCCATGCTTGCAAGCAATCAAATTGTCGTGGCATCAACTATTTCGTTGATGGCTTCTATTGGAGAATTTTTACCCCCAACCGCAATGTCTGCTTCGTTGGCAGCAAAAACTGTTGATGAACCAAAATACATGAATATCACCAAGGCCTCTTTGATACCACTCGGAGTTACTCTGGCATATAGCATTATATTTTTAACGTTCATCGCAACGATTTGGAAGTGAGGACCTTATGTTATATACAATCTTAATGGTAATTTATTTAATCATATTAGCCTTTGTGTTAGCTATGGTCGTTTGGATTATTTTTACATCGAAAAAGTGGACAGACAAAATTATTGGAGCAATCGCTATTATTTTATTTTTACTGCGATTGCTGTTGATTAAGTAGGTGTAGATATGAGAAATTTATTAGAAAATAAACGAACAAATCTCATCATCACTTTGCTATTAGTGTTAGGTAGTTTAGTTGTGGTATGGGTTACTGGCAAACAATATTATGATTTTCGACATGATGATTATCAATTTAGCGGGCCTAATGTGACTCGTGTTGAAAAATTCAGTGATTATAATCCGAATTTAATAAACACCATAGGCGATTCTGATATTTTTGTTATTGAAGGTAGTGTTTCTTCAAATGGACCTAGTTTACTCATTCTTGGAGGAACCCATCCCAACGAACCATCAGGACAACTCACTAGTGTCTTATTTTTGGAAAATTTGGAAGTAGAAGTTGGCACCGTTTATATTATTACTGAAGCCAACCGTAGTGCTTATTCAGCAACGAACCCTCAAGAAGGATCTCCGATGTATTATGACATCCCTACCGATAATGGAGTGAGAACCTTTAAGTATGGGTCAAGAGCAACAAGTTTTGTTGATCAATGGCCAAATCCTGATATTTTTGTACATCCCGCGTCGGGGCAAAAATTATCAAACCAAGATACTAGAAATCTTAATCGTAGTTATCCTGGACGTATTGATGGATATTATACTGAACGAGTTGCTTATGCGATTACGCAACTAATCATTCAAAATGATATTACCATGACTATTGATCTTCATGAAGCATCTCCTGAATATATGACCAACAATGCTATTGTTGCTCATCCAGGGGCAGCGATGAATATTGCCTCTCATGCGTATCTTTATTTAGAGTTAGCAGGAATTACTATTAAAACTGAAACATCTCCTTCGAATTTACGAGGACTATCTCATCGTGAATTGGGATTATATACCGATACTCTGGCTTTCTTGTGTGAAACATCAAATGCGTCTCAAGGAAGAATTCATGGGATATTTACAGAAGATCTTATTGTTTCAGGGGAAGATAAGTTTTATCAAAAAGCAGAAGAATTGGGCCTACTTGCCGCACGACCAACGACTATTCATGAACGGGTTGCTCGTCATATGGCCACTATTATTCAAATCGTTGATAGTTATAATGCCATTTATAACCCAACCAATCAAGATAATCAAAGTTTAATCATTCAAAATATGCCATCGTATAGCGATGTCATGACCAATGGTATTGGAAAATACTTGCAATAAAGGAGAAAATTATGAAAAAATTATGGATTTTATTATCAGTACTTGTTTTGAGTTTTATTGTTGTTGGATGTAAACCTAATGAAGAAGAAGAGGAAGATCCAACAGCAAAAGATATTGATATTGTGCTTGCTACTACTTGGCAAGATGAATTACAAGCAAAAACTGTTTATCTCACCACGTGTGGACAAGCAGATATTGATATTATTAGAAATGTGATGATGATGGCAGGAATTCTTGATACTGCTTATACTCAAGATAATATGTTAACCGCTGCAGAAGTAGAAGATGATAGTGTTGTTATTCTTGTTGTTGGAACTTCTGGGAAAGGCTTAGGAGCGGCAGGAACCAACGTGACTGCTGAAAATACCCGTGCTGAAGCGTTTGCTACTAAAGCGAATTCAGGGAAAATTGAATTAATCGTTGTTCATATCGGTGGAACAGACCGTCGTGGTGAATTATCAGACACCATTATTGGATCAGCTCTAGCTGGTAGTGATTTAACATTTGTTGTTATAACAGGCGATGCTGATGATTTTTTTACTGATCATGCCAGTGATGCTGCGCCTTTATATTTGTTTTCTACTGCTTCAAAATTAGTTGCCCCATTTAAAGTCTTATTTGGGATTGAATAACATGAGGTCATTTTTTACCCTACTGTGTCTTGTGCTTATTGCTGGATTAGTAGGGTGCACACAACCAGTTTCTGACCCCGTTGAGGTCGAAATTGATCATAGCGAGATGACCATTATGACGGGCACTATCTATGAAACAGAGGTTCATACTTTTGTTACCAATGTCGATGGACCGCGGGTGGTCATTGTTGGTGGTATTCATGGAGATGAAATCGCTGGATGGACTGCTGGGCTGGAACTCTTAGAATTTGATTATAAAAAAGGGAGTTACCTGATTATTCCTCAAGCTAGTATCTTGGCTTGTCAATTAGGGAAACGGTATCCTGGTCAAGGTAATAATGGACAGTATAATGAGGTTACCTATGAAGATCTGAATCGCGTATTCCCAGGTTCTGCTAGTGGAAGTGCAACAGGCATGCTTGCGTATGCTATTATTAGTGCTGTTTCTGACTTCAATCCAGATGTAATTATTGATTTACATGAATCAAAAGATAGTTATACCAATGGATATTTAGGAGATTCTGTGATTTATGGAAATGTAAAAACAGCTCTTTTTGCTCTTGAAATGACCGAAGAGATGAATGCCAATCACATAACGGCGACTGATACTCCATTTCATGCTGAAAATAGTGCACCAGAGGGCAGCTTTAATCATTATTGTGGTCAAACATTTGATGCTCTAGTCATGACTTTTGAAACGAATCGTAAATTAGACTTTTCTCGGCGATTTGATCAACAAATGGACCTTATTCAAATTTTATTTAATAAAATATAAATATGGAGGAATTATGAAAGGAAAAACAATTTTTTCAATTCTGTTTATTATTCTATTAGCAACCATTGCTGTAGGATGTAAGAAGGAACCAACCGTTATTGAAACCATTACCCCAATTGCTGATGTATTAGAAACATTTACCAACAATCAAGATGTGGTTGTTGAAGGGGTTATGTATGGAAAAACCAGTACTGGTTTTTACATATCAGATTCGACACTTGGAAAGATTTTTGTTACGCACGATACCGCAGCAGAAATTGGTGACAAAGTTAAAGTAACAGGTGTATATGGAATTACATCGAATATGCCTCGTATCAAAAATGTAAGCAAGGTTGTGGTAACGGCTAGTGATCAAACGCTTCCTACACCAGACACAATGACTGTTGAACAAGTATTTGCTTTGTCAGGAACTGCCAAAACAGGGAGTTATGCTAAGTATATTAGTTTAGTGGTTACTTTAGAAGATAGTGCGACTGGAATTGTTTTGAAGAGTGATGAAGCCAATACTCTCATTTTTTCTAGTATTACCGATCAAGAGCTTTTGAGTGCTTCTACTGGGAAACGGGTAACTATTCCTGTTATTTTACATGAATATAATAGTCTTGATTTAACATGGCGAGTTACTTTTGCTGGAGAAGCAACAGATGTTGTTTTGACTCCGCTTAGTTTTGATGTCTTAGTTACTAAAGCAATGACTCATATTAATAGTGTTGTTCCAAACAATGTGTATGGATCATTGGTGTTACCAACGGTTCATCCAACTATTAATTATTTACAATACACATGGACAGTAGCGACTAACGATTATGTTTCGATTGATGATAATCAAAAGGTTGCGATTGTGACTGATGAAACAGATCATGATGTTGTCTTTACTGTTACTATTTCTAATGGGGAAGAACAAGCCACTCGGACAGTTAACCTCACAAGTAAAGCCATTATTCAACGAGAAGTATCAGAGTTATTCTCAGATATGCCAGCCATGAATGACTCGACAGTGATATTGCATGGTGTTGTGGTGGCGTTTACGCGCAATCAGAGTTTAACCATTCGTTCAATTATTTTAAAAGATATGACTACTTTCGATACCATTTCTGTTGATTTTGCAGATATTGGAGATAATCAACTTCTTCATTCAAGTTCTGAATATCTTGATTTAAAACTTGGTGACGAAATCGTGGTTTGTGGATTATTTAGAACCATTACTCGTCAAACTGTTTATTCACTGACTTCTTTAGAAGTATTGAGTTCAGGAAATCCAGTTGTTCATGATACTGAAAACGCCTTTGTGATTAGTACAAAAGAAGATTATGAAGAACTTGGAAATAATTATGACCAATATTCTAGTAAATTAGTGAAATTTAATGATCCATTCATGAATTATTCAACTTCATCAACTCCTGTTAATACCAACTGGGTTCGTCTTGGGTATAGTGAAACTACAGCCAATTCAAAACATGATGGTAGCCATGTCTATGCGATATTAATCGCTGCGAATGATGAAGCAACTGGATCAGAAAAGTGGCATAAGATGTTTGAAATTCCATTTGTTTCTGGCCCTGCCATGCAATATGGAGGATATTTCTATGCATATGTCATGTATGTATCAGATACCTATATGGCTTTCGTTGTTCCTGAAGATTCGTTATGGGTATATGAGAATGACATTTCGGTTGAATTTGATCTTGGTGCTGGTATCCCAGCCTCTTTAGAAGATGGTATAATTATTCTTCCTACAACTCATTCTGCTGTCAGCGGTAATGTGGTTTGGACATCTTCAAATGAAGAACTTATTTCTACAACTACTGGAAAAGTGACCGGAGTTGAAGTGAACACAGTAGTTACTTTAACAGCTGTGTATACATATGATGAACTTGAACGGACGAGTACGTATGAAGTGACTATTCTTGGTACGCAGGCAGTGAGTGTTCATGACCTTCTTACTAGTGGTGAAGATGGTGATCAAGTGAAAGTCAAAGGTATTTTTGTTGCATATCAATCCGATGGCAATGCCAATGTGGCTCGCGATGGTATTATGATTATGGATGAAACGACCGGAGAGTTATTACTTGTAAATGCCATGGCTCAAATTGGTGGAGCATGGGGAGCTTATTTAGATAGCGCTCAAAATCCATTGGAATTTGGACACGAAGTACAAATTGTTGGAACTTTCTATTTAGATAGTCCTGCAATTGGATCAGGTCCTGCACAAACCGGACGTAAATATTTAGAAATTACCGCCAATTCTGTTGTAAAAAGAATATCTGATGAGAAAAAAGTTATTGATTGGAAGACAGACAATGCCATCGTTGTTGATAGCGATGAGGATTTAGTTGCCCTTTCAACAGATGTGCCTTATGGACAACTTATAAAATTCGTTGGAACGGTTGAAAATCCTATTTATTTGGGTGGATCAACTTCTTCTGATTATACTAATATTAATATTAAAGTATTCATGAATAATGCAACATCTAGTACGGAAGCCAAGTACAATGATCAAGTATTCTCGTTTAAAAATTCAGTGAATACTGCAAATGCTGGAGAAACGTGGTTAGCAGATTTGTTTGGAATCACTGAAGCCTTTGTTGGTCCAAGTGCAGCTAATCCGGCGAAACCTTTTATTGGAACAGTGTATGTTGTGATTAATGCTCGTTCATCCACTTATTTCCAATTTTCGCTAGTCAATTATACGGAAGCATCAATGAGTAGAATATATACAGATGTTGAAATTAATCAAACATTAGTTGAGAATCTTGCAGCAACTCATGAAGCAGGTCCTCTAGGATTTACACTTCCTACCACTCATCCAGAAATTACTGGAACGATTAGTTGGGTATCTTCTGATTCTTCATTGATTAATTTATCAACTAATATTGTTGGAGTAGTCAGTACGGATACACCAGTTACTTTAACTGGAACCTACAATTTGTATGGGGCAACTAAAACAGTTGAACATGTCGTTCTAGTGATGGCTTCAGCCAGTAGTGGACCTAAAACAGTATCAGCCTTATTGTCAACAGGGGTTGAAAATATGGAAACTGACGTCGTTGGTTATTTAGCGGCTTATCAATCAGATGGAAACAACAACGTTGACCGTGATGGATTCTTCTTAATGGATAAGACGACTGGGGAACTTTTGATTGTGAATGCTGTTGGATTGGTTAATGCTGAAGGTTCTTATGGACTATATAAAGATACCACTGGGGCGTTATTAGAAATCGGACAGGAAGTTATTGTATCAGGTGTCTTCCATTTAGATGCTCCTGCCATTGGATCAGGACCAGCGCAAACTGGGAAAAAGTTCTTAGAAATGAGTGCAACCTCAACGTTAACTCGTGTTTCTGAAACAAAGAATACACTTCCATGGGATAAGACAAATGCCATTTTAATTGATGAAGATACAGATCTTGTTGCTTTTGCAGCTACTCCTGTCTATGGTCAACTGATTAAGATTGTTGGAACAACAACGAACCCAATCCAATTGGGTGGCTCTAGTAATACATTTGCCACTATGAATATTAAGTTCTTTATGAACAATGCGGTAGATAATACTGGAACTAAATATAGCGGAACGACTTTTGCTTTCAAAAACAATGTCAATGTTCCTAATGCATCTGAAACATGGTCTAATGATCTATTTGGTATTTCAAGTGGATTAGTTTGTCCAACGGATACCATTCCAGCTAAACCTTATACCGGAATATTGTATGCTGTATTAGCTGCCCGTACTTCAACGTATTTCCAATTATCTATTGTGGTATACGATGAATGTAGTGCAACTCCGATTTCGTAATTATTATATACCGTAATATGTGTATTTTAGAAAACAGCCACCAGAGTTCTGGTGGTTGTTTGAATAGCAATGAGGACAATATGGAACAAAAACAAACATTTTTTCAAGTCATCTATTTAGGTCTCCAAAATGCCATTCAAGTCATTTGGAAAATATCAAAAATTATTATTCCAGTGTACATTGTGGTTCAACTACTGGATTATATTCATATCTTACCAGCCATTGGGACATTTCTTGCTCCCGTGATGGAAGCTTTTGGCTTGCCTGGAGAAGCCGCTGTTCCTATTATGTTATCAAACGTTTTGAATATTTATGCAGGAATTGCCTCACTAGTATCCTTAGAATTAACTGTTAAACAACTCACCATTTTAGCGGTGATGATTACTACGTCTCACTCGCTTTTCATTGAGACGTCTGTTTTGCATGGCATTCAAGTTCCGCGATGGATACAACTATGTCTTCGGATTGGATTAATGATTATATTGGGACTAATGATGAATGTTTTGTGGAGGATATAAATGGAAAAAATTGTTCAATTTTTTCATGAATTTATCGTTCCCACTGTGATTTCTTTAGGAGAAATGCTTCTTAAAATTATGATTATTATTACCATTGTGATGGTTGCCATTGAAATTTTAAAAGCTCTCAAAATTTTAGAATGGTTAAATAAACGTTTATATTTTTTCACTCGATTTTTAGGAATTTCTCCTCAAGCATCATTTCCTTTATTGATTGGTATTGTGATTGGAATTACTTATGGTGCCGGAGCGATATTGCTTAGTTATAAAAATAAAGAGATGAGTAAAAAGGACGTCATTCTTGTTAGCATTTTTTTGTGTTTATGTCATGCTATTTTCGAGGACACGCTGTTATTTACCGCTTTAGGGGCGAACGGATTGATTATCGTTCCTATTAAATTGCTGGTTGCTAGTTTAGCGACTTTCTTAGCTAATTATTTTATTCAAAAACGTCGTTTATTAGAAGAAATATCCATTCCTGAGGTGATTATATGATAGATATTACATGGATTGTGGTCATTTGTTTTACCGGAGTGGCTATTATATATCTCATTTTGGAGCAAGCTATTTTGAGAATGTTGCGTCGCCATTTTAAAATTGTAATACATGTGAATGGAACACGAGGAAAAAGTACAGTGGCTCGATATATGGATGGAATTCTTCGAGAAGCCGGATATCAAACCTTTACTAAAACCACGGGAACCCTTCCTATCATTCATCATGTGAATGGAAGTGAAGAAAAAATTAAACGATGGGGACGGGCTAACATTCGTGAACAAGCCCACATGATGATGAAGGCTTATCGAGAGGGAGCGGAAGTTCTCATATTAGAATGTATGGCCGTTGATCCTGTCCTACAATGGTATTCAGAACATCGAATGCTTCATGCTGATATCAATATTATCACCAATGTTCGTCTAGATCACATAGGTGAAATGGGGTCTTGTATTGAAGATATCGCCCGTTCTCTTGCCAATACTGCTTCTCTAAATACCATCGTTGTGAGTGCGGATCAAGATCATGGATTATTGATTGAAGAAGCGGTGAAAAAGATGGGAGCAACGTTCGTTTTTGCTCCACCGTCATCTTCCATGATGAATATTCCATTATTAGAAGAAAACGTCAGTGTAGCCGTAAAAACAGCTCAAATCCTTGGAATTAGAGACGATGTGATTGGAAGAGGGATTGAATCATATCATCCTGATCCCGGAGCCTTTGATATTCAAACGGTGGGACAAACCATATTGATTAATGCTTTTTCCGCCAATGATCCGACCTCAACAATGGCTTTATATGGTGCGATGAAAAAGCGGTATTCCGAACATAAAATTACTTGGTTACTAAATAATCGAGGTGATCGACCTGAACGGACTTTACAAAATATTGCACTCATTAAGAAAGTAAAACCCCATCGGGTTTTACTTGCTGGCGATAATTCACAATATGTCTATCGAGCGATTCGGTCGACGACTGATGTTTATTTTTATCATAAGGTAGAAGATCTTCTAGAGGAAGACGTTATTTTTGCTTTTGGAAACATTGGAAATCAAGGATTTAAAATTTTGCAAGCTTGCAATGAATGGAGGAAAAATCATGGTTGCTAACACGATTATTGTTGGATTGATTATTGCCATCATTTTTTATGAAATTACGCAAATATCTCCTGGAGGTCTTATTGTTCCGGGGCTTTTGGCTATGTATATGGCTCGGTGGGATTGGATTATTGCCACTATTATTATTGCCCTTGTTAGTTTTCTTTTGATGAAGGGATTGAGTCGTTATTTACTCATTTTTGGAAAACGTAAATTTGTATTATATATTTTAATCAGTTTAATTTTAAGTTATTTATTATCACTTGTGACCTCTTTTATTCCTTTTTCATGGGCTAATGTGTCTATCGTTGGATATACGATTGCTGGAATTCTTGCTAGTAATATTGATCGACAAGGTCCAATAAAAACTCTGCCTGCTTTGGGGATAGTTTTATGTCTCACCCAATTGGTGGTGTGGGGATTGGCGTTGGTGTAATGTGAATCGCTTTGTATATATTAAATGGTTCGCTTTGTTACTCGTTTTTACAATACTGTTAGCCTTGACCAAAACAACGACAAAGACTTCATATTTTCTTGAACAAAAGGAAGCCGCTACTCTAACTATGCAAGCCTATGAGGCTATTTATAATGAGCGTCAAGCAAGAGGTCTCTTATATACTGACCCGACTCGTCAGAATGAAGTGATGGACCCTTATGAAAGTGGTCTTTTGGGGTATTGGTTAACAAATATTACCACTACAACAGGGGATCTTCGCGCTAAACAATTATCAATTAATCCTAATTTTGCGGCAGTGGTCATTGATATGATTTATAAAGCGGGGTTGTCATCTGGAGATGAGATTGGCGTAGTGATGTCGGGATCGTTTCCTGCTATTGGTATTGCGACGCTTTGTGCTCTGGAAGTGATGAACATTCACACATGTGTGATTGCCTCTATTGGGGCTTCGAGTTATGGGGCAACGATTCCCGAATTTACTATCTTTGATATGATGAATGTTTTATATGATCAAGAAATTTTAAAATCCCAATTAGACTATGTTTCTTGGGGAGGTTTCAATGATACAGGTTTGGAATATCCTGATGATGTTCGGATGTCGATATTCAGTCGAATTGAGGCTAGTTCCATACCACTTTTAACGGGAGGATCGTTTGAAGGTGTTATTTCTGAGCGAATGAGAATCTTAAATGATGCGCTTCCTCACATGAGCATGTTTATCAATATTGGAGGTCATTTCGCATCTATGGGTCAAGGATTTTCCACGTATTTAGATGATAATGGGCTTATTATGCAAGGAAAGCGACTCTATTCATCTGATCGTGGGCTCATTAATCGTTATTTAGAACAAGGGCTACCAGTCATTCATTTCATTAACATTGAATCATTGGTTATTGAGTATGATTTATCGCTTTCTTATGAACCTATCTCTTTAGACTTATCCTCTTCGGTTTATCATGATGAGGTGGTCAATGGAATTCTTCTTTGTATTCCACTCCTCATATCTGTTGTGATTTTTCTTCGTATAGGATTTAAGCGAAAAGACCCAGATTCTTTTTAATCCAATAATTTTAATTTAGTAGGATAAAGGATTTATTTATATCCTTCAATTGACAACGCATGAATTATTTTGTATACTAAAGTCATAGAAGAAAGGGGCCTTATCATGGATTTACAATTAAAAGATGGTTGGATAGAAGTGATTACTGGAAGTATGTATGCTGGAAAAACAGAAGAATTACTACGGCGGTTGCGCCGGATTGAATATGCAAAAAAAACATATTTGGTATTCAAACCCCAGATTGATAACCGGTATAGCCATGATGAAATCGTGTCACATAACAATACTAAAACAAAATCAATTATTATTAATCATCCAGCAGAGATTGAAGAATATGTAAAAAATGTGCACCCATATGCGATAGCCATTGATGAAGTTCAATTTTTTGATCGCGATATCATTGATGTTTGTGAGCGGCTTGCTGATCGAGGTATTCGTGTGATTGTGGCCGGATTGGATCGTGATTTTAAGGGAGAACCCTTTGGCGTTATGCCAGACTTATTGTGTCGCTCTGAATATGTGACGAAACTCAATGCTATATGTCAAGTATGTGGAGCTCCCGCGACAAGAACTCAACGTATTATTAATGGAAAACCCGCTCATTATAGCGACCCTATTATTTTAGTGGGAGCTAAAGAACAATATGAAGCTAGATGTCGACATTGTCACATCGTTCCTGGAAAAAATGACAAACACTGATTATATGCAAGAGGCGATCAAGGAAGCAAGGAAAGCTGAAAAGATTGGAGATGTTCCGGTTGGATGCGTCATCGTTATCGATGATGTTATTGTTAGTCGAGCCCATAACCTTCGCCATCATCGTAAAAACGCCTTAGATCACGCGGAAATGCTTGCAATTGGTCGAGCTTGTCGAAAACTGAAGCGATGGATATTAGATGATGCCACTCTCTATGTGACTTTAGAACCGTGCTTGATGTGTAGTGGTGCTATTTTACAAGCTCGTGTTAAAAAAGTAGTGTATGGATGTCCTGAGCCTAAATTTGGATGTGCAGAAAGTATCATGAAAGTTTTTGATGACTATCCATTTAATCACCATGTTGAAGTTGAACGAGGTGTATGTGTTCTTGAAATTGAGACAATGATGAAAAATTTCTTTAAAAAATTACGTCAAAAGCCCAAAAAATTGGTATAATAAGGGGGACTTCATTTTACTTACTCACATCCAATAGCAAACCATGAATCAGGTCAGGTCGTGATTGAAGCAGCCTTAAGTGATCTTTGTTATGTGGGTGTGGGTAAGTAAGGTGAGGTCTTTTTTAATGCATATTAATTGCCAAAAATTGATTGCCTTGCTACAATATAGGTAGGTGATTATATGGAAATTATTAAAGGAAAAAATAAATTTGCTATCTTAAGTGAGGACCATTCACTCATGGGAGAGATTAGTTATGATATTGACCCGGATGGGGTGATGGTGGCTCAGAGGACCTATGTTGATCATGAGTACCGAGGATTGGGTCTCGCCCGTATTTTAGTGGATACGTTGGTCGCAGAAGCACGACGTCGTGGAATAAAAATTGTGCCTTGTTGTTCTTACGTCTATAAAATATTTGTAGAAAACGTTGAATATGCTGATATTTGGGATAAAAATTCTAAGAAACAACAAATAACTTGTAGTTTATAAATAATTAAGAGATGACTAATCCTCAATAGTCATCTTTTTTGTATTAAAAACAATGGGGGCTTGTTTATTAAAGGGGTTTATTGTATAATAGAAGCAGAAAATGGAGATTAAAGCATGAAAAAATTATTTACCTTTTTATTGATTTTGTTTATTCTTAGTGGCTGTAGTGCATCTACAGACAAGAAATTTACCATTGATTTTGATACTCTTGGAGGGCCGAGCGTTCCAACTCAAGAGGTTGTTGAAGGGAAAACACTATTGATTCCTGATGACCCTGAATGGGAAGGATATACTTTTGAATGGTGGTATTTGGATATCGAGTATACAACGACATTGGATTTGCCGTTTATTCCAACCCAATCAACGACTCTTTATGCAAAATGGATTCCCAATGAATATCAAATCGCTTTTGTTACCAATGGCGGAGCGGCTCTTAGCCCCTTAACGGGCTTTCATGGATCACCTATTGCTTTACCCACTCCCGAAAGAGATAATTACACCTTTAGTGGATGGTATTGTGATAGTGATTTAACCGTTGCTTTTACTTCTGAAACCATCATCACAGGACCTCTTGTCCTTTATGCTGATTGGGATGAGGTCGTTTTACCTCTTTTAGAACTTGAAGAATATGAGGTATCTTACCTTGTTGCTAGTATGGGTGAAGATACTTCGCGAATGAATATTAATTACCAAGTTAAAAACATTAAAACATATGTTGAAGTGGCTTTGAGTGAGGACTTTCAAGATGCTATTCGCGTTAATCCCACGATGACTTATTTTGAATCTTTATCAGAGGATATGGAAAAGCCATTTATTGGTCGCAATATTTGTCGAGTGGAATTAACATCCCTACAACCAGGGATGACTTACTACTATCGTGTTAATCAAGGAAATGATACTTATAGTGAAGTGTATTCTTTCCATACTGAAGGACTTGAAGACACTACTGATTTTATATTTTTGACGGATGTTCATTATTATGACGGATTTGATGGAGCGGAAGTCGCAGAAAATGTGATTGCTGAGGCGCTATTATACAATCCCAATATTGATTTTGTTCTCAATACTGGGGATATGGTCGATACCGGTGGAAATGCTGATGATTGGGATAGGTATTTTACGCATTCTGACAGTTTTAAAATCTTACCTACGGTTGGAATTCCCGGTAATCATGAACATTATTTTGTTGGATCCATGGGTAATCGTATTTATTCATCTTATTTCAATTATCCAGATAATGGAACGGATGCTTTTTGTGGAACCAGTTATTATTTTATTCATAATGACACCTTGTTTATTCAAATAGATACTGATTCTCCTTATGAACAAGGAAAACAACTTGAATGGATGGGTCATGTGATTGAAGCTAATCCAACAAAATTTATTATCGTTGGCACCCATGCACCTGTTAATATTCTTGAATCGGCTGATTACAATCGAGCCTTTATGGAAGTAATGGAAAAATATGCAGTTGATATCGTCCTAGCGGGTCATTATCATACTCAAAATTATAGTAAGACCTATATGGACGCTATGCCCGTTAATTCACAAATTGGAGTGGTATATTTTAGAGGGGCAGGGGGAGGCATTAAAGGCATTCCTACTGGGATGGATCCCAATGATTTTGCGAAAGGATATATCATATCGATTGGAAGTGATGAAATTGTCATTCAAACCATTGATGGAAATGGAACATTAGGAGATCGATATACGACTCAAAACTACAAATTAGCTGAGCAACAACCTGTCACTCAAGAAGAAATTATGGACTCTATCGGATGTGAAGCAGATGTTGAAAACGAGACGATTCGCTTTTATTGGAGTGAGAAAGCCTTTAAAAATGTGAAATCTATTACTATCGAACAAACTTATCGTGAACAATATACTCATGTATCTTTGGTTCCGACTCCTGGATATGTCGAAACAATATTTACTAATTTTTATTCCACTTTGGATAATCATTACACCGTTACTGTTTGTTTTAATAATAATGAAGAACAAGTACGGTCATTTGAAATGAGAGTAAGTGGAGGAATGGGACTGGAAGCAGAAACTACCCAAACCACTGCCACTGTTTCATTCAATGCTCCAACGGGAGTGAATGTAACAAATATTAAACGATACGAAGTCTATAATAACACAGGAGTGTTGCTAGGGACTTACAATGCGAAGGATGACTTATTCCAAGTAATTACCTCGATTGTTGTTGAGGATTTACAACCAAATTCGGAAATAGAATTAATCATTCACGCCATTGGTCGTGAAGGGTTTATGTATCAAGATACGATGACTGTTACAACGAAACCATAAAAAATAAGGATGCACAAATTGTGCATCCTTTTATGATGCAATCCATTGAGGTTTTGATTGATATAAGGTATAATAATATCAGGTGATGATTGTGAAAGAAGCATATCGACATATTTGGTGGTTTATTAAACAGGAATACAAGAAATATATTTTAGTTGGTTTGGTGCTAATCATACTCTCTATTATGCTTGCGATTCCAGCAAAAATTTTAGGCGTTGCCATTGATGAGATAGTCTCATCAACCCTCACTCCTATTCGCCTAGTTACCTTGGCATTAGGCCTTTTTTTATTTCCATTGGCTCGTTATATATTAAATATGTATTATCATTACAACATTAATGCTTTAGGACACAAATTATCTTTTAGTTTACGGGAAAATTACATCAATCATTTATTTGAACTCGATGCTGCTGTCTATGAAAAGTACACCAAAGGGGATTTAATTTCACGTGCAACCAATGATTTACAAAATCTTACTGCGTTAGCTACTAATATATTGCAAACCGTTGTATTTAATTCGGGGGTATTAATTACTGCCATTGTCATGATGGTCCTTATTAACCCTATTTTAACATTGACAAGCATTATTATTATGCCGTTTTCTATTTTTTGGCTCAATAAACAGCGAGCAAAAAAACGACAATACTACAAAATTCATCAAGAAATCTATGCCGATATGACAGAAAAAGTGTTAGAATCCATCGAAGGTGCGAAAGCAGTGCGAGCATTTGGTCAAGAGGAACATGATTTTCAAAAAACCAAAGATTCCATTGATAAAGATATTGATTCTTGGTGGAAGATTTTGA
>Ga0265294_10002166_pt1 | contig 25965 bp, 29 predicted proteins | sample MunlanPumphouse3_FD_192504 | JGI IMG/M metagenome (GOLD analysis project Ga0265294, IMG submission 192504) | Groundwater microbial communities from a municipal landfill in Southern Ontario, Canada - Pumphouse #3 | ecosystem: Environmental > Aquatic > Deep subsurface > Groundwater | place... | reverse complement strand
TTTAGCCTATTAAGAAAAATGAGAACTTTTTCTTTCATTTATTAATTTCTTAATATTTTCAGCATTCTCTTTTGCTTTTTGTTCTCTATCTTCTCTCATAAGTCTTAGAGATTCTAAAGTCTCTTGCTTCTCTTTATCAAGATTTGATCTAATCTCAATAGCTTTTCTATTGTTTGAAATTCCACAAACAGCTGAAAACTTCTCTTTTTTATTTACATAAACTATGCTATCAGGAGAAGCTGCATTTTTATTAAATACAATCACATCTCCCTCTTTTAAATTTAAAATTTCTAAAGTAGTCATCTCTGTTTCTGCCATAATTGGTTCTATTTTCATTCTAGCACCAGAAATTAATGTTTTTATATCTTGTTTTCTGCTTAGTTTTTTATTTTTACCCTCACTAAAAATTTTATCAACAATTTTATTTAGTAAAGGTTCAATATAAGAAATAGGGTAACAAATAGATAAAAATCCTGAATCTTCATCGATAGTTATTTCAAAAACAACAAGTAAAACTATATCGTGATCTGAAACTATTTGTATAGCATTTGCATTTGTATCACTAGATTCTATTTTAAAATTTAAACTAGAAACATCGCTCCAAGTTTTATATAAAATTTTAATAAACATTTTATAAAAATGCTCAAGAACTTTTATCTCTATTTCTGTTAATTCTCTATCGAGATTATCCATAGTGTTTACAGCACCACTTCCTAGCAAATCAGCTATTACCTTATGTGAAATTGTAGGGTTACACTCAATTACAATTCTTCCATCAAGAGGTTTCATAGATAATGTACTAAGAGAAGTTACCTGAGGAATAGATAAAATAAACTCACCATAAGTCATCTGTTCAATTGATGTAAGTTTTACATCTACAACTTTTCTAAGCATTGAGCTTAAATCATTTGTAAACTCTCTTAACATCTTATCATGCATTGTTGTAAGAGCTTTTAGTTGGTCTAGTGTTACTCTATTTGGTTTTTTAAAGTCATATATAGAGTAATTTTTCTCTTTAGCCGTAAATTTATCAAGGGGATTTGTACCATCAATATCATCACCTTGCTCAGCTATATCTAAAAGAGCATCAATTTCGTCTTGACTTAAAAATTCTGCCATAGTTCATTATCCTCTTAATTCAATATCAACATCAATTGCACCCATCTCTTTAATCATTCTAAGGGTATCTATAATCTCATTCATAGGAACTTTCATAACTTTCATAGAACGAACTAAATCAGATACAGTTGGCTCTTTTTTTGTATTTATCATAGCATTGTTTATATCAATTACTGGTTTGTCAGCAATTTTTACATTATCCCCAATATCAACACCTCTATTTACAGATGGATTATTCCAATCTACATCGCCTAATCCTGATTTATCAATTCTTATTGTGAAATTATTTCTTGCTATTACTATTGGGGAAATAACAATATCTCCACCAGCAACAATAGATTCTCTATTTACATCAATTATAAGTTTTTTTCTAAATGTAGAGTCTAGTTCTATATTTTCAACTTTTGATATAAAGCCTACTATTGACATATTGTTTGGTTTTTGAACTTCAATAGTTCTAGTATCTAAAGCAGTTGCAAGTTTTTGTCCAAATACTTCATTTATTTTTTTCTCTACTAAGTCAGCATTTTTTGCAGAATTTTTATATAGACTTAATTGAATAGATTTTTCACCTTGAAGTTCATAATCTATCTCATTTTCAACTGTAGCGCCTTCATATATAAAACCTGTTGTTTTATTATTTGTATTTGCTACAACAGTTCCTTGTGCAACTGCATAAACATTTCCATCAACACCTTTTAGTTGAGTCATTAAAAGCTCTCCAAAATCTATAGATTTTGCATCACCAATAGTAGAAACTGTAATTTTAATTTTATCACCTTGTCTTGAAAATGCTGGTAAATCAGCAGTTACCATAACAGCAGCAATATTTTTTGAATTAATAGAACCAGCTGGAATTTTTATATATGAGTTTGTAAGTAAGTTTTGTAAGCTTTGCATAGTAAACTTAGATTTATCACCAGTTCCTGCTAATCCAACAATAAGACCATAACCAATAAGTTGATTGTCTCTTATTCCAATAACATTTGAAATATCTTTTATAGTTTGAGAAAACAAAGAGCAAATAAGTAAAGAGATAATAATAAAAATTTTCAAAAAAATCCTTTATAAATTTTTAGTTTTTATTTTATCGAAATTTTAATAAAAAAAGGTATAATCAAAGCAAAATTTCAAACTATAATAGGGCAAAAGATATTGAATATTTTCATCTACGGAAATCAAAACTTTAAAAATGAAGTACACAAAATTTTATTAAATTCTAAAATAGAGACAATTTTAGAAGATGTAAAAATTGAAGATATATCAAATATTGATATCTTAAAAGAGAATATAGCTAAAAACCCAAACGATATTTATTTGATCGATGAAGATAAAATAATAAAAAAAAGCAGATTTAAGTTTTTAAAACAAAAAGATGGAATAGAAGAGGATTTTTTACTTCAGTATGGTGTTAATGATTTATCAATAGATTCATTAGAAGAGATACCAAATTATATAATTAGAAAATATGAAAGAATTGCTTTCAAAGAAAAAGATAAAAGTGAAGAGATAAAAAATGAAGATTTACTTTTAGATAGCGAGTTAGCAAATCTTTTAGAAAGTAAAGAACAAGAAAATAGTCAGAATTTGACTAACTCAATTTTAGAAGAACCAGTTGGAATCAATATAAATGAACTTGATAATTTGATTGAACTTGAGAGTTCAGATAAAGAAAAATTAGATACAAATTATATTAGTATGGAAGATTTTGATGAAAATTTTGGTTTAAACAATGTCTCTTTTGATTATGATGATGATTCAACATTTAATCAAGATTTAAAGAGTGATGAGGATTTACTACAAGATATTTTAAATAATAGCATAGTTGATGAAGATGATTATGAATTTGTTGGGGAGACTTTTGAGGATAAAAACTTTTTAGATGAGATTTTTCCAAATAGTACAATTTTTGATATTGACGAAAATAGCACTAAGTCCATAAACATAGTTTTGCAAGAAGAAGACAAAGAAGAGACGAATGAAGATAAACTGAAAAAAGATGAATTAGAAAATATTGAAAACTTTCAATTTAATGAAGTTTTTCAAAATATAGAAAATAAAAAAGATGAAGATATTAAACAAATATATAAAAATATAGATATAATTGAAAATATTGAAGAAGAAAAAACACCAGAATATCAAAATATTGAGATAGATGAACTAAATGATTTAAATTTAGAAGATTTTAGTTTTGCAGACCCCGACCTACAAAATAAAAAATCAGAAGATGTAAGCAAAAAAGGAGAAGATATGAGTGATGATTTTTTTGAATTAGATAGTTTAAATGAGCAAGATTTAATTGAAGCTTTAAGCGGTTCAGGTATATCAAATGTTGCACAAACTGATACACAAAATATAAAAGAATCTAAAAAAATGGAAATTTCAAATAACAATATTGACATAGGAAGTTCAAATATAAATGATATAGCTAGTTTAATATCAAAATTGTTAAATAATAAAACTTTAGAAATTACAATAAAAATAAAAGAGTAATATGGATTTATTGGCAATTGCTCAAAATACAGTTAAAATAATTTTACTAGTTGGTCTGCCAGCACTTTTGGTTAGTATGGTTATTGGACTTGTAATATCTATATTTTCTGCTGTTACACAAGTAAATGATGCAGCATTATCTTTTGTACCAAAAATGATTTTTGTATCAGCGTTTATTCTTTTTACACTTCCTTGGGTTGGAGAACATATTGAAACATTTACGATTGAATTATGGAATATGATTTTAATATTTGGTAAATAAATGATAAACAAGCTCTATAATCTTAAAAAAACACAAACTGAACAAAAACTAATAGAAAAATCAAGTTTAGAACAAGAAGTTTATAAAATAGATGAAGAAGTTGGAGATTTAAATCATAGAATAAATACAACAACTGTTGAAAAATTAGGTTCAATTTCTGATTTTATGATTTTAGCCATGCATAAAGATACTTTAAGATTTGAAGTAAAAAATTTATTAAGTAAAAAAAACCAACTTATAAAAAAAATAGATGATTTATTTGCACAGATTATAGAGTTACAAAAAGAGAGTGAGCAGTATAAATATATTTTGGATGAAGAAAAAGAGCAAAAAAGAAAAGATACTTTACATTTTGAACTTTTGGAGAGTGAAGAGTTTATTCAAAGTAAATATATTAAAGGAAAAAATTGATAAATAAAATTTTAATAGTAATATTTTTTTCATTATCTTTAAATGCAGCTATTGAAACAAGTAGTTCTTTAACTAAGCAAAAAATGGAAGTTTTAGAATTGAAAAATGAGTTAAATAATTTTTACAGTGAAAAAGAGAAAGAGTATCAAAAACAAAAAAAAGAGCTTGAAGATATTTTAACAAAAATAGAACAAGAGAAGGCAGAAATTAAAAGATTATATGAAAAAAATGATGAAACACTAAAAGATATAAGAGCTGAGGTTGTTAAAAAATCAATCAGAATTTTTGAGCTTATGAAGGCAAAGGTTGCTGCAGAGATTTTTGATCAAATGATACTAGAAGGGAAAATTGAAGATGTTTTTGATATAATCGTCAGATTAAAGGATTCAAATGTATCAAATATTATGAAGACAATGAGTGTTGAAAATTCATCAAGATTGGTTCAAAAATTAGAAAGATACAATAAAGATAAGCAAAAAAGGGACTAAAAAATGGCAGATGAAAACGAAGTTGTAAAAAAAACATCAGATGGAAAAGGTTTACTAGTAGTTTTATTAGTGCTCGTGATTGTTCTTATTATGGCAGTTGCAGGTGGAACATATTTTTTATTGAATAAAATTTCAGCTAACAATCAAAGCTCAAGTAACAATACAGAAGAGGTTGCAAAAACTTCTGCTAGCTCACCATCAAGTAATGATGCAAAATTTAAAGCAGATGTAAATGAGCTAGTTTTAAATCTTACAGATTCAAAAGGTAGAGAGAAGATTATGAAACTATCTTTTTCTATTAGAAGCAGCGACCCACTTATTGCAACAATAGTTCAAGATTATTTAGCGGAAATCACAGATGTTGTAATTACTCAAATAAGTTCACGAAGTTCAGAAGAGTTATTAACTGTTGGTGGTAAAAATCTATTAAAAGATGAGTTGATAGCGGAAATTAATAACGTAATTAACTTTGTTACAAAAACAAATTCTAATGTTGTTAGTAATATTTTATTTACAACTTTTGTAATAAAATAAGAGAAAATGATAGTAAAAGTAAGAAAAAAAAATAATAGCTCTAAGATTTTAAAATTAATTATTATAGCTGGACTTTTTTTCGGAATCGTATATATTTCTCTTTTAATCAAAGAGGAAAAACTTTTATCAATTGAGCTTGAAAAAGCAAAAGAAGATGAAAAAATAGCTCTCCAAGTAGAGCAAGAAAAAAAAGAGAAAGAGAAATTAGATGCTCAAAGAGTTATCTTAATAGAAGTTGAAAAAGTAGTTGATTTAATTGGACAAAACAACATAAATGATATAAAAATTATAGAAAATAAAGTTGTTTATGTTCTAGACCCAAATACAAATATAGATGCCATAACTATTCGCTATGGTGCTATGGCACTTATAAAGAAAAGTTTTAAAGAGATTGTAGTAGTAGTTGATTTGGAACATATTTTAAAAGGTAAATTAGGATGAAAAATATTTTATTTTTATTTATAATATCTTTGTTATTTACATCTTGTGGAGCATTAACTGAACCAAAAATTGATTTTACAAAACCACCACAACAAGTAACAAAAGAGCCACCAGTTGTTAGGAAAAATAAAGGTTCTTTATACTCAGTTCAAGGAACATCACTTTTTGCAGATAAAAAAGATTTACAAGTTGGAGATATTATTCAAGTTGTAATTAGTGAAGGAATTACTCAGAAAAGTGATAATAAAAGAGAATTAACAAGTGATAGAAAAAATGAGTTTGGTGGAGGAATGTTTGCTTCTATGGGAACAGATCCACTAAATAGTACAGTTGGAAGAGTAACAGATAAAGCAAATTCTGTATTTGGAGTAAATTTTAATACAGAAAGTAGTGATAGTGATAAAGGAAAAGTAAAAACTCAAGTAAATGAGAATTTTGATACTAAAATATCAGCTATTATTGATGAAACTTATCAAAATGGTAACTATTTCATAAAAGGGAATAAAGAGGTAATAATTGATGGTCAAAAACAAGAGATTGTAATTACAGGAGTTATAAGACCATACGATATAACATCTGATAATTCAGTAAACTCTTCACAAATTGCAAATTTAAAAATGATTTATAAAAAAGATGGATCAGAAGCTGATTTACTACAAGTTCCTTGGGGAACAAAAATCTTAAGAGCAATATGGCCATTTTAAACTAAAATTAAGAAATGTAATGCAATAATTTTACATATTATAAAAAGGGAGTAAATATGTTTTCTACATTGAGTGTTTCTCAAACTGGGCTTAACACATCAAAGTATGCTATTGAGAATGTTAGTAACAATCAAGCAAATAGAAATACTCCTGGATATAAAAAAAGAGTAGCAGATTTAAGCGAAATTAGATTAAATGGTGTCCATATAACAGGACAAGGTGTTAATTTTGGTGGAATATCAAGAGTTACTTCACAATATATGTATGACAAATTTATGCAAGAGGGAACAAAAGCTAACTATTTGGATAAATCTTCAAATATGCTAGGTGGAATTGAAAAAATTTTTGCAGAAACTGATAGTAGTGGTTTTTCAGTTGATTTAAATAGATATTTTCAATCTGTAGAAAGTCTAAGAACAAATCCTAGTTCTGAAGTAAATAGAAGTTATATGAAAACTCAAGGTGCTGTAATTGTTGAATCTTTACAAAATTTATATTCAAGTATAGAAAAACAAGCACAAATAGAAAAAGTTGAGTTAAAAACAGATGTTAATAAAGTAAATCAGATTTTAAAAGAGATTGCAGATGTAAATGTAAAAATTGAAAAATATGATCCATCTGTAAATGATTTATTGGACAAAAGAGATTTGCTTGAACTTGAACTATCAAAATTTGTTGATGTTGATATAAATAGAGATGCTGGTTTTTATGAGATAAAAATCGGTGGAGTTGTTGCTGTTTCAAATAATATTTTCCATAAAGAGATAGAAATAGAAGATAGATTAACTCCTCAAATTGATAAGTTTAATCATATTAGACAAAATGCTGACGGTTCTAGTACAGTTTTTGATTCTTTGAAATATAATTCAGATTTTACAGCAAAAGCACTTTATGATGTTGATGATACTATAACTTATAAGTTAAATAATGAATTTTCTGTGAGTGTTAAGATTGGTGAGACTATAACTGGAAATTGGGATGGTGATCCAAATACTCCTGATACAACTATGACTGTTAATGTTAATAATGATAATTTAACAAGAGCATTTATGGTTAAAATAAATAGTGATCCAAATATGAGTAAACTAGTTACTGCTCATAATGGAGAATATACTCTTGATGCAAGTGGTAACAAAATTCCTATGTATCCAAATAGTGATAACTATTTAAAAATTGAGTCAAATTTACCAGGAGTTGACAATGAGTTCACTGGAAGATTTAGTATTGAAAGAAAAACTGGTACGGATGTAGATGGAAGAGAAACTATATATAAAAATGATAAAGAGAGTAAAATTGGACAAACTGATACAGTTTTAACTATTTTGGATCAAGATTTAAATCTGAAAAGTGGATCTATGAGAGCTCAAGTTGAGAATTTATCTACATCAAATCCAAACAATAAGTTTCAAAAATATTTAGATCAGTTGGATCAATTTGCTCAAACTTTAGCAGATGTAAATAGCTCATACATAAGAGTTGGTGAAAATGATTATGTTTATGGAAGAGATGCATCAGAAGCACATAATACAGCACCATTTCCACCAAATGGTGGAGATATTGTAAATATGAATTTGTTTAGTGGTTCTAGTATTAAAACATTAAAATTTGATAAAAATGCAGTAAATGATTTGAATCAACAAAATTTGGATTACTTAGCAACTCTTCAGTGGAAAGATAACTTATCATTTAAAGGTGGAGCTCAAAATCCAAACGATGTAAACTCTACTTCTTTTGTAGAGTTTTATAGGAACCTAAAAGTAGGAGTTTCTACTGATAAAGAAGAGGCAAACTATGGGTTTGAAGTACAAGATGCAATAGCTAACAATTTAGGTACAGCTTATAATGAAGTTGTAAAAGTAAATTCAGATGATGAGATGATAGATTTGATGAAATTTCAAGCAGCATTTAGTGCAAATGCTCAAGTGATTTCAGCAGTTGATGAAATGATACAAACTCTTCTTGGGATGAAGAGATAAAACTTACTAATAAGGAGTAGCAAATGGCAGAGGGAATTTTAGGACTAGGACAAGGTCAAGCAGCTTCACTAAATAGTGATATGTTAGAAAAATTAAAAGCTGTTGATAGAAAAGCTACAGTTGAACCAATAGAAAAAAAACTTGAAAAATTTGAAAGTGAAAAGAAAGTTATTTCAGATGTAACAACAAAAGTAAATGAACTTTTTGATGCTGTTAAAGTTTTCTCTTTAAATCAAAGTACTGGTACAAATGCTTTTCAACAAAAAAGTGCAAACGTTTCTGGAGAAGGAGTTGTTTTTGATTCAGATGATTTAAGTGCTTTAAAAACTGGAAGTATGAGAGTTCAAGTAACTAAATTAGCTCAAAAAGATGTTTGGCAATCAAATCCATTTGATGGAACAACTGTTACAAAAGATAGTAAGGTAAGTAAGGGCGATTTAACTATAAAATTAGGTAGTGGTGAAGCACTACCAATAAGTACAACAGATAAATCATACAGTGAACTAGTAACAGAAATCAACAAAATTAGTGGAGTTCAAGCATCTTTAGTAGAAGATTCAACAGGAAAATTTAGATTATCTATAAAAAGTACTGAAACTGGTTCTGCAAATAAAATTACAATTGGAGGAGCTGCTTCTACTCATTTTGGTTTTGCAAACGTTTTAGAAGCTAAGGATATGCAATTAAAAGCGGATGGAGTTGATTATTCATCTAGTTCAAATACAGTTACAATTGATGGATTGAAAATAACAGCTACAAAAGAAACTGGTGATTCAACAATAAATATAGAGAATGATACAACAACTCTTTCAGCTCAAATGAAAAATTTCGCTGATAAGTTCAATGAATTAAGAGCAACTATTGAAAATGAGATTTATAGTGCTGATGCAAGTGTTGATAATAAAGGTGCATTAAGAGATATGTTAGCAACTATCAAAAATGAACTTTTTGGAACAGGTGCGGGAGATAAGTCTATATTTAGCTTTGGATTTTCACTAGATGAAAAAAGTGGAGATATACTTTTTAATCAAAAAGATTTTGAAGCTTCAATAAAAAATGGAACAGCTGATTTGGAAGCTTTATTTGCAGGAACACCTAATAAAAAAGGAATTGCAACATCTATGGATGAGGCTATTAGTGTTAGTGGAGTTACAAAAAGTCTTTTAGATTATGAGATAAGTATGCTAGAAAGAGAAGAGAGATTAAAAAAAGATAAAGAAGCTGCAGAAACAACTCTTGATAATAAATACTCTGTGATGGCTCAACAATTTGCTTCATATGGAGTTATGATAAATCAAATGGAATCATCGTTTTCTGGTTTAAAAATGCTTATTTTACAATCACAAGCTTCTAGATAGTAGTCTTTAAAAAGGTGGCTTTTAAGCCATCTTGCATTTAAGTAAATATATAATATACTAAAATAAATTGTTTTTGGAGTTAAATTTTATGGGGATTGAGCTATATAATCAACAAAATGCAGTATCAGATGACCCTTATGCTTTGGTTTTAAAACTTTATGAAGGTATCATAAAGTATTTATCCTTTGCAAAAAGTGCAATAAATAATGGTGATGTTGAAAATAAATTTACATATATAAATAAGTCAATTGCAATATTTGATGAGCTTAGAAATGTTTTGGATTTTGACGGAGGAGAAGTTGCATACTATTTAGATGGTTTATATTTGTATCAAATAGAGACTCTTTTTAGTGCTGGAGTTGATGATAATTTAAATTCAATAAATCAAGTTATTAAAGTTACACAAGGATTAATCGACGCATGGAAAGAAGAGACTGGTCTATAAAACTTTTAAAAGAGTTGATTTATATCGACTCTTTAGATTCTTACGAAAAAGCAAATAATTTGGTTTCTTGGTATAGTGAGTATTTTTCAAAATCTAGTATAAATGATTTAGATTTGGAATTAAATGACTTGAAAATATTAGAAGAGTTATTTTATAGAAATATAAACTTTTTAAAAGAGCAACAAAAAGAAGCTGCTGAAGAGTTGAAAAATATAAAAAAAATGAAGAGTTTTCTAAAATATTAGAAAACTATTTTATAAAATATCCCTCATCAAGATTGTTAAATATAATATCTTTTGGAAGCTTTTTTCTAAGCCTTTTTATCAAACTTCTAATTGCATCTAAACTTTTGAAATCTCCATCATATACGACATCTTCTATTAAAGTATAGTTTACACATTTTCCTTGATTGCATATTAGAAGATGAAGAAAATTCTTTTCGTTTTTTGTAAGTTCTATCTCACTATTATTGTGTATAAATTTTTTTGATTCCATATCAAATAGTGTCTCATTATCAAAATTGAAAATATTACTATTTTTTTTAAATTTTGCAAGTTTGAAAAGTAATTCTTGAATATTAAAAGGCTTTTTAATATAGTCATCACAGCCTTTTAAATAAGCACCTTTTATTGTATCAATATCGATATTTGCACTCATAATAAATACAATTGAGTTTTTATTAATCTGTTTTATTTTTTCTAAAAGTAAAATACCATTTAAGTTTGGAACAAAAATATCTAGTATAAAGAGTTCATAATCACCATTTATATTATCAAGTGCAACTTTACCATCATAAAAAGAATCAACAATAAAATTTTCACTTTCTAGCATATCTTTTATTGATTCATTTAATGAAAAATCATCTTCAAGCAAAAAAATCTTCATAATAATTCCCCCTAAAAATTATTAATTATTTAGAATATATCTAAATGTATTTATAGAGTTTTGACTTAAAACCTCTATTTTAAAATTATATTTTTTACAAATATCACTAACTATTGCTAATCCAAGACCATGTCCACCAGTATTTTTATTTTCTCTTTTATATTTTTTGAATATTCCTTTTGGATTTTCTATTTTATCACCTTTTGAGTGAAATTCAAGGATATTATCTTTTAAGATTATAGATATAGTTGAACCAATGTTTGAATATTTTATAGCATTTGAAATATTGTTATCAACCAATCTGTTTAGCTCAATTTTGCTCATTTTAGGATAAAAATTATTGTGAGTTATAAGCTCTATCTTTCTATTCTGACAATCTGCAATTGTACTAAAATACTTTACACGATTTTCTAGTGCTTTTTGAAGATTTATTTCAACAATTTCGTACTCAATTTTATCTTTTGTATGAAGAAATGTCATATCTTCATATGAATTTTCTAAAGTTTTCAAAGCTCCATCTATCTTTTTTGTATATTTATCATCTCCATAAAGTTTCTCTCTTAATTGAATATTTATTGTAATAATTGATAGAGGAGTTTTTATTTCATGAATAGAGTGTGCAATAAATTTATCTTTATAGTTTAAAAGTAGCTCTTTTGTTCTTAGTTTATAAGTAAGATATATAGCAGTTGCTCCAGCAATAAAAACAAAAAATGAAACTAACTTTAGATATAAAATATCTCTCATAAATTGATTCTCATCAAAAACAATACAAAATAAAATTTCTGCATCGTCATATATTGGACTATTTTGAAGTAAATAAGCTATATGAAGTTTTTTATTGTCAACTGTTTTATAGTATGAAATATAACTATTTCCTCCTAAAATTCCTAAAAGTTCACTCCCTTTTTTTAATCTACTTTCTAACTCTTCAATTGTTTTTTTATGTGAAGGTATAGTTTTGAAAGCAAAATTTCCAACATAATCATCAGATATAATGTATGATATAGATTTTTCAATAATAGGAGTATTATTTATAAACTCTTGTATCTCTCTTAATTCACTAATAAACTCATCATAAGAGTATGATATTTGCAAATATTTACCATCTTTTAAACTAGAAGTCGAATAACTTAAAAACTTTAAAAACTCTAAAGAGTATTCTGGGATTGATACTTTTATTTCTTGATTGTTTTCAAATTTTTTAAACTGTTTTTTAAGCAAAGATAGATCACTTCCAATATCTGTAAAAATAGAGCTATCTTCTATTTTTAAATCTTTGTTTAGTATTAGAACTTCAAATTTATTATATTCTAAATCTTTATTTAAAATTGTTTTTATACTATCAACATCTAAACCATCTTCCAAAAGAGCTAAAGCTATTTTGTGCTTCTCTTTTATAAGCTCTTTTTTATTGTGGTACTTTTGTAAAACTTTTGTTAAAAGAGCTGAACTTTTATCCTTTATTTTGAAAAAAAGTATCTCTTGATTTTTTGAGTTATTTAGTTTTATATTTTCTTGTAGTATAAAATATGCAAATAGTGTAATAAATAAAAAAATTAAGATATTGACAAACAACAAAGTTGATGATTTTGGTAATTTTATATTCAATTTCTCTCCTGAAAAATTTATTTTACACAAAATTAGTTTAAATTAGTAATTTTTTTAAATAATTTCTAATTTTGCCATTTGATTGACATTTGTGTTATATATAATTATTTTGCCGAAAAGGTTAATAAAAACGAACAAGGAAATTACTTTGAATAGTTCTATTAATATAGGGGATTTCTATATAATAGATTTCTCGTCATCAAATGATTTAGGGGCAAGAGCTTTTTTTTACGATTATATCGATGAAGAGTTTGAAGAAGATGATGGCAACGACTGGATAAAGTTAAATAACAATGATAATGTTTTTATTGATTTAAAAGGCATACCTTATTCTATATTCATCTAATTTTTAAAAAGAGAGGCAAAGCCTCTCTTTTTTTATGCTAAATTTACTTTTTTTTCAGTTTTTATTTTTTCTCTATTTTCTTTAAAGTTTAAGTAAAACTCTATTTCACTAGGAGTTAAAATTTTTATAGTATTTGTACTTCCTGGAATTCCAACAGGATAACCAACTGTACATATATATAATCCTTTTTTATTTAAAATTTCTCTTTTTTCTAAACTTCTTAACATTCTTTGAATCATTTTTGAAGCTTGAGCTTCTTTTACTGTTGTAATTGGTTCAACTCCCCAAAGAGCAGTTAGACCAGTAAGTGTCTCTTTGTCGTGTGCAAAAGTATATAATGGAGTTATTGGTCTATATCTTGACATCTTTCTAGCCGAATTTCCACTACTTGTAAGTGATAAAATACCATCTGCACTTAAATCATCTGCAAGTTTTGTAACAGTTGCTTGAATTACATCGAACTCATCAAGATATGTAAATTTATATCTTTTTTCATGGTCAAATATTTTTTCTGTTTGACTTATAATATTATGCATTGTTTCAACAACATTTACAGGATTTTCTCCAACTGCACTCTCTTCACTTAGCATTACAATATCAGTTCCATCCAAAACAGCATTTGCAACATCTGAAATCTCAGCTCTTGTTGCTCTTTCATTTTGTGTCATAGATAAAAGCATTTGAGTTGCAGTAATTACAGGAATTCCTTTTGCATTTGACTTTTTTATTAACATTTTTTGAATTGTAGGAACATCATAATATGGAACTTCAATTCCTAAATCACCTCGTGCAACCATGATTCCATCACTTACTTCAATAATTTCATCAATATTTGAAACAGCATCAAATTTTTCAATTTTTGCTATTAACTTACCTTTATAATCACCTAAAAGTTCTCTCGCTCTTCTCATATCTTTTGCATTTTGTACAAATGATATTGCAAAATAGTCAACTCTATTTTTTACACCCCATGCAATATCAGCTTCATCTTTTTTTGTAATAACTTCAATATTTATAACTGTATTTGGAAAATTAACTCCTTTTCTTGAACTTAATGTTCCACTATTTTCAATTTGGGCTTTTACTTTTGGATTTGTTTCTATAACTTTTGCTCTAATAATTCCATCGTATAAATAGATGTATTCATCAATTTTTATTTTTTCTAAAATATATGGATAATTTATAGATACAACATACTCTTTAGGTCCTTTTTTATATCCAACAATCTCTTCTTTTTCAAAAGTTACAGTGTCACCAGCTTCCAATAAAAATGGCTCTTTTAATTCTCCAACTCTTATTTTTGGCCCAGATATATCTTGAAGTATTCCTACTATCTTTTTTTTATTTTCCATAGCTTTTCTTATATTGTCTAAAGTTTCTTGGTGATACTCGTGACTTCCATGTGAAAAATTAAGTCTAAACATATTTGCACCAGCATCAATTAATTTCTCTATCATTTCCAAACTGTTACTAGAAGGTCCTAGTGTTGCTAAAATTTTTGTTTTTTTATCCATAAAATATCTCCTATTTTGATTTGTTATTATATTTAATTATTAATTACTTTTTAATTACAAATTGCTATAAAATAGATATAAGATGAATATTAGTATAATTTCGGATAATATTAATAGGAAGAAGATGAAAGTTATTATAAATGGGCAAGATAAAATTTTAGAAGATGATTTAAGCCTACAAGAAATTATACAAAATTTAAATATTGAAGATAAAGTTATGGCTTGTGCTGTAAATATGGATATTGTAAAAAAAGAGAGTTGGAGCAGTTATATATTAAAAGATAATGACACCATAGAGCTTTTAAACTTTGTTGGTGGTGGATGATTTATGAGTCGAGAAAAAGGAGATTTTGCTGAAAAAAGAGCAATATCTTTTTTAATTGACTTAAATTATATAATAGTAGAGACAAATTTTTATGCTAAAAAGCTAGGAGAGATTGATATTGTTGCAAAAAAAGATAATATCTATCATTTTTGTGAAGTAAAATCTGCTAACAGTTTTGAGGCAGCAGTTCAAAATTTGACAAAATCTAAATTATCAAAAATAAAAAGAAGTGTAGATTATTATTTACAAATAAAAAAATTAGATGTAGCATTTTGTATTGATGCAATTATTGTAAATGATGATTCAATTGAAATTTTGGAAAATATTACTATGTAGAAAGACCAAAGGTGAAGGTCGCAGAAACACCTTTGGTTTTATTGTATATACTTTTGTAGTACAAAAGAATTATAATTTATTTTAATAGCAGTAAACTAGCATTTTATAAAAATATTTTCAAAATTTACTTTTATGCTATTTTTATATATCTAAAATTACTTATGGAGAGGGTTTTGTACGAAAAAGAGTTAGAGATTATAAAAAAATCAAATAGATTTAGAAAAAGAGTTGTTTTTACAAAAGATTTATTTGATCTTGCTTCAAATGATTATCTTGGACTTGCACAAAATAGAAAGCTTTTTAAAAAAGCATTTAAAAGAGTTTATAAAAATCACTATTTTTCTCCAAAAGCATCTATGCTTGTAAATGGTTATTCCAAAATTCATAAAAAATTTGAAAAATTACTCTGTAAAGCAAATGGTTTTGAAAAAGGAGTTATTGTTGGAAGTGGATTTTTAGCAAATATCTCTATGATAGAAAGTTTAGTTAGAAAAGGTGATACACTTTTTATAGATGAAGATTATCATGCAAGTGGAATATTAGCTTCTAAACTTCTTCCTAAAAATCAAGTTGTAACTTTTTTTCATAATGATGAAAAAGATTTAGAAGATAAATTAAAAGATTGTACATCAAAAGGACGAAAAATTATAGCCATTGAAGGTGTTTACTCAATGAGCGGAAATATTGCAAAAAAAGAGATTTTTGATCTGTCAAAAAAATATAATACATTATTGATTGTTGATGAAGCTCATAGTTCAGGTGTTATTGGTGAAAATCTTTTGGGAATTTTTGATTATTACAATATAAAAATAGAGAAAAACTATATAAAAATGGGTACTTTAGGAAAAGCTTATGGTTCGTATGGAGCATATATTTTATCTTCAAAAAGTATAATAGAATTTTTACAAAATAGGGCAAAACCAATTATTTATTCAACGGCTCCCTCTCTTTTTGATACAGCTTTAGGATATGAAAGTTTAAAATATATTTTAAGGAATAAAGAAAAACTAAAGCAAAAAATTAAGGATAACTTAAGTATAATCCAAGGCTATTTAGGAATAAGCTCTAAATCGCTTATAATTCCAATACTAGTAAATGACAATAAAAAAGTTTTAAAGATACAAAAGATCTTAAAAGAAAATGGCTTTTTAGTTGGTGCTATAAGGCAACCAACAGTTAAAAAGGCGATTATTCGGCTCATCGCAAAGATTGATATAAATTCTGATGAGTTGAAAAAAGCTTGCAATTTAATAAAGGATTTAAATGCAAATAAATGATTTAATCAAAGGTAATAAAAAATTTAGAGAAGTTAGATTTTCGAAGTATGAGACAGATTTAAAACAATTATCAAAAGAGGGTCAAAATCCAGATATTTTGTTTATTGGTTGTAGTGATAGTAGAGTTACACCAGAGTTGGTTTTGGATACAAGACCTGGTGATATGTTTACCCTTAGAAATGTTGGAAATTTTGTTCCACCATATAATCCTGATGAAGATTTTCATGGAACAAGTGCAGTTATTGAGTATGCTGTAAATGTTTTGGAAGTTAAACATATTATTGTTTGTGGGCACTCTCATTGTGGAGCTTGTAAGAGTTTATATCAAGATTTAGGAGATAGTCCTGATTTGATAAATGTTAAAAAATGGCTAGAATTAGGTAAAAAAGCAAAAGAGTACACACTTTTGGCAACACTTGATAAAAATGACAAAGAACAACTATATAGAACAACTGAAAAAGTATCTATTGTTTATCAAATGGAAAACCTTCTTTCTTTTCCATATATTGTGAGAAGAATAAAAGAAGGAACACTTCAAATTCATGGTTGGTACTATAAAATAGAAAATGGAAGTATTGAATTTTATGATGGAAGTGATTGTACATTTAAACCACTAGAAGAGTTTAGAAATGAGTTATGAAACAAGAAAATTACCTAAAAAAACTATTGTTATAATATCTATTATTATTGCTTTAGGAGTATTTATATTTATTTGGTTGGAACTATTAAAAAATCAAAAGTTCAATGAAGTTTTAAGTGACTTAGGACATAAAGATATAAAAAATCTAAAAGTAGTAAATAGAATTAATGTTGAAGATACTATAACTAAAGAAAAAAGTTATGTTTATAAACTAACATTTTTTGATAAGACTTTAAATAAAACTTGTATAGGTTTTGTATCTAAACAAAAAGATAAAACATATACAAAAGATTTTGATTGTAAATAAGAGGATAATATGACTTTAATTGAAAAATTAGAAAATGGTACTAGGTTAAACTATGAAGATGGAGTTAAACTTTTTGACTTAGATGTTTTAACTTTGGGACATTATGCAAATAAAATAAGAGTTTCAAAACATCAAAAAAAGACATATTTTAATATAAATAGACATATAAACCCAACAAATATTTGTAAAGATGTTTGTCAATTTTGTGCATATAGTGCAAGTAGAAAAAATCCAGACCAATATACTTTAAGTCATGAAGAGATTTTAGAAACTGTAAAAAACTCATCTAAAAATGGAATAAAAGAGGTTCATATAGTTTCTGCTCACAATCCACACACTGGGTTAGAGTGGTATATGGATATATTTAAAAAAATTAAAAAAGATTTCCCAAATATACATATAAAAGCTCTTACAGCTGCTGAAATTCATTTTTTAAGTACACAGTATAATTTAAGTTATGAAGAGCTTATTGATACTATGATTAAAAGTGGTGTGGATTCAATGCCAGGTGGTGGAGCTGAGATTTTTGATGAAACTGTTAGAAAAAGAATTTGCGGAGGAAAAGTAAGCTCAAATCAATGGTTAGAAATTCATAAACTTTGGCACAATAAAGGTAAAAAAAGTAATGCTACAATGCTTTTTGGACATATTGAAACAAGAGAAAATAGAGTTGATCATATTTTAAGATTAAGAGAACTTCAAGATATTACAGGTGGATTTAATGCTTTTATTCCTTTAGTTTTTCAAACAGAAAATAACTATTTAAAAGTAAAAGAGCCAGTAACAGCAAATGAAATTTTAAAAACTTACTCAGTTTCACGAATTTTACTTGATAATATTCCAAATATTAAGGCATATTGGGCTACTTCAACTGTAAAATTAGCTTTGATTGCTCAAGAATTTGGTGCAAATGATGTTGATGGAACAATAGAAAAAGAGTCAATACAAAGTGCAGCTGGAGCAAAAAGCAAACATGGTGTTGCTCAAAATGAGTTTGTTGATTTAATAAAAAACTCTGGATTTATTCCAGTTGAAAGAGATAGTGTTTATAATGAACTGAAAATTTATTAAAATTTATTTAATAAATTTTAGTTCTTCATATATTACATACAACAACCATTTCCACAGCAAGAGCTAATAGGTTCATCTTTGTAAAATTTTATTATCAAATTATTAAACATCTCTTGTATTTGGAAATTATGTTTTTTACAAAAAGTTTTATTCATAATATTTTTTATTTCAATTGCTTTAAAAAGAGCATCATCTTTTGAGTCAAACTCAAAGCCTCCATTTAAATTACTATTTAAAAAACATTTACATTTATCTTGAATTAATATTTTATACATTATTTTACCTTTAAATTTTAAAGTGGAAAGCTTATCAAAAAATTTATTAAAGCAACAAAATAGTAAAAAAAAGTTAGAATAAATGATTAATTACTACGGGGTGAATACATGCATATTACAAATCTACTATCACAATATTTTGGTAAATTTGCGAAAAAAGAGTTTCCAAGACCTATTCAAGAACTTATAAATGGTTCCTATACAAAATTTATGAAATTAGATTTAAAAGAGTTTAAAAGTTCCAAACATTACAAATCTTTAAATGAACTTTTTACAAGAGATTTAATAATAAAAAGAGAGATAGATAGTTCAAAAGATATTTTTATTTCTCCAACTGATAGTTTAATTACTGAGTGTGGGAAGTTAAAAAATGATACAGCTTTACAAATAAAAGGTATGGAATATAGTGTTGAAGAGCTTCTTACTTATTATTGTAGAGATAATTTTTCAAAAGTAGAAAATGGTGATTTTATGAACTTTTATTTATCACCAAAAGATTACCATAGATACCATTCTCCAGTTGATTTTAAGTTAAAAAAACTAATTCACGTACCTGGAAAACTATATCCTGTAAACTTAAAATATCTAAATAAAGAAGTTGAGCTTTTTGTTCAAAATGAAAGAGTTGTTTTAGAGTGTGAAAAAGATGGAAAAATATTTTATATGGTTTTTGTTGGAGCTTTAAATGTTGGACAAATGGTATTTGAATTTGAGCCAAGAGTTGAAACAAATAAAGATACAAAAGAGATAAAAGTTTATACATATGAGAATATTGAAATCTCAAAAGCTGACTGTTTAGGTTACTTTAAAATGGGTTCTACAGTTGTAATGATTTGGGAAAAAGATTTTGTTGTTTTAGAAAACTTATTAAATCAAAATGTAAAATTTGGTCAAAAAATTGCAAAATATTGATTTGCTAAATACTCTCTTATTTGCAACCACATTTTTAGCTCTTTTTTTTATAATTTTATATATAAGACAACTAAAAAATGAAAAAAATATTTGTAAGAAAATTATTGATAATGCAAAAAAAGAGGTAGAAGAGAGACTTTATAAAGATGAGCTTACAGGTCTTAAAAATAGAAAATCTCTCGAAGATAGTATAAAAGCAAAAGATTCTGTTGTTGCTATTTTGCTTGATGTAGATGCATTTGAAGATTTAAATGAACTTTATGGATTTATAAATGCAGAAGAGGTTTTAAAAGAGATATCAAATATTTTAAAAGAGTTTGAAAAAACTCATAATGTCGTTGCATATAGATTAAGTGGTGATATTTTTGCCCTTACAAATATAAACAATATACCATTTGAAGAGATTTTTGTTTTAATTGAAGATTTAAATAAGACATTTTTAAATCATAAAATTTTTGTTGATAAACTCAATGTTGATATTATTGTATCTATGACCATGGGAATTTCAATTTTTCAAGAAGAACCTATATTAACTGCAGCAATGGCCTTAAAAAAAGCAAAATCACTAAATCAAAGCTATTTTGTTTATAACAACGAGCTTGATTCTAAAGAGCTTATTATTCAGTCGCTTTATTGGAGAGAAAAGTTAAAACAAGCAGTTGAAGAAGATAAAATTACTCCTTTTTATCAACCAATAGTAAATAAAGATAAAAAAATAATAAAATATGAAGCTTTAATGAGAATAAGAGATTTTGATACAAACAATGACCCTATGATTGTCACACCTGATAAGTTTTTGGGAATTTCATTTAAGACAAAACAGTATTTAGAACTTTCAAGAATTATCATTTCAAAAAGTTTAGATAATCTTTTGAAAACTCAAAAAAATATAACTATGAACTTGAGTTTCAAAGATATTTTAAATTATGAATTTATAGATTATTTGGATAATGCTTTGGAAAAATTGAAATTTGAAGATAGAAATAGGCTTGTTTTTGAGATTTTAGAGAGTGAAAACTTAAGTGATTATGATTTTTTAGAAGAGTTTGTTTTAAAATATAAAAAATTAGGTGTAAAAATAGCCATAGATGATTTTGGAAGTGGTTATTCAAATTTTATTAGAATAATTAGACTTAAGCCTGATTACTTAAAAATTGACGGAAGTCTAATAAAAAATATAGATAAAGATAACAACTCTTATGAGATTGTAAAATCAATAATTGCTTTTAGTAAAACTTTAAATATTAGAACTATTGCTGAATATGTACATAGCGAAGAGATATTTAATCTTTTACTCGAACTAGGTGTAGATGAATTTCAAGGCTACTATTTTGGAAAGCCAGATGAGATTTTTTCATAAATTAATCTTATAAAAAGTATTTTTTGGATAAATTTTATAAAAATATCAAAGGAGAAAAGATGAGTACTATTACAAAAATAGAAGAGCTTGATTTAGCAGGTACAAAAAAAGGAAAAATTGTTATTTCAAATGTAACTGAGCCATATGGTGCAAATACGGCTGATATTGTAAGTATTGCAATTGCATTAAATGGTGAAGATGTTCAGTGGAAAGCACATATTCCTTATGAAAATATAGATGGATTAATAGAAGCTTTAAATAAAGCAAAAAATTTAAAAAAATAGAGCTAAAAAAATATATTGTGATATAATTCCTTCTATATTTAGGGGGTTTTATGTCGCAATTAAAAACTATTGGAAGAGTAGAAACTATATCGATTTTGGATTTAGAGCTTTTTGATTTAGATGCAAAAATTGATACAGGAGCTTACTCAAATTCTCTTCACTGTGATGATATATTTGTGGACGAAGATAACTTTGTACATTTTAAATTGTTAGATAAAATTCATCCTTCATACCATGGAAAAAAATTAAAAATACCACTGTATAAAACAAAGAGTGTAAAAAGCTCAAATGGAGTTGTTCAAACTAGAGCATCCATAAAAGTTCAAGTAAAATTTGCAGGAAAAGTTTATCAAACTGTAGTTTCATTAACAAATCGTTCTGATATGAAATATCCTATGTTAATAGGGAGAAAGTTTTTAAAAGATAGATTTTTGGTTGATGTTTCAAAAAAGAATTTAACAAAAGGAAAATAGTATGTTGGTTTATATTTTATCAAGAAATGAAAATTTATATTCGACAAAAAGATTATTTGAAGAGGCTTTAAATAAGGGTTGGGAAGTACGAGTTATTGATTATTTAAAATGTACAATAGAGATTATGAAAAATGAGCTTGTTGTAAATTATGAGGGGGAAATTTTAAAAGTTCCAGATGCAATAATTCCACGAATTGGAGCAAGTAGAACATTTTTTGGTGCAGCAATAGTAAGACACTTTGAGATGCAAGATGTATTCTCAACAACTGGAAATTTGGCACTTACAAGAAGTAGAGATAAGTTAAGAAGTCTTCAAGTTCTATCAAAAAATGGAGTGGATTTACCAAGAACAGTTTTTGCCTCAAATAAATCAAATGCAAAAGATGTAATAGCATTAAGTGGTGGAACGCCTTTGGTTTTAAAAATTTTAGAAGGAACACAAGGTGTTGGAGTTGTTTTAGTTGATAGTAAAAAAGCAGCAAAATCTGTTCTTGATGCTTTTTATGGAATGGATGTAAATTTGCTTGTTCAAGAGTATATCGAAGAGGCTAGTGGAAGCGATATAAGAGTTTTTGTTGTTAATGGTGAAGTAGTTGCTGCTATGAAGAGACAAGGAGCAGAAGGTGATTTTAGATCAAACCTTCATCAAGGTGGAAGTGCTAGTGTATATAAATTAAATAGAAAAGAGAAAAGTATAGCTCTTGCTGCTGCTAGAGCTATGGGACTTGGAGTTTGTGGAGTTGATATGATAAGTTCAAAAAGAGGACCTTTGGTTATGGAAGTAAACTCAAGTCCAGGGTTAGAAGGAATTGAAAAATCAACAAATATAAATGTAGCATTAAAAATAATGGACTATATAGAGCAAAATATAAAACCAAATTGTCCAACAAATCCAACAAAAAGAAAAATTAAAAAAGATAATATAGGAGCATAATAAAATAAATATTATAAGTAAATATAATATTTAATTTAAACTATTCATTTACTAATATAATATATAATCTATTTTTTTAAGGATATATATGCGAAAAGTTATAGTTTTTTTAATATTTACTAATTTTTTATTTTCTTATGAAGAGTTAAATATTGATAATTTTGATGAAAAAATAAAAGGTAAAAATGCAATTATTGATTTTTATGCTTCTTGGTGTCCACCTTGTAAGATTTTGGCAAATAATTTAGAAGATTTTGAGATTATCAAACCAGATAATGTTGAAATTTTTAAAGTAAATATTGATGATGAGTTAGTTTTGGCAAAAAAATATGGTGTAAAAAAGTTACCAACTCTAATATATTTTAAAGATGGAAAACCAATAAAAGAGTATGTAGGAATAAAAACATCGCAAGAGCTTTTAGATAGTTCAAAAAAAGATTTTAAATAGGATTTTATATGAAAAAGATAGTTATTTTTTTAATGCTTTGTATCTATTCATTTTCTTTAGAAATTGGAAATAAAGTTTTAGAACCAGAAGAGGCATTTAAAGTAGATTTTATAAAAAATGAAAATAGTTTAAACATAAAAATTGAGTTAGGCAAAGATATCTATTTATATGATGATAAGCTTCAAGTTAATATTACAAAACCAAAAAAAGTAGAACTTTTAAAAGATTTGAAACTTCCCAAAACAGTTCCTTATGATGGATTTATTGTACATTTAGATAATTTAAATATTGAAATTCCATATAGTTTATTAAAATCAAAACTAGATTCAAGTAAGTATGAAATTGAGTTTAAATTTCAAGGTTGTTCAAAAGCAGGGCTTTGTTATGCTCCAATGGTTGAAAAACAAGTTATATTTTTTGAAGCTGATTTAAAAGAAGAAGTTAAAGAAGATATAAAACAAAAAGATGAAGTAATATCTTCTTTAAAACAAGAGAACGAAAATTTAAGCGAAACAGATAATATAGCTGCAACTTTTAAAGATAGTAGTTTTTTATTAGTAGTTGCAACATTTTTTGGGTTTGGTCTTTTATTAGCATTTACACCTTGTGTTTTTCCTATGATTCCAATTTTGTCTTCTATTATTGTTAAAGCTTCACAAAATGAGAGTATGAGTGCTAAAAAAGGCTTTTTAATGTCTTTTGTTTATGTTTTAGCTATGAGTTTTGCATATTCATTAGCAGGAATTATTGCAGGAATTTTTGGTGCAAATTTGCAAGCTTCTTTACAAAACCCTTATGTACTAGTTGTTTTTGCATTTGTATTTATTGCTCTTGCTTTTTCAATGTTTGGATATTTTGAAATAAGACTTCCAGCATCTTTACAAACAAAAATAAATAAAACAACTGATGGTAAAGAGAAGCAAGGAATGTTAGGAATTGCAATTATGGGATTTTTATCCGCTTTAATTGTTGGTCCTTGTGTTGCTCCTCCTCTTGCTGGTGCTTTAGTTTATATAGGACAAACAGGAGATGCACTTCTTGGTGGAATTGCGCTTTTTGTAATGAGTTTAGGAATGGGAGTTCCACTTTTACTTATAGGATTAGGGGCTGGAAAGTTTATGCCAAAGCCAGGTGGCTGGATGGAAGGTGTCACAAAAATATTTGGAATAATTATGCTAGGTGTTGCTATTTGGCTACTTGATAGAGTAATTAATCCAACAGTAACTATGTATTTATGGGCATTTTTATTTATCTCTTTTGGAGTTTATTTAAAAATATATACTCATATTATTGTAAAAAGTATTTCAAAAGTTTTAACGATTTTAGGAGCTATTTTACTTGTTGGTGCTGTAAGTGGAGCAACAAATCCTTTAAAACCACTTGATAAATTTACAAGTGGTGTTTCCCTTTCAAAACAAGATGAATTAAAATTTATTAAAATTCAAAATATTGCACAACTTGAGGATGCTATTTTAAAATCTTCAAAACCTGTAATTTTAGATTTTTGGGCAACTTGGTGTGTCTCATGTAAAGAGTTAGATGAGATTACTTTTAAAAATGATGAGGTTATTAAAAGACTTCAAAATTTTACACTTTTAAAAGTAGATGTTACTCAAAATAGCGAAGAGGATAAAGCAATACAAAAGAAATTTGGAGTTGTAGGACCTCCTGCACTTATTTTTTGGGATGAAAATAAACAAGAGGTAAAAAGTGCAAAAATAGTTGGATATAAAAATCCAAAAGAGTTTTTAGAAATCTTAGATAAAAACTTCAAGAATTAAATATCTTTAATATATAATAAATCCTTTTTTTAGGATTTATTATGGAATTTACTACAGAATTTTTAATTTTTGCTTCTATTGTTATTTTTTTATCGGCATTAGTTCAAGCTACTATTGGTTTTGGCTTTCCTATGATAGCAACTCCTCTTCTTGCAATGGTTACAGATATGAAAACAGCTGTTATATATGTTGCGATTCCTACTTTAGTATTAAATTTAAGTGTATTAATTATTGAAGGAAATTTTTTACAAACCATAAAAAGGTTTTATCTTTTGGCTATTATTGCAATGATTGGAAGTGCAATAGGAACACAAATTTTGATTTATAGCAATTCTGAAATATTTAAATTTCTTTTAGCAATTTCAATTCTTTTTTATCTTTTTAGCCAAAAAATATCTTTTGAAATGCCTTGGGTAAGAAGTAAACCAAATTTAGCACCTTTTATTTTTGGTTTAAGTGCTGGAGTTTTTGGTGGTTTAACAAATGTTATGGCATTAGTTTTAATTATCTATTCTTTAGAATCAAGACATAGTAAAAAAGAGATAATTCAATCTACAAATCTCTGTTTTATGTTTGGAAAAATTATTCAAATAGCTATTTTCATAGCTCATGGTTCATTTACTCAAGAGATATTAGAAATATCTTTATATAATCTTTTAATTGTTGGAATCTGTTTGATGATAGGTTTTAATTTAAGAAAAAAGATAGCTTCAGATAGTTACTTTAAATTTATAAAAGCTTTTTTATTTTTGATGGCAATAGCTTTGATTTTACAAACGATTTTTTAAATTGAAGATGGGATATTAACCCATCCTCATAATATCTTATATAAATATAAATACACCAATAATAATTGGAATTAAATATATAAATCCAAATAAAGCTCCTAAAGACCACCATTTTGCTTGTGAAATATATCCAGCTCCATACCAAATAGGAGAAGGACCACAACCAT
>Ga0265294_10002165_pt1 | contig 25981 bp, 25 predicted proteins | sample MunlanPumphouse3_FD_192504 | JGI IMG/M metagenome (GOLD analysis project Ga0265294, IMG submission 192504) | Groundwater microbial communities from a municipal landfill in Southern Ontario, Canada - Pumphouse #3 | ecosystem: Environmental > Aquatic > Deep subsurface > Groundwater | place... | reverse complement strand
GTCAAGTGGCCCGACGGCGTGAAGAAGTACCTCACCCTCAACGCCATCCCCATCCTCGATGAGAAGGGCGATATCGAGATGGCCTTCTACGTCTGGAACGACTGGACCGAACAGCAGGAGAAAGAGGACCAGATCCGGGATCTGATGGAGACCGCAAAGCGGGAGAGCGAGAGACTCGCAGAGAGCGCCAAAGAACTCGGAGAAGCACTCGCTGCCATGGCAAAAGGTGACCTGACGGCGTTTGTGGAGGTAGGGGGCGATGATCCGCTCCAGGTTGTCAAGAGTGACTACAACGCCTCGGTGACCGCTATGCGTGCGTTCCTCGGCGAAGTGGCGAAAGCAGTCCATCGGGTTGAAGAGACGGCGAAGGAGGTCAGCAAGAGTTCCGACGAGATCATCCGTGCCACGGAGCAGGTCGCGGTGTCGACGCAGCAGTCGTCGGAGGATGCACGGAAACAACTCGTTGGGGTCGAAGAGATCGGGAAGGATATCAACGACCTCTCGGCATCGATCGAAGAGATCGCAAGCACTTCGCAGGAGGTTATGGAGCATGCCTCGAGAGCGTCGAAGGAAGGCAACGAAGCGGCCTCTCTTGGAGATGTCGTGACGAAGAAGATGCTCCTCGTCGAGGAGATCTCAAAGCAGACCGTGGACGAGATCAGCACGCTCAACGAGCAGATGCGGGAGATCAACAACATCGTCAAACTGATCACCGATATCGCCAACCAGACCAACCTCCTTGCTCTGAACGCCGCGATCGAGGCAGCCCGCGCCGGTGAGCACGGCCGCGGGTTTGCGGTCGTCGCCGGAGAGATCAGGAACCTTGCAGGTGAGTCCAAGCGAGCAAGCCAGGATATCGAGGACCTGATCCGGACGATCCAGGCTAGCACCGAGAAGACCGCAGGCTCCATGCAGGCGTCCCATCAGGAGATCCAGGCCGGCATCGAGAGCGTCAACAAGGTCATCGAGGCCTTAAACCGGATCGTCAACGGCGTGGAAGTGGTCGCCCACGGCATCACCGAGATAACGAAGGCTACCGAAGATCAGGCTGGCTCCACCAATAACGTCATGCAGAAGATGGACGAGTCCACTCACATGACCAAGGAGACTCTGGATCGCACCGAGGATATGGCGGCACTCGCAGAGGAGGTCAGTGCATCAACCCAGGAGGTCGGCAGCGCGTCTCACGAACTGGCGGGTATGGCCGAACAACTCGAGAAGCTGATGAGAGAGTTCAAACTCAACTAGAGGGAGACGATGGCAGCATCCATAGATGTGGTAGAGTTCCAGCTTGGGGAAGAACACTACGCACTGGATATCCAGATAGCACGGGAGATCGTGGAGATGATGCCGATCACTCCCCTCCCCCGTGCTCCCCAGTATCTTGCCGGTATCATCAACTTACGAGGCGAGATTACAAACATCATCGACCTTCGAAACCTCCTCGGGCTTCCCGAGTCCGATGGGGTAGAGGGACGCAAAATCGTTGTATTGATGCCGGATGCGGCGGGCGGGTCGAACATAGGCATCATCGTCGACGACGTTCACAGTGTCATCCAGGTCCGTGACGAGGATATCGAACGCATCAATGAAGGCATTACATCGTCGATCAGCGGTTACGTCAAAGGGATCATCAAAATAGGGTGCGAAGACGACGAGAAGGTGAAGGCCCTTATCATCTGGCTTGACGTCCAGAAAGTAATCAACGACCTTGGAAACTACCAGAATACCCAGTAGGACCAGACTATCTGGTGAGAGAAGAGAACTGTAATGGATGGATTTGCATCGCTCCTCAGGAGCATCGAGAGGCTGGTCGGGTTCAAGTGCTCGAACTATAAGGAGGATTATATCAAACGACGCATCCTCTCGCGGATGCGTCTGACAAATACCACTGACTACGAAGCCTATCACAGGTACCTCCTTGCAAACCCGCAGGAGATCGACCCGCTCCGTAACGCCCTCACCATCAATGTCACCAAGTTTTTCCGTGACCCAGAGGTTTTTGAAGTGCTGCAGCGGGAGGTACTGCCTGACTTGGCCCGCCACAAGAAAACTATCAGGATATGGTGTGCCGGCTGTGCTACAGGTGAGGAGCCCTACTCGATTGCGATCCTCGCGCATGAACTGACGGCACTTCGCCGGGATCTCAACGTAACGGTATACGCGACCGATATCGATACCGGGGCGTTGCAGAAAGCCATGGCTGGCATATACGATGAGAAAGCGCTTGAGAACGTGGATAGGCGCCGGATCCGGAAACACTTTATCTGCCGTGACGACGGCACGTTCGAGGTCCGCTCCCATATCAGGGACTTCGTCAAATTCCGGCAGCACGATCTGATGTCGGGCGTTCCTATTGTCCGGTATCTCGATGTCGTCACCTGCCGGAACGTTACCATCTACTTTGCCGAGGAGCAGAAGAACGAACTCGCACGCCTCTTTTATTCTGCGCTTGCTGCCGATGGTTACTATATCATGGGAAAGACCGAGTACCTGGGGCGAGAGGTGGAGCACCTCTTTACGCCCTATAATATCGCTCAGAAGATACTGCGGAAGGCCATGTAACGTGGGTATGCCAATCTCCTTTACCAGCGGTGGCCGGAAGAACCTTGGTCTCCCTTTGTCTCGTCGAACTTCGACATCCGGCGCATGAAAGCCTTTTTCCTCTGATGGCGTTTCAGCTCGGAGGCCAGGAGAAAAGAATTTACACCGACGACGACGATGACGAGCATGAGGCTTACCCAGCGCTGACCGTCGTTCTGGGTTGTGATGAAGATCGCTACCAGGAGCACCACGAACGAGAGCAGGTAGAATATCACCCATGTGCGTATCTCAGGGACTTCCATGCTCTCATCAGGACAGTGGTATCGTTGTTCTATTAATGGTTCCGTTTTACAGTCTCGGGCATAAGACGGGATCCTTGAAATGCGTGGTTTCTTCGCTGTCCTCCGGGCCATCGGCCGCTCCGATGAAGCTGGAATGCAGGGTCCAATCGAAGGTCTTTTCAATCTGCACGCCCCTCTTCATCTGTGGATAAAGGCGACGTCTTCAGTATCCTCGCCGCTCTGGTCATTGTATCTCTGGTGGCGGTGGTGTTTCAGTCTCCTGTAGCGGAGGCTGGGCCGGAAGTTCCGGCGACGGTCACGCCGGAGACTACGCCGAAACCCTCCGTCCCCCTCCCCACGGCGCCGCCATCCCCCATGCCGCCCGAACCACCCCAACCGTTCAGGATCTCCTATACGGCGCAGTTCTGGGATCGCCCCTGTTGCCACCTCCCCGACAACCTCACGTTCTACGGGGGGTCCGATCCGCTGTGGAAGAACAGTGCAGATATCGTCCCGTTTGCCTACATCGAGGAGAGAAGAGGGGGTATCACAGAGACGTTCCACGTGCCTTACGCGGTCTGGAGGCTTAACTGCAGCGTCTCTGCAACGATACGGCCTGGAGCGGCACATTTCAGGATGGCGTTGGTCGACCTGGAGAGCGGGGCTATCGTGGAAGGGGCCGACCTGCGCTACCCAGGGAGCATCATCAAAAACGTGCAGAGAGGCGGTAAGGACTTCTATCTCATCGTAGGTGTAGATGAGATAGACTCATATCGCATCACCCTGGAGACGCTCACGGAGTATCTCTAATCGGGCTATCTTTGGACAATTGAGGGAGGTTCCCTGCCCTATTCTCGCCCTCTTGTGTGGAGAGGGGGATACCTATATGCGCTACCTTTCGGTATGGAGGTTTCTGAGGAGCACATCCCAAAAGCACTCTGCGACTAGATATCCCCATGGTTCAGAGCATTCCGAAGCACGTTCGCAAAGAATTGAGCAGTATCCAGCGTCACATCACTGACACGGCTTTCCATCGGGTATCGCCTCGCGGGGGGGACCGGGCTCCTCGGAGAACGGTCTTGATCCTGTCGGGAGTACGAGATGAGAGCCTGACCTGTCTGCTCTGGAAGTTCATCGTGCCCGGGCGGGGTTTTTCCCGGGTATCACCATGCACTGCCCCCGGCCCCTTGGGGCGGGGGAGGAGGCCGGAGGCCGGGCGGGGTGGGGGCAACGAGGAGGGACCTGCGGAGTTCCGCCCTGTGCGGGAGGGGGCTTGCCCCCTCCCTGGTCCCCACCCCCCACGGCGATTCTCACCACGGTCCATTGCACGAGGACGGGCCCGGAGATCAAACCGGGTCTGGCAGACTGGCTTCCTGCATCCAGCACGCCGGTCTTCAACGGTTGAGCCTGTGGCCGGCCAAACGTGGCCGTATGAGGTTTCGGGATAGCTATGGAATCTCACGCGAAATCCTCGAAGGGGGACGTAGGAAACGGGTCACCACAACTTCGCGAACTTCCGCGTGAGACAACCTGGAATTATCAGCAACCCAGGAACACGATTCAGATCTTCTCGACGGTGATCCTGACCCGATCTCCGGCCTGCACGCCGTGCCCCTTCGGGACATCGATGTTGAACCAGAGCACGTCCGGATTCTCGTGGCTCTTGTCTTGGGACATGAGGCAATCCTTGTTCTCGTTGATGTTGGCCACAAACTCGACGGGTGCTTCGAACTCGATGATCTTCATGCCGTAGAGTAGGGACGTTCCAGGATAAAATTATGATGCACGAGGAGTGACACGCCAGGTCGTACTGTTCGAGTAACTCCAGCGCCTGATATCAAGTTCGTCACAGATCTCCGAGAGGATGGCAAGGTTGATGCCGACCTCTTTTGGGGAAAGACCCAGATCGCTTGCGATATACTTTGATTTGAAGTAGGATTTGCCTGCTTTCAACCCTGATTTGAGGTGATGCAGGATCTTCCTCTGGGTATCGCTATATCTTTCTTTAATACGGTCTTTTGTCGACATCCATCTATTCCCTCGTGAGCAAGTGCTTTTAGAACAGAACAGTATAAATACCTGTCTATTTGATCCCGTAAGATTTGAGATGGTATATACTAATCGTTGTATAGAAATGGACGTCATGGTACCAGGTGGCGGACCAGGGGACAACCGTGCGCCGGACAGGATCTGATTCTTCCGCGATGATCCTGGTGGCCTGGACAGTGACGGGTATCATCACACGGAGGGAAGGTGGTCATCTCTTCCTCTTTGCGGCAGCCTGGAGCCCCACGACGGCGAGAGCACCGATGGCCCCTGCCACCGGCAGAGGCGTTGATTCTGGTGTCGTGGGCGGCAGGTCGCCGCCGCTCGTCCCGGTAACCTCCGGCACACTATCGCCACCGGTGGGGGAACCGACAGGGGTCCCGGTCTGGTCCGGCGGGGCAACTCCGGCCGGCCCCCCGGTCCGGGACGCATTCCCATTCATCCCCGATGCCCCCTCTCCTTGAGATACATTCCCACTCTCGTTGAGCGAAACAACGCCGGTTGGACCTGGTGCCTGGGGTCCCTGCCCGTTCATGCCGGGAACAACATCGCCGAAGGGGATGCCTGTCGGGGAGAGCGGCGGCGTCCCGTTCCCACCTGGAACTCCCTCTATCGTATCCACTGTCGTGACATTCCCGACGGTCTGCCCGGTACTCATCCCGCCTACGATGATGGTCCCGGTCATGCCGGTTGTAGCGGAGGTGTAGACGTAGGTGCCAGGTTCGGTGAAGAGGTGGGTGAACGTGCCTCCCGGCGCTATGACGCCGGAGTTGAGCGCCCCGGGGCCGCCCGGTGTGGCGCCGGTGATGGCGTGCGGGCTTGTGTCGTTGTTCATCCAGGTCACAGTGTCACCGGCCTGAATGGTGATGGGGTCGGGCGCAAAACCGGTATTCTCGATCATCACGACGTTCTGTTCGGCAGGGTCCCTCATCCCGCCCGCTGAAGGAGGCGCCGTAGCCTCGGATTCGTTCTGTGCCGCTGCCGGCAGCACACCGGCTATCGCCATGACGACCAGGACCGCCAGAAGTGCACCCCACGTCGGTGTATTTCCTGACATGCAATCTCGATCCAGGGTATTGGACTATTTTTTATATTTCGACTAATATAACGTTCTTGCCTGGAGATGCCCCCGCCAACCGGGGGTGGTGTCTGCCACGGTCCACTTGTCCTGGAGACTCCGGAGGAAAGGCCGTTTTCATTCGCGGAGCATGAAAAAATAGGTGTGGGTGTCACTTCCTCCGCATAACGAGGAAGATCCCGGCGGCTGCAAGGAGGCCGACGACGACGCCCTGGAGCGAGAGGGGGGCTGCCTGGGTCTGGTCGGGGTTTACCTCTGCCGCCATCATCGGTGTGAAGGTCGGCATCTCAGCCGTGGACGTCTCCACCAGTGTCGTCTCCGTCGTCACCTCATCTGTCCCTGGTGTGGCGGGAGGTTCGTCTATATCGGTTTCGTTGGCTGTCTCATCGGTTGTCTCATTGGATACTATGGTATCGTTGGTTGTAGTTTCAGCCATCACATCTGATGAAGATGTCTCAGTTGCGTTCGCAGTCTCACCCGCGCCGGAAGGTCCCTCTACAGTGATTGGCTTATCGATGACCGTCTCCCCATCGTAAGGGTAGTAGGTGCCGTAGATACCGTTGAAGTCGGATGCATCCAGTTCCACACTGGTGTCAGGGGCTCCGAGACTCACTGTGCCGGCAATCTCACCGCTCCCGGGGTCGTCGCCCTCGTACGTCCGCAGTTCTATGACCAGGGCAGACTCGTCTGCATCGCTGGATGCGGTCTCGTTCCTGAGCCCGGAGAAGTCATACACCTGTGGTTCATCAGTCACCTGGATTGTATCCCCCGGTGCGACCGGTTCGGGGGTTTCGTTCAGGGTCTCTTCCAGCGTCTCCATAGGGGTGGCGGTTGGTGTCTCTTCCAGGGTCTCTTCCGGGGTCTCATCAGGTGTTGGTGTGAGAGTCCAGGTCGGGGCTTCATCCGGTGTCTCTTCCTGGGTCTCGCCGGGTGTCGGTGGGAGTGTCCAGGTCAGGGTTTCATTCAGGGGAGTTGCGGGTTCCCCACTCTGGGCCATCACCGGGAACACAAAGGCCGCTGCTGCCACAAGGAGCATGACCAGGAGTGTTCTCCATCTCCATAGGTTTCCTGCCATGAGGGGGGCCATTTGCCATAGATCTATTTTTATATTTCGGTTGAAGTAAAAATTGGACCGAGAGAGATTGCCCCAGGCTCCCTGCAAAACTATGGCGTGGCTGAATCCAGGCATCTGTGCACCAGATTTCTGACACCCGGTTTATAGTGGAGCATTTCACCTAAATTTTCCACGAAGACCTCCCTGGATTGGCGACCGGGAGGCTCCTCTGGTCTGGTGCATCGTGCCCCGGGTCTGGCTTCTGCGGGGAGGGGGGCGAGCCCCCTCCCCTGCCCCCCCAGGATGATAGCCACCACGGTCCACTGCCCGGGGAATAGTTGCTTTCCTGCGTACAGCCTCTCGCTCTGCCCCATGAATCCTCCCGCGCGAGAGACCGGCGATCACGCCAACGCACCCTCACGTTAAGGTGAAATGCTCCACGAGGGTAGAACATGAACACGGGCTTTCCTCCCCGGGCATCGCCTTGCATGAAACGCCCAGGAGGCTGCGCCTCGTGTTATACGAATGAAAACAGCCTTTCCTCAAGCAATCCCCGTGCAGTGGACCGTGGAGGCTCTTCGCCGCCGGGGACCAACCTGGCCAAACGTTCATCTTCATGAGCGAGGAGACCCTTGGTTCCACCTGCATCAGGTAGCGCAGATCTCCATCCGGCTATTGATGCATCGTCGGCAGAAATACAGGAGGGCTTAACCCGGTGCGGCTGGCATCGGTGGGATCTCCCGCCGCACAGGCCGGAAAGAAGTAGCGATCAGATTGGCGCTTCACCAATCTTCTGGATCAGGCTCTCAAGGACCGCATCGCGCATCCCTTCGACGAACTTGATGCTCCCGACGACCAGGTGGCCGCCGCCGCTCACGCCTCCGCCGACGATCTCGGTATGAAGTTCGCGGACCATCCTTGGGATGTTCATCATGACACCCCGGGAACGGAGGACGGCAAAGTCAGGGCCAAACCCGAGCGTGACGACCGGTTCTCCCGGGCGCTCCCGGACCAGCCGGTCGTGCACCTCGCCCGACGTCTTACCCGGCGGCGGGAACGTGAACCGGTGGGCGAAAAGCTCCACATCGAGCATGAAGAGATGAGCGCCGTTCGGGAGCATCCGGCTCTCGATATGCGGCATGATGGCCTCCATCTGTTCTTCAATCGCCCGGTTCGCCTCTTCAACAAGCAGGTCGACGAACTTCTCGTGGCGTCCGGGGTCCCCGCCAAGGTTCAGGATATCCTTGACGATCTCTCTCCCGTCGCTGAACCGGAGCCAGAACTGTTCGTAGTCGAGCGCCAGCGCAATATCGCGGCAATCATCCTCCGAGTACTCGGGTGCTGCCAGTTCGAGGTAGCGCGCACGCTCCGGCGCTTCGCTCCGGTCCCCGACCCCCGCGATCGCAGGCAGGTGCCGGATCTGGTCCTCGACCGCCGGGTTGACCAGGCGCGCGATCTCGGTCCCCAGCATCCCGGCCGTAATGCCGTAATCCCCGCCCACATGGTAGGGGTTCACGTGGCCGATCAGGTACTCGTCCACCGACTCATCAGGGTGATGGTGATCCACGACCATCACCGGGAGGTCGTATATCCGGGTCACCTTCAGCGACGGAATATCCTCATCAGTGGACCCGTTATCCATCAGGAGGATCATCGGCATCTTCTGCCCGTAACGGGCGTTATCCTTGAGGGCGAAGTCCAGATCCCGCGTGATATCCTCAATCTCGTAAAACGGGGCTTTGGACGGAGACCGCTTGAAGAGGAAGTACTCTGCGTCAAAGTCCCCGCCGCTCTCCCGGAGCAGCGCGGTCACCGCCTGCTCGATGGCGACGGCGGCGCATATGCCGTCCGCATCAGCATGGTGTCGGAGGACAATCGGCCGCGCGGTCAGGACGGCTTTCCGGATCTCCTTCGCGACCTGACGCATCTGCGGCCGGAGGGCCTCGAGAACCTCACTCTCGATAAGGAACGGGAGTTCGGGCGGTTCCGCACGCTCATCCAGTGCCACGTCGATACGCCCCCTGACCCGTGCCGCATCCTCCGGTTCCAGGACCGTCATAGATGCGACCTCGATCTGCAGCTGGTTGTTGCGCTGCATCACCTCACCCGTGAGGCCGACAATATCTCCGAGTTCAACCTCAGGATACGCACGGACACCCGCCTCGATGAACGCCGCTGCGTTCCCGGTGCCTGATTCGTCCACAACCGTGAAGATCGTCGGCCCCGACGTCTGCTTGATCTGTGCGACTTCGCCCTCGACCAGCACGGTTCTCCCAATCTTCTTCCCGATATCAGAGAGAAGCACACTCGTCGTCTTCTTGGTCACGTTCCGGGTCTGGTAGACGGTCGGCGTGACCTCCTCGAGGTCGATGTTGCCGTTGCTCCGGATCTGGATGACACGGACGATGATCGGGTCGCGTTCGCTATGCTGCACCTTCACGTTGCTCTTGTGGACGAGCCCCTTTATCCGGTCGTTTAACTGAACAAATACGCCGAACGGGGCAAAGCCCTGCACCCATCCCAGGTAGGTCTTTCCTTCCTCCACCTCTTCGAGATCACAGTTCCCTCCGAGGCGGTAAACAATCATATCTTCCATAAACAGTTCTCCAAATTATTCTTCAGGCTCCTCGACGGTGTACCCGGCAAGTTCATACAACCGACATTCACCATCCCGTCTGCCTTTTGCGATGATAATATCCCCGCTCTGGAGCCGGGCACCCTTTCCGGGGCGGTAGACCCACCGGTCGCCGTGCTTGATGGCGAGCACGACCATACCGGTCACAGTCCCGAGAGACGCTTCCTTGAGGGTTCTGCCGATGAGCGGCGATGGCTCTGCTACAGGTATCCGCGTGATGATCTCATCTGATTCCCGGACGATCTTCTTAAAGACCGGCGGGATCTCGATGTCACGCAACAGGACATCGACGATCGAATGAGCCGAATCGCTGATCGCCTGCGCAAACGAGGACATATACAGAAGGCCCCTGAGGTAGCGCACATCGTCGATCTTCCGCGCTGCCTCGAGGACCCAGAGGTCCATGTCGTAGCGCATATTATCCAGCGTTTTGTCGAGGGCGACCACTTCGTCTGCTATCTCCTTGTTATTGAAGAGCAGGGAAGTGTACGCAAGCCCGACAGATAACTCCGAGAGGTTCTTCATCTCGATGATCAACTGGACAGCCCGGTCGAGGTCGTCGACCGCACCCGCAGGGGAGGGTTCGTAACTGGGACACTCCACCGCTCCCGCTATCGTCGAGAGGATATCGGCCCCGGCCTCCGGGCCCCGCGATATCAGGATGTCCCCGGTCTCCAGCCGGGTGGTTTTGTCGGGATCGTAAATCCAGCCCCTCCCGCGCCGGATAGCAATCACCTGCATGCCTGTCGTGCTCTGGACTTTCAGTTCCCCGAGCGTATGGCCGGCAAGTTCGCTTCCCTGGCTGACGATAACCCTGGTGACAACCTCCTCTGCTTCGGGGAAGACCCGCTTGAGTTTTGCCGGAAACTTGATATCCTTCAGGATGAGCATCGCTATGTCTGAAGCCGAGTTCGCGATCCTCTCTGCCGCCTCGGCTACCTGCAACATACCGCTCATCGCCTCCGCTTCTTCAAGCCGTCTTGCACCGAGAACACTCTGAATTCTGGCCTGATAGACCAGTTTATTCATGCTCTCCTCGAGATTGATCACTTCGAGCGCTATCTCTTTATTATCGAAGAGTATCGCAGAGTAAGAGAGATCAACCATCAGTTCAGAGACATCCTTCATCTCGATCAGAACGTCTTTGAAGCTGACCGGTTGATATTCACGTTCCATCATGGGTCTATTAATCGTTCTTTTCATATATCCCTTCACTACAACAGCAGGTCTATCACTGCCACGAGCGTAGCTGCACCGATCAGGTCAATCAGGCTTGTGATGACAGGAATTCCGAAGTTGTCGGGATCGAGACCATACCGGAATGAAAGGCTCGCGGTGACATACGCCGCGCCGTTCACCAGGGTCATGACGACCAGACCCGCTACAAGGCTGATAGTGACCAGCATTCCAAGGCCGGGGCTGTTTAGCCCCATGAGCACCGCCGCGCCATGTGCGATGAGCGCCAGCAGTGGAAGCAGTATCAACGTATAGAGATAGGAAATAATAAAGTGATGCACCGCTGCTCGCTCGGGGAGGGGCTGGGGATTCAGCTCGCCGGTGTGCATCCCGGTCGAGAGGCGTGACCCGAGGATACCGCCTATCGACCCGAGACCACCCATGAATGGCGGTATCAGGATGAGAAACGCCGCGAACGTCACCAGATCGTCAAGGTTGAGCGAGTAGGTCAGTCCGGCCATCGTGCCGAGTACGCTGAGCGGTATGAGGAGGAAGAGGTTCTCCCGGACGATAGCCCCGATCCCTTCCGGCCGGCGATGGGTGTAGAGGACTGCGGCGATGGCCACGGCGACCACGGCAACCCCGAGCACCAGGCGTGCCGGAGGAGAGAGGAGCATGACAAAAACCGCGGAGAGCACGAGAATCGGGAGCGTCACGATGTCTCCGGAGGTAGTGACGGTGGGGGCGGCGATCATATCGAGATCGAGACCGTAGCGGTAGCTCGCAAGCGCGATGACCAGGGTGATCCCCATCACCACGAGCCCGGAGACGATCCCGCTGACGACCGAGATCAGGACAAGATCGGTGATTCCCACCACTGGAAGCCCGGCAAGAAGGCTTGCAATGTAGGCGAATATGCCGAGGACGAAGGCTATGAGGACGGTCACCACGAACGAGGCGCGGATGTTGTCGCCGAGGACACAGCCTTCCTCAAAGTCGATGGAGAACTCACCTAGGTGCATCGACGACGAGAGGCGGGATGCGAGAACCCCGGCTATGTTCCCTCGCATATCGATGATCGACGGCAGGAGCACCATCAGGCCTGGTATCAGCCCGAGGATTTCACGAACAGAACCCAGATAGATGCCCGCAACGCTCGATGCAGCGGCGCTGACGAGCAGGGCACCCAGGCCGGTCAGAATGAGACGGCGGCGGCTCTGGCTGTAAAGACCCTGCCCCATCACCATCACCGTCCATCTCAATCAACTCCGAAAAGGAACCTCCAGTACCGTTAGATCGGCCGGAAGGATCACGTCTCCCTCATAACGTCGTTTTGCATCGCGTATATGGTTTGCTGTACTTGTGTAGCGGGAACTGATGTGCACCAGAGCAAGCATCCGGGCGCCAGAAGCCGCTGCCGCCTCGCCGGCCTCACCTGCGGTGGAGTGCAGGACTTCCCGTGCGCGGTCGGCCTCCTCATCGTCGAATGTTGCATCGTGGATAAGGAGATCGGCATCCTGGACCATCCCGGCGGCATCGGGGAGGCGCTGGAGAGGCCGGGTGTCTCCGGTGTAGACGATCTTCCTTCCCGGGCGCGGCTCACCCATCACGTCGCTGGGTCGGACCTCGGTCTCGACACCGTCACGGACGATACGGATCGCTTCCCCGCGCTGGAGCCGCCCGAAGAGCGGACCCGGGGGGATGCCCAGTGCAATCGCCTGTTCGCGGTTGAACCGGCCCGGCCGCTCATCCTCTTCCAGGACATAGCCAAGCCCCGGGATGCCGTGGAACGTGGCAAACGCGCGGACGGTATAGCCGTCGAAGGGTACAACCGAACCGTGTTCAAGGGCGTGACCGGTGATGGGAAAACCCCGCACATGACGGCTGATCCTCTGCACAAGGTCGACAAACTCTCCGACCCAGGGCGGGCCGTAGATCGGGAGGGGGTCGGTTCGTCCCATGAACGCGAGCGTCTCAACAAGCCCGAAGACGCCGAGAAAATGGTCGGCGTGCCAGTGGGTGATGAAGATGGCGTTCACGGTAAATCCGGTCCGGGCACGCATCATCTGCTGCTGGGTGCCTTCCCCGCAGTCGAAGAGCAGGGTGTCGGAGCCCCGCCTGATCAGGATGGAGGGGGGGTTGCGCTGCGGCGACGGAAGCGCTCCTGCTGTGCCGAGGAAGTGGACGTGCAGGGTCTCGCCGGCTATACGAACCACTTCCTGAATGCTGCAAGACTTCGTTTCGCCTCTTCGAGCGTCCGCCCCTCGATCACGACCGCGCCGGAGTAGTCGCGGGCGATGGTGCGCCCGACCTTCTCCCAGGCAATGGTCCCGTCGCCGAGCGCCAGGTGTTCGTCCGACTGCCCGTGGTTGTCGTGGATGTGCAGGTGGTTGACCTCCCCGGCGTATTTGAGGAACGCATCGACCAGGCCGTTGGTGTTGGCGTGCCCCAGATCAAGGGTGATCCCGATCCCGGGAATTCCTTCGGTGAGGCCGAGGATCTCCTCGGGGTAGCGGCAGAGGAAATCCCTGATGCTGATCATGTTCTCGACGCATGCAAGGACACCATGATCCTCCGCATATCTCCCGATCTCAACGAGAGCGGTCTTCTGCATCTCCCAGACCTTCTCGGGGACAAGTTTCCCCACCGGTGATACAAACCCGGGGTGGACCGTCACCCGGTCGGTCAGGTCGGCCGCGTAGTGGATGCAGCAGCAGGTCTGGCTGATGGATTCGCGCCAGATGGGGTAGTTCAGCGATGCGAGGTTTAAGTCGCTGTAGGGGGCGTGAACGGTCGCGAGAAGCCCGGTGCTCTCAAGGTTCTCCTGGATCACAGCAAAGTTCTCGGGGTTGTCCAGACGGTAGTTCCCGTCGGCGACGATCTCCCACCCGGTATACCCGAGATCCTCGATCCCGAAGACCCAGTCCCGCGCCGCCCAGACTTTTGAGGAGGACGAAAAATACGGGGTAAGACTCATTCTCTCCCTCCCGCCGCCGGGCGGCAGAGCAGGGCACGGACCTCTGCCACAAACTCTTCGAGCGTGCCCTCGTTTACGACGGTGTAGTCTGCCTGCGCAAGAGCTCGCCCAAGCCCCCACCCGAGTTCCCGCTCGTCACGGGCCCGAAGTTCTTCGGCAGTGAGAGAGTCGTCGGACCGGCCCCGGTTCGCGAGCCTCGCATAGCGTGTCTCAAACGATGAGACGATCCCGATGAGCGTGAATTCGGGAAAGCGCTCCCGAAACGCCGCCACCTCGTAGTCTCCCCTGATGCCGTCCACCAGGACCACCGGAGCGGTGGTTGCCTCGATGACCGGGATGGTGATCCGGGCGATGGCGTCCATGCCGAGTTCCGAGCGTAACTTTCCCGACATCGCGCCGAGGTTTGCGTCGGTCGGCGGAAGTCCGGCTTTCTTCACCCGTTCCCGTATCGCGTCCCCCATGACCACAACAGGAATCCCCAGGTCCCGGGCGATCCTTGACACCTCTCCTTTCCCGCTTGCCGGCATACCAACGATTCCAATGACCTTCATCAGGGTTTACTCCATCTTATTATATCCAGAACAGCGGGCCGTGCCGGTGAGAGACCGGCTGCACAATCCCGGCGGTGCAGGTTGCGGCGGCCGCCACAAATATCTCCATGAACGTTGCGTTCCCGACGATATTATGCTTAACCTCACCCGAACGGTTATCGCTCCGGGTCGTAGTCGACCTCTCCGTCTTCTCTGGTCCGCAGCCGGACGTTCCGCCCGAGCGGCGCTGCCGCGGCCTCGAGTTCCTGCCTGGTCAGGGGGTCGAAGCCCGCGGCCACCCCCTGCTGGAGCACGAGGTCCAGCCCGCGGGTAGCCTCTGCGATTGCGAGGACGTCACTCTCGCGCCCCCGGAAGAGGGTGACCACAGCCTGGCACGACCCGAGGCTGCCGTCGGCCTTTGCCCGCCTGCAGATGGAGAGCGACTCCTTCACCGCATCGACAGCAGCCACGCCCAGGAGGTCGTCGTAGCGCTCCCACGTGGTCTTGATGTCAAGGGCGATCATGTCGACCAGGTGCCGGTCGAGCAGCCCCTCGATCACACGGGGAAACATGCCGTTCGTATGCAGGCCGACGGAGAACCCCATGGTCCGGGCGGCGGCGGCGAGGTGGATGAGCGCCGGCCCCTGGAGGGTCGGCTCCCCGCCTGAGAAGACTACGGCGCCTGCAACTGTGCGGGAGCCCCGGATCATCGCAAGGACCTCGTCCGCGTCGCGGAGATCCTCACCACCCTGGAGAGCGACGTTATGGCAGTAGAAGCATCGCGCGGGGCACCCCCTGAGAAAGACCGTGCAAGCGGCCCGTCCCCGCCAGTCTACGGTGCTGAACGGGACAAAACCTCCAAAATTGACGTACAACGTATTCACCAGATGATATACTGGTGTTCCTCCAGTTCTCGTAAGTCTTGGCTTTCCGGCTACGAAACAAGATCTGAATAAGAGTAAGTCAAGTTTACTTGTTTAGAGATCAAGCCTATTTTAGCCTGGTTTTAAAAAACAAGCCTTTATCTACTCTTTCTTCCAACTATAGAGCCATGGGTCTCATAGAAGACGCAAAGCGAGGCGTCATCACCGAGGAGATGCGAATCGTCGCAGCAGCGGAAGGTGTAACTGAAGATTTCGTCAGGCGCGGCGTGGCCGAAGGCCACATCGTTATTCCGGTCTCTCCCTACCGGAAGGTGAAGATCTGCGGTATCGGCGAAGGGCTCCGGACGAAGGTCAACGCGAGCATCGGCACGTCGTCTGATATCGTCGATGTCGATATGGAGATCGAGAAGGCCCGGCAGGCCGAACTTGCCGGTGCCGATACGCTGATGGAACTCTCCACCGGCGGTGACTTTACAGAGATCCGGCGCCGGGTCGTCGAGGCGACCACCCTCTCGGTCGGGTCGGTCCCGCTTTACCAGGCGTTCATCGAGGCCGCCCGGAAGCATGGGGCGGTCGTCCACATGGAGGAGGACGATCTCTTCCGGATAACGGCGGAGCAGGCAAAGCTCGGGACCAACTTCATGGCGATCCATACCGGGATCAACTATGAGACGATGAAGCGCCTGCAGAACCAGGGACGGCACGGCGGGCTCGTCTCCCGCGGCGGGGCCTTCATGACTGCATGGATGCTTCACAACGAGAAGGAGAACCCGCTCTACGCTGAGTTTGACTACCTGGTCGAGATCCTAAAAGAGCACGAGGTCACCCTCTCGTTCGGCAACGGTATGCGGGCGGGCGCAGTCCATGACGCCACCGACCGTGCCCAGATCCAGGAACTGCTCATCAACGCAGAACTCGCCGATAAGGCGCATGCCGCTGGTGTCCAGACGATCATCGAGGGGCCGGGGCATATCCCGGTCGACGAGATCGAGACCAACGTTGTCCTGCAAAAGCGGGTCACGAACCGGAAACCCTTCTATATGCTCGGGCCCCTGGTCACCGATATCGCGCCCGGCTACGACGACCGGGTGGCTGCGATCGGGGCCGCGCTCTCCTCCTCCTACGGCGCCGACTTCATATGCTACGTGACGCCGGCAGAGCACCTGGCGCTCCCCACTCCCGAAGAGGTCTACGAGGGTGTCATCAGTTCAAGGATCGCCGCCCACGTTGGGGATATGATCAAGCTCAAGAAACGGGATGCCGACCTCGAGATGGGACACGCCCGCCGGGACCTTGATTGGGAGCGGCAGTTTGCCGTCGCGATCAACCCCGAGCGCGCCCGGGCGATCCGGGACGAGCGGATGCCGGCCGATGCCGATGCCTGCACCATGTGCGGGGACTACTGCGCGTTGAAGATTGTGGGCCGCCACTTTAACTTCTAAAGAGGTCCGGGGAGGGGGGGTTATCAGGCCCCTTCCCGGGCACGTATCTTTTTTTGAGGGACCTCTACAGAACGCTTCCAGATCCCTCCCTCGTGATGCAGGAAGCCCGCGCAGATGTAGCGTTCGCACGCTGGTTCCGTTTATGGTCAGGGTGATAGAATGATTGGCGCGTTTGAGACCCGGATTGGGTCGTGGTGGATATCGTCATGAGGAGGAGACCGGGGAAGGGATCTTTCCCACCCGGAACCCGGATCTCCCGGATCCCTTTCTCCTCGCCAGCACCGCCCGAACCAGAAACCATACCATTATTCTGCTCTGCGTTCCTAATTAGTTAAGAGGAGTAATCAATGAAACCAGAAACCGAAAAAATGCTCAACGAGTTCTTTGACCACGCAGACGACCTCGGTGATGACGTCATAGAGGATATCAGGGAGCTGCTCGGTGTCGTCCCGTTCATCTTTACTGTGCTCCGGGAGCAGCGCCCGGAAGTCTTCGCGCTCTCGGCTATCGCTGATTATCATATCTCCCGCCCAAAATCCCTCGACGGAAAGACTGCGGAGCTGGTCACCATGGCAGCGGCAGCCGGGGCCGGGGCAGACGCTTGCCTCAAGGTCCACATGGGAGCCGCCCTGAGGGAAGGCGCGTCCCGTGACGAGATCCTCGACGTCCTCCAGATCGCCGCCATGATCGGGAAGACCAAGGTCCTTGCCTCTTCCCTCCGTACATACAGGGAAGTCTGTGGCGAGGAGCAGGCGTCAACGAAGTAGGCCGCCTGCGCTATAACCTGGGGTCGGGACGGGGCCGCTGCATTATCCACCCCCCGGGTATGTATGTTTTATCTGGTATTTTGCCCAAAACTCCCTATAATGAGCCAGACAAAGACGGCCCTCCGCCTGCAGGCGAAGGAGACCCGATCCCTCCTCTCACCAACCCAGATCGCCACACTCAGCAGGATCATCGAAAGAAGACTCCTTGACCTCGTGAATGGTTTTGAGACTATCATGGTCTATGTCTCAAAAACCCCGGAGGTCGAGACCGAATGCCTCATCACGGACCTGAACCGCCGGGGCGTGCGGGTCGTCGTGCCCATCATCGAGCGGGAGACCACGAGCCTCCGTCTCTCGTACCTGCCCGACCCCTCGGTCCTTCGCGCGAGCACGTTCAACGTGCCCGAACCTCTGGGACACGAACTCCCGGCCCGGCCCGAAGACGTTCAGGTTATCATCATACCGATGGTTGCTTTCGATGCCAAAGGAAACCGGCTCGGCTACGGTGCCGGCTACTACGACCGTTTTCTCTGCCGGTATCCACACCCAATCAAGATCGGCATCGCGTTCTCTTGCCAGCAGGCGGAGAGCATTCCCGCTGATGGTGACGATGTGAAGATGGATTACATCGTTACCGAAAAAGGGGTTATCCGGTGTAACGGGAGGGGTACTTAACGGCAAGTATTATATACTAGTTTACACTTACCATAGGTAAGCGTAAAAAAGGAGGAGATCGTTCACATGGCTAATACCGATTATATTGAGGTGACCATCAAGGAGGCGGCCCACGAGGACGCCGGCCGGGGGATCGCCAGGTTGAGCATCGACACCATGAAGGCGCTCGACCTTGTCAGCGGCGACGTCATCGAGATCGAGGGGCGCCAGAAGGCGGCGACGCTGATCTGGCCCGGGTTCCCGCAGGACACCGGTAAGGCGGTCCTGCGCATCGACGGCAGCACCCGGAGCAATGTCGGGGCCGGGATCGACGACAAAGTCAGGATCAAGAAGACCGAGGCCGGATACGCGAAGAAAGTGACCATCCAGCCGACCCAGCCCATCCGCCTGGTCGGTGGAGAACAGTACCTGGGAAGAATCCTTCGCGGCCGCCCGGTCACTGAGGGGCAGCATATCAGGGTAAGCATCCTCGGCAACCCGCTCACGTTCGCTATCGCACGGGTTGTCCCGAAAGGCATCGCCATCGTCACAGACAGCACCGAGATCGAGCTGAAAGAGACGCCGTATGAACCCGAGAAGGGGCGGCGTGAGGCGGTGACCGACGTCCACTATGAGGATATCGGCGGCCTCGACCGTGAACTGCAGCTCGTCCGTGAGATGATTGAGCTCCCGCTTCGGCACCCTGAACTCTTCGAGCGCCTCGGGATCGAGCCCCCGAAAGGCGTCCTGCTCTACGGCCCGCCGGGAACGGGGAAGACGCTGATCGCAAAAGCGGTGGCAAACGAGGTGGACGCCCATTTCGTCACACTCTCCGGCCCTGAGATCATGAGCAAGTACTACGGCGAGTCTGAAGAGCGCCTCCGTGAGGTCTTTGAGGAGGCACAGGAGAACGCGCCCTCGATCATCTTCATCGACGAGATTGACTCGATCGCGCCCAAACGCGAGGAGGTGAAAGGCGAGGTCGAACGTCGGGTCGTCGCCCAGCTTCTGGCCCTGATGGATGGGCTGAAGACCCGCGGCCAGGTGGTGGTTATCGCCGCAACGAACCTCCCTGAGATCATCGACCCCGCCCTCCGGCGCGGTGGCAGGTTCGACCGTGAGATCGAGATCGGCATCCCGGACACCAAAGGGCGGCAGCAGATCTTCCAGATTCATACGCGCGGTATGCCACTTGCCGAGGACGTGAACCTCGACGATTACGCCCGCTCCACGCACGGCTTCGTCGGCGCTGATATAGCGCTGCTCGCAAAAGAGGCGGCGATGCACGCGCTCCGCAGGATCATACCGCATATCAAGATCGAGGAGGAGATCCCTACCGAGATCATCGACCAGCTCCGCGTGACAAACGAGGACTTCCTCGAAGCGCATAAGCATGTTGAGCCGAGCGCGATGCGCGAGGTGCTCGTAGAGATCCCTGATGTCAAATGGGAGGACGTTGGAGGTCTCGAGGACGTCAAGGCCGAGCTTGCGGAGGCCGTTGAGTGGCCGCTCAAATATCCGGAGATATTCGATGCCCTGGAGACTGAGCCCCCCCGCGGGATCCTGCTCTTCGGCCCCCCTGGGACAGGGAAGACTCTCCTTGCAAAGGCGGTCGCAAACGAGAGTGAAAGCAATTTCATCTCCGTAAAGGGCCCGGAACTCCTCTCGAAATGGGTCGGAGAGTCGGAACGCGGTGTTCGTCAGGTATTCCGGAAAGCAAGGCAAGCAGCCCCGTCGATTATCTTTTTCGACGAGATTGATGCACTCATGCCAAAGCGCGGAGCTTATATAGGATCATCGCACGTAACTGAAAGTGTGGTAAGCCAGATCCTGACAGAGCTTGACGGCCTCGAGGAGCTGAACAATGTCGTGGTTCTCGGCGCTACCAACCGCCCGGACATGTTGGACGAGGCGCTGCTTCGCCCCGGCAGGTTGGACCGGATGATATACGTCCCGCCGCCAGACCGGGAAGGCAGAAAGAAGATCTTCGAGGTGTACCTCAGGAACAGAGAGATCCTCGCAAACGACGTCGACATCGACGAACTGGTCGAGAGGACCGAGGGTTATGTCGGAGCCGATATCGAGGCGCTGGTCCGTGAGGCAAAGATCTCCGCCATGCGCGAGTTCATCGCCATGACAGCCAAGAAGAGCGAGGAAGAACGGCGTCAGGCGGTCGGCAACGTGATGATCACGAAGAAGCACTTCGAAGATGCCCTCTCCCGCGTGAGAGGCACGCTCGATCTCGACCGGTTGGAGGAGGCCGAACGCCACTCCTGGCAGGTGCTCTATAACCAGGAGCAGCGGTCGACGCTCGAAGATGCCGTCTCGACAATCAACCGTGCCAGGATGCGGGAGACCGGGAAGATCGAGCAGGAGGTCAAGGATCTCATACAGACCCTGAAGGATGCGGTCTACCAGAGAAAGAAAGACTTCGGCGAGATCAGGCGCCTCACAAAGGAGTTGAAGACCAGGATCGAACGCCCGTTGCCACAGACCGGTATGGCGTTCTGATGGGAGCGCTCACCCACGGGGCGCTTCCCTTCCTGGAGGGGTCGTATGACCCCCCTCATCAGGAGAAACCGAAAGAATAGTGATGCACATGAGTGACAGCCCAGCAGATATCTTCCAGCAACTCAACGAATTGATGAAACGCCTCATGGAGCAGGGGCTCAAAGAACAGGGAGACCCGAACAGGCCGTTTGCCTACGGCTTCAAGATTGTCATCCACGATGCCGGTACGACAGAGACATCGATAGAGGGACCCGCACCGGCTCCTGAGGAGCCCTCCTCGGAGGGGACCCTCGAGCCGATAGCAGAGATGTACACGACTGATGACGACGTGACGGTGGCGATCGATCTCCCGGGTATCGAGAAGGAGAGCATCCACCTGTCACTCATCGATGGTACGCTGACGATCATCGCCGGCGGCAACCAGCTGACCTCGGTAGAGATGCCGACCGTGGATGGCGATTCCATGCAGTCGAGGTACAAAAACGGCGTCCTGGAGATCAAATTCTCCCGGGGCAAGCCGATCAGGATCGACTGAAAAGTATAACCGCCTGCCGGTTTTGGGCCCCAGAGCACAATACTTTTTTGCCGGCAGAACTCGTTCGGCCGGCGCCTACCGGGCTGTGGGGAACACATCCATCCACCACCAGTCTTCTTTCTTGACTGTTTTCCTGCCCGCATCCACATGACCGCTCCCGGTGAAGACGCGCGACTGTCGCAGGCGCCGTCTGCTACGTTTTTCAGAAATACTGCTCTTGCAGGCGTCATGACTCTCTATGATCCTGTATAGCCGGACAGAATGGGTGAAAGACGTGAGAATCACCCGGGTATCGGTATCTGATAGATATGCTATACAGAAGCGGGCTAGCGGAGGCAAGGGCGATCAGAAAAAATGATTGTATCAGCCAACCCTTTTTCTAGGCAACAACACCTACATATAGAGCAGTACCTATCTAGTAGCCCAAGTGGGCTACGCCTGTCTAGGTAGTGGTGATTTGAATGGTTAAGACCACCGTGTCCGTGATTAAAGCAGATGTAGGTAGTTATCCGGGGCACTCCCGCACCCACCCGAAGCTCCTCGAGGTGGCCGCCCGGATGCTTAAGGAGGCAGAAGGCAGCACGATCATCGACTCGTATGTCACCCACTGCGGTGACGACCTCGAGCTGATTATGACGCACACCAAGGGCGAGGATAACGAAGAGATCCATGAACTGGCATGGAACGTCTTCCTGGAATGTGCGAAGATAGCCAAGGAGATGAAACTCTACGGTGCGGGCCAGGACCTGCTCGCCGATGCGTTCAGTGGCAATGTCAAGGGGATGGGGCCCGGTGTTGCCGAGATGGAGTTTGAAGAACGCGGTTCCGATCCGCTCCTGGTCTTCATGGCTGATAAGACCGAGCCGGGTGCGTGGAACTACTTCCTCTACAAGATCTTTGCCGATCCCTTCAGCACGTCCGGCCTCGTCATCGACCCCTCGATGCACCAGGGGTTCACCTTCGAGGTCCACGACGTCATGGAGAAGCGGAGGATCCGGTTCAATACACCGGAAGAGTCATACAGCCTCCTTGCCTATATCGGAGCGCCGAGCCGTTATGTGATCAAGTACGTCTGGAAGAAGGACGGCACGATTGCAGCCTCTACAAGCACCCAGCGGCTGAACATGATGGCCGGCCGGTATGTCGGCAAGGACGATCCGGTCATGGTCATCAGGGCACAGAGCGGGCTGCCGTCGGTCGGTGAAGTCATCGATCCCTTCAGGACGCCCATCCTCGTGGCCGGCTGGATGCGCGGGTCGCACCACGGCCCCTTCATGCCGGTGGGGGTCTGTGACGCAAACTGCACGCAGTTCGACGGACCGCCCCGGGTCGTCTGCCTCGGGTTCCAGGTCAGCAATGGGAAGCTGATCGGGCCTGCAGATATGTTTGACGATCCGGCATTCAACCGCGTCCGCGACCGGTGCTGCGAGCTCTCAGATGTGCTCCGGGCCCACGGGCCGTTTGAACCGCACCGGCTCTCGCTTGAGGAGATGGAGTATACCACCCTCCCGGGCGTCGAGAAGCAGTTCAAGGACCGCTGGGAAGACCTTCCCGAATAATTTCTTCTTTTTCCGGTTGTTCGATCGGTGGCCGGGGATCAACCATGAATCGCGCCCGAGTCCCGGCGGGGCGCAGAGATAGCAGGATGAAGATGGATTTCCCTGTAACCAGGGCTTCCTGCCGATTGGCTGCCATAGCACCCATTGGTTGCTCATGCAAACCTTAATGAGTGAAGATAACCACATAAGAACAGGATGGTTAACGGTATTGTACTCCCCGTAAAGAAGGTTTTTTCGCTTGTAGACTCTAAAATTGTCGTTGAGATAAAGGACGACGGCAGAAAACTCCAGGGTCGGCTTGTGGCGGTGGATGAACACCTGAACCTGCACATGGATGAGACCACCGAGTATACCGGTGACCAGAGGGGCCGCACACTGGGGACCGTTGTCATAAGAGGCAATAACATCCTGACCATTTCACCCCTGCTCTGATAACCATGTCCGACCAGGAGGAAGAAGCACTTAAGATTATCCAATCCCAACGCCAGGGGGTTCTCCAGAGCGAGCTCTGGAAAATCCTCGAGATCGATAGCAGAAAGTGCTCAAGGATCGTGAAGCGGCTGCTGGATGCCGGGTTGATAGAGCGTGTCGAGTTCCGCAGCGACGGTATCAAGACCTATCTTCTCCGGGCAAAGAAACGGGCGATCGATCCCTGTGTCATCCTTGCCGGGGAAGAGATCCTCCCGTGCATCGGCTGCGAGCGGGAATGTGTTCCGGAGGAGTGCGCGCTCCTCCTTGACTGGATGTACCACCTTGCTTTTGAAGAGTTTCAGGAGTAAGTTTCTTTTTTCTACGAAGTTCGCCCCTGTTTGGGCGAATAAGGTTCCTGACAGTTAGTTTCATCACGTCTTGCCCTGATGATCGTCCCCGACCACCGATACGCCAGGATACGCCGGTTGCCGGACTGGATTCTTCCCCCGACTCACCGACGTAGCAGTGGGCCGTGGTGAGAATCGCCATGGAGGTGGTGGCCGGGGAAGGGGCTCGCCCCCCGCCCTGCCCGCACATTCGGCGCTCCTCTCCTGTCCTCCGAGGAGCGGAGGGAGTGCGTGGCGATACCCGGGGAGGGGTGCGGAGCGTTCATGGGGCAGAGCGAGAGGCTGCATGCATGAACGCAACCTATTCCCCGGGGCACGCTGGAACAGAGCAGGGGTGCCTCTCGGTCGCCACCCCGGGGATCTCTTCATAGAAAACGCCGATGAGGCTGCGTTCGGCCACAGGCTCAACCGATGAACATTTCCGAAGGGCGATAACCGCAGGTACATCGCGGTTGGGAGCGCAACAATCTGAACCCCTTTTTCGATTCTGATGTGGTTTTCATGTGAATGCTCCACTAGGTGGCTCTACAACAAACTTCTGGAAGAGTGCGGCGCCAGCGTTGGTGTGGTGCAAGAAGGGGGAACCTGCCCGACAATCGCACGGCAGCAGTTATTCAAGGATAGATACGATGTAGAGAGAAAAGGATACACAAAAAGACGACGTCAAGGGGGGAAGTGTCTCGTGTGATCCAAGTCTCTCTAGATATATTTAGTCGGGTTGTGTATATAATTATTTTTAAATTCAACCTGTGAGATATAAAGGTTCTGGCTGGTTGCCCGGATGTTTATGAAGAGAGCAGGCGGAAGACTCACACTTCAACGGGGGACGCTGTGCATCCCCGGCATCCCTAACGATCGACTCTGCAGGACTGCAATCTGCAGATCGTCCCGGCGCTCCTGTGCTGTGGATGCTCAGGCAAGATACATCCCACGCACGCCTGCTGGAGAGGGATGCGGTTACGCCAGCGCAAACGCGTGCTGAATAATGAAACCAGCATGATGAGCCATGACGAGAGACTGCGCGGATGAAAACAATGTCCAGGCCGTAGTGAAGCAATTGCATCGAATATTTCACACGCAACGTTGCTTCATGCGAAGGCACGAGGGGACAGTGCGGGATTTGGGCATTTTGGGCGACATGACGCAGCGACTGGTTGAGGAGGAGCCTCGGTCTGGCCTTTCACCGGGCCTGTCGATGTAGCGGTAGACTGTGGCGGGGGCAGGGAGGGTCTCCCTCCGATGCGGCAGCCGTCTCCAGGACACAGATAGGCCCGAGAGCCCTGGTCACCTGGACCGGAGGTTTCAGGGAAAAATATTTCCGGTATGCAGTACGCCCATTTTCCTGCAACCCGTATCCGGCGCCGGCTCCACCAGGGCCGACAGCCCGGCACCAAGTTTGTTGTCTCTTTCGCAACAAATCATTTATCTTCATGCGGCGGAGATGTATACTAGAACAGAGGCAGAGCATGAGATCACCATTCCAGTTGATTGGCGAGAGTATTACGCGGCGGCCGATGGCAGTCGCTGCGATCTTTATTCTCGTCTTTATCATTGCACTCTACGGCATGGGCCAGACCACCATGGAGACGGGGAGGGATACCTACATCGACAAGAGTACTCCCCGCGGTGCCCTGCTCGATAAGTACCTGGACACATTCAAGTCCGATTCGGTCATGTTGCTCTTCGAGTGCGACAACGTCCTCGATACCGACGTCCTGGCGTATATCGACCAGTTACAATCCGAGATCGGCCGCGAGGAGTACGTCGCCGGAACCCTGAGCGTCATCGATATGGTGAAGCAGGTGAACGGGGGCGCGCTCCCTGCATCTGAAGCTGAGATCATCATGGCAAAAGAGAAGGTGCCGCCTGAACTCCTATCCCGGTACCTCCCGTCCAATATGATGACGATCAGCGTCGTCACCCTCGCGCCAGGCGTCTCCAAGGATACCCGGGATCAGGTCCTCGACAGCATTGAGTCGCGCATCAGTTTCTCTGATGCGCCCCCGGGCGTCAAGGTGACCGTGACCGGTTCGCCTGCTTTCGCCAAGCAGATGGGCGAGGAGATCAACGACTCGATGGGCGTGCTGATCGGTGCCGCCATGCTCCTCATGGTACTGGCCGTGGGCCTCCTCTTCGGGCACGTCCGTTACCGGTTCCTGCCGGTCTTCGTGGTGGGGACAGGACTTATCCTGACCTTCGGCACCATGGGGCTTGTCGGGATCCCGATCAGTATGGTCGTGATCGGCGCGTTCCCGGTGCTGATCGGAATCGGGATCGACTACGCCATCCAGTTTCAGTCCCGGTTCGATGAGGAGGCACGGCACGCCCCAATCCAGGAAGCGGCGATAACGACCATCCGGAACTCAGGCCCCGCAATCCTGTATGCGATGATTGCGACGTCGCTTGGGTTCATCGCCATGTGGATATCTCCCGTGCCGATGGTCCGCGACTTCGGTCTGGTCTGCGTCATGGGGGTGGTCTTCTGCTACA
>Ga0265294_10002164_pt1 | contig 25987 bp, 23 predicted proteins | sample MunlanPumphouse3_FD_192504 | JGI IMG/M metagenome (GOLD analysis project Ga0265294, IMG submission 192504) | Groundwater microbial communities from a municipal landfill in Southern Ontario, Canada - Pumphouse #3 | ecosystem: Environmental > Aquatic > Deep subsurface > Groundwater | place... | reverse complement strand
CATCAAAATCTCCAGGACTAGCAGCTGCAAATCCAGCTTCAATAACATCAACTCCTAATTTTTCTAACTGCAAAGCAACTCTTAATTTCTCTTCTGTGTTCATAGAACAACCAGGGCTTTGCTCTCCATCTCTTAAAGTAGTATCAAATACAATAATTTTATTTTTATCCATAATATTTACCTTTTAATTTAACATTTGATTATATCTTTTTTTAAATAAAAAAAGAAAAACAGATTTTTTGGGAAACTTAAACTATATAATTTATAATTTAGAGTGAATATTTAAGAAGGAGCAGAGAGTTTACACTTTTTAGAAAATTGTTTTTTGAAATATTAAATATTTTCATTTTTACTCTCCTTTTTTAATTAGGCTAGAAGTATAATTTATTTTAGTTTATTTGTCAAGGATAATTTTTATTATTTAGAAACTAATTTTTATCTATACTTATTTCTAAAATCTCTTGTAAGTTTTTGTTTTTAAGTATTCCACTTATTGTAATTCCGTGTTTTCCATAAAACTGATACAAATAGCTATATATATTTTCATTAAACAGTTTTAAATATATATCATTGATTAGCTCTGTGCAGTATAATTTATCATTTTCTAACTCAAAGTCAATATCAAACTCTATTTTGTTTTTTTCATACTCTTCAAGAATTTGTATTATTTTTTCTGAATCAATTTCTTTGTTATATCTGTAAACTGCTATTTTTGAAGCAAATTTTGTAAATTTTTCAAAAGTATCTATTTTTAAATCATCTTTTTCACTATTTGATTCAATATGATATATTTTTAGATTTTCACCAACTTTAAGTGCAATTGCAATATGAGAATATTTTGACTTATCAATATTGGAAAACATATCACTTAGAAAATTTCTCTCTTTTCTAAATATTATATCTCCACTTTTTATAATATTTAAGTCGAAAGATTGTTGATTTTCTTTTTTACTAATCTTTTCTTCAAATAAGTTGCTAGCTAAATACATAAATAAGCTAGCAACTATAAGAGATAAAAATAGTTTTTTTTTCACTATTTGCTTATGTTTATCTTCCACTCATCTGCAAATTTTTCTAAGTTGTAACTCTCTTTTTCTATCTTTCCATCTTTACTGTAAATTTCTGCTGTTACGATAGCTGAAGTTTTTCCATTTTCTTGAACATCAACAACTTTATATTTTGAAACTCCCTGAGTTACACTTTTTAGACAAGTTGATAATGCACTATCTTCTTTTATAGCACCTTTACATTGCATAGCTAGAGCAAATGCCATAACTTGTTGTGTAGATTGAGTTGAATATTTTCTAAAATCTTCAACATTTCCATCTTTCATAGCATTTAAGAATGCTAATGTTGCACCTTTTGGACTATTATCACTGCATCCTGCTAAAACTAACAATCCCATAATTGTTATAAATATTAATTTAAATATATTTTTCATTTTTTTTCCTTATTGTTTCTCTATTTTTAAATAAGCAAATATTTTTGCAATAAATGCGACAAAAAGAACTAAATATCCTAAACCAAATAGTGGAACTAAAACAATACCTAGAATATAACCTTTTGCAACTAGTTGCATTAAAGGTACATTATATTCAATTCCAATAGAGTTTAAAGCTTTATAAAATTTTATAATAGAAAGAATTCCAAAAATTATATAAACAACAAAACCAAAAATCATAGTACCAATTCCAACTCCAGTTCCAAAGTTTGAATTCATATCCATAGATGCCATACTTCCTACTAATCCAGCTCCCATAATAATACCCATTAAAACTGTTCCTACTAGCAAAAAGATAACTCCAAAAATATAATTTTTGAAAATATCTCTATCATTTTTTGCATTATCAGATAGTTTTTTGATACCAAAAATCTCTAAAATCACCCCTATAAATCCAAATAAAAACCCAATAAATGGAATTATCGTAAAAAATGTTAATCCAGAACCAATAGCACCATAAACAGCACCTTTTCTAGCTTCACTTCCTTCAATATTTAAAGTACTTGCAAAATCTGGAATTTGTGCTTTTACTAAATATATTGCTTTTGCTTCATTTCCATCTATTTCAAAATCAACAGTTTGATTTACTTTTGGACTTTCACTTGATTTCCATTCATTGTTTGAAAAACTATATCTTTGACCATCATCACCAGATATTATGCCTGTACTTTCTTGAATATTATAATCTAAAATTTTACCTTTCATTTTTTGCTCCTTGTTTTAAATTTTTATTTTATATCATTTTTTAAAGCTGGTTGCCCTAGCTCTACTAAATTTGCATTTGATTTAGAAAAATACTCTTCCCAAAAGTTTTTTAAAGATATTAAAATCTTTGGGTCTCTATATGTTGTGCTATTTTTTCCAGTTACTATTCCTGTTCCCACAACATACAAAGAAGCTCCTCCAAAATCACTAATAAGATTATTTTTTTCAACTATTTGTATCTCTTTTTTTGAATCAATTATTCTTGTAGTTCCTTTTGAATAAAAAGAAGTAATAGTTGAATTTTCAAGTAAATCAGAAGCTAGAATTACTATTTTTTCATCTGCTTCTATTTTTGAAATAACATTTTTACCAAAATCATCTAAAGCATAAAAAATATCAGATTTTGCAATCTCTTCATCTGGTTTTAAAAAAGATTTTTTTATATTTTCTACAGTTTGTACTTTTGCAAAACCAACTTGATCTTTTAAACACTTATCAATCTTTTTCAGACTATCTTTTCTTTCATTATATCTTTGTTTATCATCTAGTGGTTTATCTAGCTTAAACTCAAAAACCTTTTCATTGTAGTGATTTCCTATAAATGCAGAGAATTTAGCAATATAGATATAATTTCCAGCTTCAATATGTTTTATACTGTTTTTCAAAATCTGTTCTTGCAAACTATTATTAAAAAATGTTGTTTCATCGATAAGAACAAAAATTGCTTTATCTATTTTTGTATCAACTTTAGCCTCTGTTTTATAAATATCATAACAAGAGCTATTTGCATTTAAAGATAAAAAAGCTAATGCAGATAAAATAAAATATTTTAAAATTCTCATACTAACTCCAACTTTTTTCCATCTTTTGAACAATATTGAATATCAATAGTATAAGTTGTTTTACACTCTGGGCAAGTTGGTATTAACTCTTTTAATACCACTTTTTCTCCACAAGAGTTACAAAAATTTGAGTTTTCATTTAAAGTGGCATTACAATTTTTACAAGCTAAAGTCTCTTTTTTTATCTCAGTCCCACAAGATGTACAAAAATTTGAATTTTCATCTAAATTAGAATTACAATTTTTACATAAAATAGTACTACTTTTTACTATTTCAACTTTTGGCTCATCTTTCTTAATTTCACTTTTTACATAAACTTGCTCTTTTGTTTTTTCTATATCATTATGAAAATTTAAATTTTCCCTAGCTTCATTTTTTACATACTCTTTAAAAGTTCTATAATCTTTTGTTTTAAGCATCTCCATCTCTTTTGCAGATGTTGAAATCATAGTTCCTTTTTGGTACATTTTTTGTTGTAAAAGCTTTAGCTTTTGTTCAGCAATTTTTACAATATTATCTTTTTCTCTTTTAAAGTAGTTTATAAAATCTTGTTTTGTTCTAAAATCACTTGAATCTTCAAAAGCAATTTGACTCTCTTTTCCTACAAATCCCCACTTAAATCCAAATAAAATTCCTAAAAGTTGAATAAATACAAAAAGAACTGCTAAAACTATAAATGTAGCCCAACCACCTTTTCTATCACTATCTTGAGCTTCATCAAAAGCTTTTGTATCGGCATTCTCTTGAGTTTGGATTAAAGAAGTAGGTAAAGATTGTTCATAAACATTTGTTTGTGTCATTGATTTCTCTTCAGTTAACTGTTTTTCTAAAACCTGCCCTCTTACATATGTAGCTCCAATTGCAATTACAACTACAAAAATAGCAGTTACAATTGAAACAATCCAAGTTGGAGTAACAGTTGCATTTGTACTAACTCGATTTAAAAGTTGTGAATAATTTTTTTCTTCATCATCAATATTGTTATTCTCTAACTTTACTTTACTATCTGGTTCTAAATTCTTTTTATCTTCTCTTCTATCATTTGAATAATAAGTTCTTATTTTCTTTAAAATGCTATTTTTATATACTTCATGACCTGTCCAATGCGTAAAACCTACAAGAATAATTGAAATTATTAAAGCAATACCAAATGCACCATATTGTTGAAGTGATTCACTAGCTCCTGGAATTGTAAATCCAGCCAAAACATAAGCAAACCCTAAAGCTTCCAAAATAACCAATGCAAAAACAACAATCCACATAATAAGAGGAAATGGTTTTCTTCCTAGTTCATCAGCTTTAGACAAATATGATTTACATCTATCATAGTGCTCTGGGTCTTTATCAAATCTATCATAGTATCTATGGAAATCTGAACAAAGAGTAGTTTCGCTACTAAACCATCCTTTTTCATCAACACTTGTAATATCTTTAGAAAGCTTAGATATTTTCCCAATTACTGGAAAACTATACCATGTGCAAGTCCACCAAAATTTAACTCTATCCCAATATTTCATTATAATAACAGCTGTTATTAATGAAAGTAAAATTATTGATATTAATAACCTTTGAGTTACCAAAAAATCCTCTAAAAACTCTATCATTCTTTCCCCTTTTTCTATTTTATTCTTGCTATATCAAACTCTTTTTCAAAAATTTGACTATTTTTTGTGTAGTACAAAATACCTTTTGAACTATTTACATTTTTCTCATCAAACACTATATCCATACACTTCATTTGAGTATCTGTCTCATCAAAAAAGACTCTATATATAAGACCTTGTGTCCCTTGATAAGTATTTATTGAAGTTGTTAGTTCCAAAGTTGGTTTTGCATCTTTTTCACCCTTATAATCACTATAAAAAGTTGCTTTTGGATAAGTTGAAACAGTTGAGCCATTTTCCAATACAGCTACTGGACTTATAGCAATCAAACTTCCATTTATATTTGTAACAAATGGCACACTATTTAAACCTTTTTTATAGTCAATAGTTTTATGAACAACTTTATTTGTTTCAAGAGATTTTACATCTCCTTTTGATCTTAGTTTATCTGTTAAACAATTTTGATACATACTTGTAGATCCACTTGCTTGTGCTTTTGTAATAAACGAAAAACTACTAGATTGAACAATCGATTCTCCAAAATTTGTCTTTAAAGCAAAACTATTATCTACAACTTTTTTACCTTGGAAATCAAAAATATCTTTTGAAGATCTTATCTCTTTAATACTCTCTTTTTGTTTTGTATCTGATAACTCTATATTTGTTTTTGATATTTTTTTATTTTCTTCTTCTATTTTATTGTTTGTAGTGTTTTTTGCTGTAGTATCTTGTTGTATAACTTGATTTGATTTTTTATTTTTTGTTAATACAATATTTTTTGGTTCAACTTTTTTGAAGAATTCAGGATTTGAAGTTTTTGAAGCATATTTTAAAATATCATTTTCATCTTTTAATTCAACAATTTCAACTCTTCTATTTTTAGATGCACCATCAACAGTATTGTTATTTGCAATAGGATTATTCTCACCAGCTCCTAAAAAGTAAATATTTGATTTTTTAACTCCATTTTTACTAAAAATATCGCCAACATTTTTAGCTCTATCTTCAGATAATTTTTGATTATATGAAGAGTTTCCACTATCATCAGTATGACCAATTATTAGGATTTTTTTATCGCTATTTTTGTACTCATTTGCAATTTTTCCAAAAACTTGTTCAGATTTTTTACTTAAATTGCTTGAGTTTAGCGCAAATTGTTCTTCATCTGAAAAAACAGTAAAAGAATCACCTATAACATTTTTACTATCAACTTTTTCATTTGAATTTTGGGATAGAACTTGATTGTCATTTTGTACAATATTTTGAGAAACAACTTCAATTTTCTCTTCTTTAGATAATTTTGCTAGATTTTCTCTTCTTGTATCAATTTCATTTCCAATTAAATATCCAATTCCACCACCAACTAATGCGCCAATTACTAAGCCAGCATCACCACCTAATTGTTTACCAATAACAGCTCCAGCTCCAGCTCCAACAGCAGTTCCACCTATTTTTCCAGCATTTTGTTCTAATACCGCAGCACAACCACCAAATAAAAGTAAACAAGATGTTGTAACTGCAATAGTTTTTGTAATATGTAATTTATTTAATAACAATTTAAAATTCTCCCCTAAATAGATAATCTTTATAAAAAGAGGCTAATCCTCTTCTTTTTTATTTTCCTCTTTTCCTTCATTTTTTTCAATATCAGATTCTTTAGTTTTAATATCTTCTTTCACATCACTTTTATCTAAACTATCGCTATGTAAATCTTCACCTTCAAAAACTATTCCACCATGCTCTTTTATAATCTCTCTAACTCTTTCACCTGTAATTACCTCTATTTCAAGTAATTCAGAAGTCATTTGCTCTATTGCATCTTTATTATCTCTTAAAGCTTGTAATACAACTTGATATCTTTCATTTAAACTATTTTTAACATGATCATCTAAATCTTTTGCCATGGCATCTGAGAAATCTTTTTGAGTTTGTCCACCTAAGAACTGATTTGTTCTTCTTTCTAGTACCATAAGTCCAGCTATATCACTCATTCCATAAATAGTTGCCATAGATTTAATAATATTTGTAGCTCGCTCAAGGTCATTTCCTGCACCAGTTGAAATTTCTCCTATAAATACCTCTTCAGCAGCCCTTCCACCTAGAAGCACATCAACTTCAGCTATAAGCTCATGTTTTTGCATTAAATATTTATTCTCTTCAGGAGTATTTAAAGTATATCCAAGTGCAGCCAAACCTCTTGGAACAATAGATACTTTATTTACTTTTTTAGCACCTTTTGTAATCTCAGCTATTAAAGCATGCCCACTTTCATGATAAGCAACTATTTTTCTCTCTTTTGGAGATATTCTTCTAGATTTTTTCTCTAAACCTGCAATTTGTCTCTCAACAGCCTCTTTAAAATCAGTTGACTGAACTTCATCTTTATTTGCACGCCCAGCTAAAAGAGCAGCTTCATTTATAATATTTGCTAAATCAGCACCAGCTAGACCTGCTGTCATCTTTGCAACTTCTTTTAAATCTACATCTTTTGCTATTTTTACATCTTTAATATGTACATTTAAAATCTCAATTCTTCCTTCATAATCAGGTTTATCAACTAAAACTTGTCTATCAAATCTTCCTGGTCTTAAAAGAGCTGGATCTAAAACTTCAGGTCTATTTGTAGCTGCTAATACTATTACGGGAGCTGTTTCAGTAGAAAATCCATCCATTTCAGCTAAAAGCTGATTTAAAGTCTGTTCTCGTTCATCATTTCCACCCATAGGACCACCACTAGCCCTACTTTTTCCAATAGCATCAATTTCATCTATAAAAATAATAGCAGGTGCAACTTTTTTTGCTTGTTCAAATAAATCTCGAACTCTACTTGCTCCAACTCCTACAAACATCTCAATAAATGCAGAACCTGAAACAGATAAAAACGGAACATCTGCTTCTCCAGCAACAGCTTTTGCTAAAAGAGTTTTCCCAGTTCCTGGAGGTCCTACTAATAAAACACCTTTTGGAATTTGAGCACCAAGTCTTACATATCTATCTGGTGCTTTTAAGAAATCTACAACTTCACTAACCTCTTCTTTAGCCTCTTTATTTCCAGCCATATCTTCAAATTTTACATTTGGTTTTTCAGAATTTATCATCTTTTTAGATGAACCAATTCCTAAAATTCCACCACTTCCACCACCCATAGATTTTTGCATTCTTTTAACCAAAAACATCCAAATAGCGAAAAATAAGAAAATAGGAAGTACCCAACCAAAAAGGATATCAGACAAAACATTCTCTTCACTTATTCCACCATAAGAGATACCACTTTTTTCTAACTCAGGAACCAATGTCTCATCTGGAACAACTCTTCTTGCAGTATAAGTAACTCTTTGCATTCCATCATTTTTACTAACAGCTCTAATTAGAGTATTTCCAATACCAACATACTCGATTTTACCACTTAAAATAAGTTTTTTTAACTCAGAATATGTAATTGTTTTGTTTACATTACTTCCATAAGCTTGAATATTTGAGTTTGTAGCATTTGTTGTTTCACTATCAGGAAAAATTGCTTTAAATGCAAAAATTGTTACAAGCGAAAATGCAACAAAAATCAAAAGTGGATTATTGTTAAAAAAATTATTGTTATTATTTTGATTATTGTTTGGATTGTTATTTTGTTGTTTATTCATCATTATTTATATCCCTCTTATTTTTTAAATACCATTGTTACCCACTCATTCTTGTGAATAATTTTTAGCTCTTTTAAACTAGAAAATTTACTTAAAACTCTCTTTTCATGCTTATCTAAAATACCAGAAACTATTATAATTCCACCATCTTTTGTAGAATTTATCAAATCATCTGAAATCATAACAAGAACATCTGCAATAATATTTGCTAGAACTACATCATATTTTGCTTTGGCAAAATTTACAGAACCAATCCAAGATTTATTTATCTTTTGATTATTTAAAGTAAAATTTGATTGTGTACTTTCTATACAAATTTCATCTGTATCACAAACATCAACAACTGCACCTTTTTTTGCTGCTGCAATTGCTAAAATACCACTTCCTGTTCCAACATCTAGTAAGCTATCATCTTTTTTTACAAACTCATCAATTGCTAATAAACAAGAAGAAGTTGTTTCGTGATGTCCTGAACCAAAAGCAAGTGCTGGGTCTATTAAAATATCAATTTTTCCCTCTTTTGCTTCACTCCATGATGGTCGCACATAAAAGCTTCCAACTTCAACAGCTTGTATAGAGTCTTGATATTTTTTTATCCAATCTATACTCTCTTTTTTTTCACATTTTATATAACATTTTGTATTTAATGCTTTTGCGAATTTTTCAAGTGGTTCCTGAAAATCTTCAAGGCTCTCTTCACTTCTAACAATTATTTCGCCATCATTTTCTTCAATTGCATCATCTGTAAGTGATAAAACTAGATTTAAAAACAGTTCATAATTATCTTCTGGTTTTATTAGTAATTCAAAATACTCTTTTGACAAATAAAAATTCCTTTATATTTTTTTAAAAACTCAATATTCTATCTAAATAACTTTTTAATCAAATTAAATCTAAAAAAAGCTCTCTATTAAATCTCTCATTATATTTTTGTCACTAATTTGATTTACTAAATCTCTAAACTCATTTGCCCCTGTATAACCCTTTGAATAAGCGTGTAACAATTTTCTAAAAATTATAGCTCCATAGTCTCCATGAAACTCAAGCATTTTGTCATAGTGTTCTAAAATAATCTCTTTTTTTATAGAATTATCAATATCTTCAAGCTCATGTTTTAATTGATAAAAAACCCAAGGTTTACCAATAGCACCTCGTCCTATCATAACACCATCAGCTTTTGTGTACTCTAAAACCTCTTTTGCTTTTTTATAATCTTTTATATCACCATTTGCAATAACTGGAATTGAAATAGCCTCTTTCATCTGCTTAATTGCATCATAATCTACAGGGGCTTTATATTTTCCAGCTCTTGTTCTTCCATGAACTGATACAAAATCAACTCCACAAGCTTCAACCACTTTTCCAATTTCAACTGGAATTTTCTCATTTACACCAAGTCTAACTTTTGCACTTGTATACTCTTTTTTAGAGTATTTTTTAATAGTACTTAAAATCTCTTCAAGCTTTTTTAAATCACCTAAAAGATTAGAACCTGAACCATGAGAGAATACTTTAGGAGCAGGACAACCACAGTTTAAATCAATTCCATCAATTCCCTCAACATCATTTAAAATCTCAACGGCTGCTTTGACTAAATCAACACTATTTCCAGCAATTTGTACAAAATATGGATCTTCAGAAGGAGACTTTTCTATCATCTTAAGTGTTCTTGCACTTTTATAAACCAAAGCATTTGAACTTATCATCTCTGAAATAGTAAGATCAGCTCCAAACTTTTTAACAACACTTCTAAAAGGTAAATCTGTATAACCAGCAAGTGGTGCTAAAACCACTAGAGGTTTTGAAAAATCAAGTTTTTTTTTCATTCTTATTTATACGACAAGCTTTCCAAACTATAATGTTTTCCAGCATCTTTTAGTTCAATTAGTGCTTTAAAAGGTGCAAAATCATTACCTTCTCTATTTGCTAAATTTTCTCTAAGTTTATCTTTCATCTCAAATTCACTCAAAATATATAAATATGCAACTGTAGCTTCTTCTTGTTCTTGTGAAATTTTTTCAAAAAGTTCTATTAAAACATCTGGATTCAGACTATTTTTATATTTTTTAGCAAGTTGAATATAATCATCTTTTGAAAGTTTTATATTTTTAACAAGTTCTAAAATTTCGTTATTTTCAAATCCAAATTCACTATTTTCAATATTTTTTTCTAAAAGTTTAATTGTAAGTTCTTTATCAAGATTTACATTTTTGTAAATCTTTTTAATTGTTGTCATACTTTTTTCACTCAAAGATTTCAAAAATGCTACTTTTACAATATCACTATCATATTTTTCAGCTTTTTTTACAATATCAACAGCAAAATCAACTTGTGAATTTATTTTATTTATTAAGTTCTGTTTTCCTAAAGATGATTTTTCATCAACTTTTAGATTTTTATCAACATAAATACCATTGTTTACATTTTGTATAGCAGCAACCGTTTTGTTTAATTCTTCATTTGTAGAACTAAATATCTCTTTTGGTACTTCAAGATTTAATTGAGTTAAAATATTTGCCAACTCTTTTTGTTTTCTTGTTCTAAAACCAATTTTATGCTCTTTATTTAGTAGTTTTAATTTAATTAATTCAACCATATTATCTAAATCACTATCTACTAATCTAAGTTTAAAATAGTTAACAAGCCCGTAGAAAATAATATGAATATAAGTTAAAAGACTTAAAAAAATTATAGGTAAAACAAACCAAACAGATACAGGTAATGTTTCACTAAAACCAAACAAACTAAGAGTGTATTCTCCAAACTCTAAACTATGAACAAAACCGAACAATACGATTATTAACAGTATTGTTGAAATTATATAACTTTTAAGACCCATCTTCTTTTTTCCTTTTTGAAGAGTTAATTATGTTTTATTATACAAAAAAGTTTATAAATTACTTATGATATGGATGATTATTTATAATACTTAAAGACCTAAATATCTGTTCTGATAGTATTAAAGTAGCAATTTTATGAGCAAATGTAAGATTACTTAGGGAAATTACACTATCACAAAGAGATAAAAACTCATTTTCAAAACCAAAAGCTCCACCTATGAAAAAATTTATCTCATTTTTATCTTCCAAAAGCTTAGAAAAACCAAAACTATCGACACTTTTACCTAAAACATCAAGAGCTATATTGTAACCTTTCAAATATGGTAAATAACTTTTTGTATATATTTTTTTTGATTCATTTTCTCCGATAGTTTGTGCTTTTGCTATATCTTTATTAAATATATAAAATATTTCAACTTTTGCATATTTACTAGACATTTTTATAAACTCTTTAATAAGTTTATCAAAATCATCATTACTTGGTTTTACTATTGAGTAAATGTTAATTTTCATTTAAAATAGCACTTCCAACGCAATTAAATTTTGTATTTTTGATAATATCATCAACTTTTACACCACCAATAGCACAAACAGGATGTTTAGACATTTTTGCCAAATATTGTAGTTTTTCACCCAAAATATTTGAAATATCTTTTGTATTTGTAGCTTTGTAAGCACCTAAACCAATCATATCAAGCTCAAAATTATTTGCTTCTAGAATTTCTAGTTCATTGTGAGTAGAGAGTCCTAAAAGTTTATTTTTTACTATTTTTCGTAAAAGTTTTATAGCTAAATTTTTATCTTTGTGTATCTTTAAAACATCATCTTGACCTACATGTAAACCATCTGCATAATCAATTAATTCTACTTTATCATTTACAATAATAGGAATATTTAGATTTTGTTTAAGGAAAATAAGATTTTGTTTTTGTAACTCTAAATCTGAAACTTTGTCTCTATACTGTAAAAGTTTTACATCATATTTTTTTAAAATTTCCAAAAAATTTTCAAGAGTTATATTTTTTTTTAAAAGAGTTTCATAATCACACAAAACATAAAGATAGTTAAAAGCTTCAAGATTAAATCCCAAAGCTTTTTCTAAATTTGAAGACATTAGCTAATTTTTTCTTGCCCAAAAATAGTTAATAAATCTGTAAGAGTTTTTTTCATATCTCTTCTATTTACAACCATATCAATAGAACCTTTTTCTAGTAAAAATTCAGCTCTTTGGAAACCTTCAGGAAGATCAGTTCCAATTGTTTGTTTAATTACTCTTTGTCCAGCAAAACCTATTAAAGCACCTGGTTCTGCCATAATAATATCACCTAAAAATGCAAAAGAAGCAGAAACTCCACCCATAGTTGGATCTGTTAATATAGATATATATGGAAGTTTATAGCTATCGAGTTTTTTCAAAGCTGCAGATGTTTTTGCCATTTGCATCAAAGAAAAAGTTGATTCTTGCATTCTTGCACCACCTGATGCTGATACTATAATAACTGCTTGTTTTTTTTCAATTGCTCGATTAACTGCTCTTACTATTTTTTCGCCTTCAACACTACCTAAACTTCCACCCATAAATGCAAAATCAAAAACTACAAGCTGAACACCAATTGAGTTAATTGTGCACTCACCACTAATCACACTTGATACTCTTCCTGTTTTTGCAAGTCCTTCTTCAACTCTTTTTTTATAAGAGAGTTTATCTACAAACTTCAAAGGGTCATTTGGTTTTAAATTTGTATCAAACTCTACAAAGCTATTTTCATCTGCAAGGATTTCTACTCTTCTTTTTGCCCCTATTCTCATATGAAATTCACATTTTGGACAAACATTATCTTGATTTTCAACCTCTTTGAAAAACATCAAAGAGCTACAACTAGGACATTTTATCCAGTGACTTGGAGCATCTTTCTTTGTAGCTTGCTCTTTATTTTTGTTATCAAATGAAATTTTGCTAAATAGATTTTTTAAATCCACTACCTTTTCTCCTTTTTTTCTAAAGCAATATTATAGTTAAATCTAACTAAATATTTTTAAATTTATCTAGTTCGTCTAATTTTTCCCAAGGATAATCAGGTTGTCCAACTTGACCACGAGCTGCAACATCTGCATAAAGGAAAGTATCAGTACTTGGTTTATCTAGATTAAATTTTTCTGTAATCCATCTTGGTGTTAAAGGGAAATTTTCCATTACAAATGCAGATAAAATATCATCATTATGTTTTGTATATGTTCCCATTGTATCAACAGCAACTGATGTTGGACGTGCAACTCCAATAGCATAAGATATTTGCACAATAGCTTTTTTTGCAAGTCCTGATGCAACTATATGTTTAGCAATCCATCTTGCTGCATAAAGTCCACTTCTATCTACTTTTGTATAATCTTTTGAAGATTGAGCTCCTCCACCAATTGGTGCATATCCTCCAAAACTATCAACAATTAATTTTCTTCCAGTTAATCCACTATCATGTAAAGATGAGTGATTTACATATCTTCCTGTTGGATTTATGTGAATAATTGTGTTATTTTTATCATAAAGTTTACTTGGAAGTCCAGAATTATCAATTAATTCTTGAATTATTGCTCTAACTTCTTCTATTTTCATTCCTTCAACACAAGGTGCTGAAACAACAATTGTATGTATTTTTTGAGGAAGTCCATTTTCAAAATTCTCTTTTGTTCCATAATCAACAGTAACTTGAGTTTTTATATCAACTCCTAGTTTTTGATTATTTTTTAAAGCATAATTATAAACTGTATCACATAATCTTCTTGCATATACTATTGCTGCTGGCATAAATTCAGCTGCTTCATTTGAAGCAAACCCAAACATAATTCCTTGATCTCCAGCTCCAATTTCTCCAGTTGTTTGATCAACACCTTGACTTATATCTGGGCTTTGTTGATTTAATAATATTTGAACTTGTACATCATCGGGATGAAGTGCTTGCTCTTTTGTAAAGGCACTTTTTCCATCGTATCCAATTTTTGCTAATGCATCTTTTACTATTTTTTCATAATCATTTTGTGATAATTTTGCATTTGATTTTACTTCACCACCAATAACAACATGCTTTCCAGCAACAAATACTTCACTTGCAACTCTACTATTACTATCTTCAATAATAAGTCTATCAACTATACTATCAGCAATAATATCAGCACATTTATCAGGGTGACCAGGGCTTACAACTTCACTTGTAAACAGATATTGAGATTTTTTTTCCATTTTTGTTTTCCATCCTTTGTTTTCCACAAGCTTTGCTTGCATTGTTTTCCATCTTTTGTTTTCCATTTAGTCTTTTATATAAAAAATTAAATTAAAATTTAAAGAGTTCGATTTGCTTTAAAAGCAAAAAGTTTTGTATTTTAGCTAAAGATTTCTTTTATTTACTTTTTTTGTTTTAGTTGTTTTCTAAAATTTTTAAGCATAGTTCTCTCATCTTTTAGCTTTAAATTCTCCTCTTCATCTTTTTCATTTCTTATTTTTTTATCAAGTTTTAAAATCTTATCTTCTATTTTATCTCTTAATTTTTCAATCTTTCTTTTTTTAATATCTTCATTGGTTTGTATTAAAAATAGATATTTTTTTGCCTTTTCAAGAATTTTTGCTAGCTTCATAATCTTCTCCTAACTCTTTAATAGTTAAATCTTGAATCCATAAAACTTTTGATACACTTATTAATCGACTAATTATTAAATTAGCATGATAACTATCATTTAAAAGACTCGTTGCCATCTTTTTATCAATTCTTTTCTCTCGTATTAATATATCTATCCTTCTAGTTGCTATTACATCTAACCCTTTTAAATACTCTTTTAATAGCTCTGATTTTGATAAAACATCTATATCATCTTTACTATTTTTCATCTCATTTATAGTGTTTATAGTCTTTGCTATTGCTTCTCTAATAAAGTTATATTCATCTTTTATATAGCTATTATTACTTGATATATACTTTCTTACATTTTTTTGAAGCTCTTTTGTATTTTTTACAGATTCAGCTATATCTCTACAAGCATTTCTTAAATCATTCAAATATAGTTTTTTTTCATCATCAAGTTCATTTATAAAATATGTAGAGTAATCTATAATATCACTATATAAAGATTTTATTCTACTTTCATAAAACTCATCTATATTTAAATCAATAATATCAGATGACTCTTTTACAATTTTAGAGATATTACTCTTTCCAATATATCTATGCCTATGAAGCATAATTGCATGACTCAAAACTTCACTTGCATTATCATATAAGTGGATAGTCTCTTTTCTTGTTGCTTTTAAAGCTGCAAATGGAACCGCAATAACTTCCATATCTATAAATTTTGGTTTAGAAATATAACTATCTTTATCTTCAACAAATAGTTTTTTCAGAAAAATTACCAGTTTTGGAATAAAGAATGAGAAAATTATAAGTCCAACAAGATTAAATAGTGTATGAAAAACAGCCAATTTCATAGCCCAGTCATCACTTTTTATCCCTAAATATTTTGATATATAATCTACAAAATCAATCATAAGATATAAAGAGGTTAATGTTATAACAGCTGTTATTCCTTTAAAAATAAATAATCCAACTGCCATTCTTTTACTATTTGCATTCGAAACCATAGCTCCTAAAGCTGCTGTTGTAGCTGTTCCTATATTCGCTCCAACAGCAATTGCCATAGCATTTATATATACAATTTGACCTGTTACCAAAGCTGTTACAGTTAGTGCCATTGTTGCACTACTTGATTGAATAATAACTGTTGCAAGAGCTCCAATAAGAGTATATACTATAATTCCAGCATATCCATCAATTGCAAATTGAGCTAAATCTATTCCTTGCTTTAAATCTTCAAATCCATCTTTCATATATCCAATACCTAAAAAGACAAATCCTAGACCTAAAAGAATATTCCCAACTCCTTGAAAATTTCTATTTTTATAAAATCTAAAAATTACACCAAAAATTATCATAGGAAGAGCAAAAGCAGCTATATCAATTTTAACACCAAGTGTTGAGACAATCCAAGTTGTAGCAGTTGTTCCAACTGCTGATCCAAATACAACTCCTAGTGCACCTGCAAGTGAGATGATTTTTGCGGATAAAAATGAGATTACAATAATTGCAATTAAAGATGAGCTTTGTAAAATTGCGGTTGCAGTTATTCCCAAAAAGATGGCTTTTGAGTTTGTATTTGTGCTATTAGCTATTAATTTTTCTAAAATCCCACCACTAAAAAATTTAAATCCATCCTCCATAAATTGCATACCAATTATAAAAACAGCAACTCCTGCAACTATGTATTTAGAATCCTCATTTACATAAAGCAAATATACCAATGATATTAGAAGTATGTAAGAGAGATATTTCTTCATCTACTCAACTGTTACTGATTTTGCTAAGTTTCTTGGCATATCTACATCATTTTTAAGTCTTATTGATATCTCCATAGATAAAATTTGAAGTGCTACTAACATCTCAAAAAATTCAAGCATATAGTGATCACACTTATTTATTTTTATAAAATCATCTGCTAGTTCAAAATCTTGTGAAGATATTGCGCAAATTGTACTATCACGTGCGCTTAACTCTTCGACATTTGATTTAATTTTATCATACAACATATTTTTTGGCATAAGTGCTATTGTAAAAAGTTCTGGGTCGGCAAGAGCAATTGGTCCATGTTTCATCTCACCAGCTGGATAACCTTCTGCATGTAAATATGAAATCTCTTTAAGTTTTAAAGCACCTTCTAAAGCAAGTGGATAAAATACATCTCTTCCAATAAAGAAAAATCCATGACCATGTAAATATCTTTTTGATAATCTTTTTGCTTTTTCATGAATATTTTCATGGACTTTTAAAGCTTTTGGAACTTCTCTTAAAGTATTAACTTCATTTTCAAGCTTATCTTTAGAAATAGTTTTTCTAATTTGTGCAAAATATAGACTTAACATCCATAAAACAGCAGTTTGAGTAGAAAATGCTTTTGTAGAAGCAACTCCTTTTTCAATTCCAGCACGTGTTAGAATTGTAAAATCTGCAACTCTAGTCATAGAAGAGTTATCAACATTACAAACAACCAATGTTTTAAGTCCAGCTTTTTTTGCCATTTTTAAAGCTTCTAATGTATCTGCTGTCTCACCACTTTGAGAGATTACAACAAACAGTGTATCTTTTGTCAATAGTGGCTCTTTATATCTAAACTCACTTGCAACTTCAATACTACATTTTATTTTTGATAATCTTTCAAATAAATACGAAGATGCCAGCCCTGCATGATAAGATGTTCCACAAGCACAAATTTTAATCTCATTTATTCCATCTAATATTTTTGAATCAATCTCATCAAAACTTATCTCACTATCTTTTACACGACCTAACATACAATCACTTACAACAACACTTTGCTCATAAATCTCTTTTTCCATAAAGTATCTAAAACCATCTTTTTGAGCAAATTGTTTTGATGTTGGAAGTTTTGACCAAACAATATTTTTACTAAAAAACTCGATCCCATCTCTTGAAGCAACTCCACCAATTTTATCATCAAGATATACAACATCATTCGCAAGTCCAATCAGTGCTGAATCTGAAGATGCAAAAAGTACTTCATCTTTTTCTATACCATGCCCTACAATCATAGGACTTCCAAGTTTATAGAAAAATATTTTTTCTGGATCTTTTTTTGTAATTAATAAAATAGCATAAGCTCCTTCAAGCCTTTTTATAGTCTCTTGAAATGCTTTTTTTGCATCATTTAATTTATTGTTGTAGTGTTCAAAAAGATGAACAATAACTTCTGTATCTGTTTGTGAAACAAAGTTGTGTCCTAAAGATGTTAACTCATCTTTTAGCTCTTTATAATTTTCTATTATTCCATTATGAACAACATAAGAGTATTCACCTAAGTGTGGATGAGCATTAACTTCTGTTGGTTTTCCATGAGTTGCCCATCTTGTATGTCCAATTCCTAAATTATATCTATCTTTATTATTTTGATTAACTTTTTCCTCAAGATTTACAAGCTTCCCAACTGCTTTGAATACATCTATTTCATTTCCATGTAAAACAGCAATTCCTGCGCTATCATATCCTCTATATTCAAGTTCTTTTAAACCATCTAATAAAATCTTTGTTGTATCGTATTTCCCTATGTAACCAACTATTCCACACATAAAAAGTCCTTAAATATCATTTTAAAAAATATAAGATTTTATCAAAAACTAACTAAATATCTAGTTTACTTAATAATTTATCATGAATTTTACCATTTGAGGCAACTATATATTTATCTTTAAACATATCAAAAGTAGTACCTCTAATATTTGTAATTCTTCCACCAGCTTCACTTAAAATTATAACTCCAGCACTAACATCCCAAGGTTTCAGATTCATTTCATAGTAACCTTCATAAACGCCTTTTGCAACCATACATAAATCAATAGATGCACTTCCTAATCTTCTTAAATCTTGACACTCTGGTAAAATATTCTCAATTTTTTTTATCACATCTTTTAAATCTTTTGTATTCTCACCACTGCTATATGGAAAACCTGTAGCTAGAAGTGATTTTTGTAAATCATTTTGCAAACTTACTTTTATTTTTTTACCATTTAAAAATGCACCTTTTTTAAGTTTTGCAAAATATAACTCATCTAAAATAGGATTATATACAACTCCAATATATGGCTTTTTATCTTTATAAACTCCAACAGAAATAGCAGTATGAGGTACACCATTTACAAAGTTTGTAGTTCCGTCTATTGGATCAATTATTATTGAATTTCCAAACTCTACCAAACTATTATCTGATTCTTCAGCTATAAGATTAAACTCTTTGAAATATTTAGAAAACTCTTTTTTTAGATAATTTTCAACTGCTAAATCATATTTTGTAACTAAATCTTTTTTTGCTTTAAAATTTACATCTTTATTTGAGTAGTAACCTTTTTTTAAAATTTTTCCAGCTTTTTTTATAATTTGAATAAGTTTCTTTTGCATGATTTTCCTTAAATTTTTTGATATTTTATCTAATTCTTTTAAAATCTATGTAAAATTGCACCCATGAAAAACTTTGTAAAACTTGAAGATAAAAACATTAAATTTGGTGATTGCAATAATTGCTTTGCTCATTGTTGTAGTGGAATTTTTGGTTCTATTTTTTCACAAATTCTAAAAGAAGAGTTTGAAGATGTTTATAAAAACTTTCCTATTTTATTTATTTTTGGCTCTTTAGGTTTTGTAAAACCTGTAATTTTACTATCAAATGGTTTTGATTTTTGTCCACATTTAAAAGATTTCAGATGTAAAATTTATGAAAATAGACCAAAAGTGTGTAGAACTTATCCTTTAAGTCCAAATATAGATAATTCGATATATATTGACAACTCATGCCCCGAATTAAACAAAGCAGATAATATTTTAAACTTAAAGGATGAGATATTTGAAAATTATCAAGAGAAATATATGAATACTCACTTTGAATTTGAAAAACTTAAAATTGAAGAGTTTGAAAAAATTTTATCTATAAAAGGAGTTGATTTTTATAGATTTATTGGAGATGAAAAATCTAAATATTTAGATTTTCATAAACTCTCAATTAAACTATTAAAAAACTTTAAATTGTAAAAAACTATTTATCTTTAAATCTTTTTTTATTTACATCTTCAATAATAAGTTTTGAAATACTATTTGTAGATATTGCAATATCTTTTGTTTGTGAGGTAACATTAGCATTTTGCTGTGTTTTTTGATCCAAAATAGCAACTGCATTGTTTATCTGTTCTATTCCTAAAAGTTGTTCTTTGCTTGAGTTTTCAAACTCCTTTATAAGCTCTATTGTCTGCATAATATCACTATTTAATTCACTGTAGCCATTTATCATACTATTTGCAATATGTTTTCCTTCATCTGCCTTTTGCGTTGCAATCTCAACTATATTTTTTATCTCATTTGCAGCTTGTGCACTTCTATTTGCAAGATTTCTTACTTCACCAGCAACAACTGCAAACCCTTTTCCTGCTTCTCCAGCAGTTGCAGCTTCTACAGCTGCATTTAGACTTAGGATATTTGTTTGAAATGCTATTTGGTCTATCACACTTATTGCCTCATTTATAGATGAAATTTTTATATTTATCTCTTCCATAGATGAAACAGTTTGATTTGCTAATTTTTCTCCATTTTTTGCTCTAGAAGTTACGCTTGAAGATATATTTGTCATTTTCTCTACATTTTGAGTGCTACTTCTTAAATTTGAAGTCATCTCTTCTAAAGAAGCAGCTGTTTCTTCAAGATTTGCAGCTGTACTAGTAGAACTTTCATTTAATTTTTCAACATTACTCAAAAGTATATTTGAACTTTCAGATAAAGTTTCTCCATTTTTTTTGTTTTCAATCAACATTTTTGTTATTGAATCTCCCAAAATATTAACACCATTTGCAAGTTGTAATATATGATTTGAAATTTTTGTTGTATCAACTCTATTTACATAATCATATTTACTATATTCATCTATTACTTTTAAAACATTTACAATATTCTTTTCTAATTCTTGTGCCATTTGATTCATAACAGATTTTAATTTTGATAGATTAATATCATCAACCTCTATATTTAATCTTTGAGATAAATCTCCTTTTTGAAATTTTTCTAAAATATCTATTGTAGTTTCAATAAAAAGATTATTATCATCTATCTCTTTTCTAGCAATTTCAATATTTTTATCAAGTATTTTTGACATATGACCTATTTCATCTTTTGAGTAATTTTTTATTGCTTGAACTTCATTGCTTTCATTATTTAAATATTTAAAAAATGACTCTAAAGTTGTTTGAAATATATTTAGTGGTTTTAGAATAATTTTATTTATAGATGGAACAATTATAGAAATCAAAACAACATTTAATAAAACTGTAACACAAATAGCTATCCAAAAAAGTATATTTATATCTCTATTCATCTCTTCTTGTAATTCATTTATATCTTTTTGAATATCATCTGCATATATTCCAGTTACTAAAACCCAGTTAAACTCTGGAATAAAAATAGATGAAGCCATTTTTAATACAACCTCTTTTGTTGATGGATTTTCATAATGATAAGTTATATATTTTTGCTCTTTTGAAAATTTAATTAAATCTTCTCTAAAAGCATACCCTTTTGCATCTGGAGATTTTATATTTGTTTTTGTATTATTTAATTTTGGATTTGCTGGATGAAAAGCAAAATAATAATCAGCACCTCTTTGCTCATAAGCAAAAAAATATCCACTCTTATCATCTAAATATCTAACACCTGTTAAAAGTTCTATAACTTTTTGTTTTGCTAAATCTATATTTTGTTCTTTATCAATAATTGTTTTAATAAGTGTTTGAGCAACTTCAAATTGATGTTGTATTAATGACTCTTTCTCTTTTGTAATAGTAGTTTCAAACTTTTTTAATGTATTATTTAAAGTATTTTGTGTCTTTTCAAAATTAATTCCTGAAAGAACAAATATTCCTATAGTAAAAGGAACTATTGTTATTAGAAGTAGCTTTATTTTTAGTGAATTTATATTCATTATTATCCCCTTTTTTATAACGAATTTACATTTTATAAAATAAACTTTAAAGATAGATTAATTAATCTAATATTTGTTATAAGAAATATCTATTTATCTATATTTACACATTTTTGGATATTAAAAATAGATATTAACTCAATTTTTTATAAATTACTTGCTCAAATTTAAGTGTTAATTAATATTTAATCAATTATAATTCCACTCCAATTTAAGAAATATTTTGATTTATTAAATGTTATTAAAATATTAAGTTTATTTTAATTATTTTAAAGTATAATTTCAATCCTTTTTTAAGAGGTTTATGCGGGAGTAGCTCAGTTGGCTAGAGCTTCTGCCTTCCAAGCAGACTGTCGCGAGTTCGAGTCTCGTCTCCCGCTCCACTTTTTTAAGTGTGTTCTTTATTTTTTTATCGCGGAATAGAGCAGCTAGGTAGCTCGTCGGGCTCATAACCCGAAGGTCATAGGTTCAAATCCTATTTCCGCAACCAATTAATTTATGTAGGTCAAAGTAGCTCAGCTGGCTAGAGCGCTGGTCTCATAAGCCGGAGGTCGAGAGTTCAAGTCTCTCTTTTGACACCATTTATATAAATTAAAAGTGCTGGTGTAGCTCAGTTGGCTAGAGCAGCTGATTTGTAATCAGCAGGTCGGGGGTTCGACTCCCTTCACCAGCTCCACTTTTATTTTATTTGCAGTCCTTCTGGGGTATCGCCAAGCGGTAAGGCAACGGTTTTTGGTACCGTCACTCGAAGGTTCGAATCCTTCTACCCCATCCACTAAACTTATTTTCTTATATCTATTTTATCAAGAATTTAATTTATGATTTTTTTATCGCGGAATAGAGCAGCTAGGTAGCTCGTCGGGCTCATAACCCGAAGGTCACAGGTTCAAATCCTGTTTCCGCAACCAATTTTTAATATCTCAATTATATAACAATCAATTTATCAATTTACAAACTAAAATATAATTACTTAAAAAATATAAATTTTTACTTTTTTACAAAAAATTCAAATATAAGTTATAAATTTTTCAATCTTTTATAGTAAAATTTTTAAAATACAAAAAAGGAGATTCATGTTAAATAAAAGTGTTATTATTTCATTTTTAACAATTTGTTTATTAAGTTCATATATTTATGCAAAACAAAGTGATAATGAAAGAGAAAGTAAAAAACGAGACCATAAGCATAGTAATTATCACAAAGATAAAGATTATAGTGATAAAAAAATAAAATCTGAAAAACAAAAAGATATTCCTCCTGGTTTACAAAAAAAAGTAAATAATGGTGGAACTCTTCCTCCTGGTTGGCAGAAAAAAATTGAAAAAGGAGAAGTTGTAAATAGTACTATTTTGAGTAATGGAAGAATTGTTACAAGTAAATATCCAAGAATTAAAAACACTGAAGTTTATGAAGTTGAAAATAGAGTTTTTAGAATTTACAAAGATACAAAAGAGATTTTGGATATATTAAAGTAGTAAAAGTTGGTATAAAATACCAACTTTTATTTAAGTATTAAATTATAATTTTGTTAAGTCTTTTATAAATTGAACAGCCATTCTAACACCTGTTCCACTTGCACCGTATGGATTATATCCCCAAGCTTTTTCTACAAATGCAGGTCCAGCTATATCGAAATGTATCCATCTATTTTTATTCTCTTCATATATAAAATTATCTAAAAACATTCCTGCAGTTATAGCTCCACCATATCTAGTATTTGAGATGTTACAAACATCTGCTATTTCAGATTTTATACATTTTTTTAAATATCTATTAAAATCAAGTTTAGTAGCATACTCTCCAGAATTTTGTGCTGATACTAAAGCTTGATGTTTAAGTTCTTCACTATTTCCCATAATTCCTGTTGTATATTCACCAAGTCCAACAACACAAGCACCAGTTAAAGTTGCAAAATCTAAAAGATAGTCTATATTTTTAATCTCATCTTGAGCATAACATAAACAATCAGCAAGAACTAGTCTTCCTTCAGCATCTGTGTTTCGCACCTCAATTGTTTTCCCATTTTTAGCTCTTAAAATATCATCTGGTTTATAAGCATTTCCACCAATCATATTTTCAACTGCACCAATAATAGCATGCACTTCAATAGGTAATTTTAATTTTGCAATAACTTTTATAGTATTTAAGACAGCAACTGCTCCTGATTTATCAGCTTTCATAGTAACCATAAAATCAGCTGGTTTTAAAGATAATCCTCCACTATCATAAGTCAAACCTTTTCCTACAAGTACAACTTTTTTTATTGATTTTTTAGGTTTATATTTAATATGTATCAGTTGTGATTCATGAATTGAAGCACGTCCCACACTATGCATTGACATCATTTTTTGTTTTTCTAAATCTTTTTCTCCTAAAATCTCGCAATCAAGTTCAAACTCTTTTGCAATACTTTGTGCCTCTTTTACAAAACTTTTTGGTGTAAAATCAGCAGGAGCAGTGTTTACCATATCTCTTGCACTATTTACAGCCTCACAAATAGTTTGAGACTCTTTTAAAATAGTAGTTAATTGAGAATCTTTATCGTCAACAACAAAAGCTAACTCCTGTTTTTTAATCTCTTTTTCACTCTTGTAATTATCAAATGAATATGAACCTAAAATTGCACCTTCTACTAAAGCTTTAAAATTATCTTTTAAATTACTATTCAATAAAAGTTTTATACTCTTATATTTTGTTGAGTTAAATCTTTTAATTGCAGTTGCCATTGCAATTGCTAAACTATCGTATGAAAACTCTTCAAAAGAAGCATATATTTTTTTACTTTGAGCTAGCAAAACTGCCATTTCATCTTTTACTTTAAACTCAAGATTTTCTAAAATCTCTCTATCTTTTTCACACTCAATTTGATTTAAATTATTTACTAAAACTATCTCTAAATCAAAATCTTTATTTTTTGATATTTCTATAATATTAATTTTCATCCATTACCCTTTTTTCAATTTTTTTTGTTGCTTTATTAAAATAATATATAATTCCTCCACCAAAAACAGCTGCTATTGGAATTGCTAAATACCAGTGCTCTTTTGCCCAGTGAAGTACAACCATAATCTGATTTCCAAAATACCAAACAGGAACAATTGTAATAGAAGCCCAGCACCAAGCGGAGATTAAATTTATAAATGCAAATTTTCTAGCATCATATCTTGTAAGACCAATAGAAATTGGAATTATTGTTCTCATTCCATACATATATCTTTGAGTAAAAATTATTGGCCAACCATGTTTTTTTAAAAGTAAATGAGCAAATGCAAACTTTCTCCTTTGTCCTCTTAATTTTTTTAAAACTCCATCTTTGTTAAATCGACCAATATAAAAATATACTTGATCTCCAGCAAATCCACCAAGACCTGCAACAAAAATTGCTAAAAATAAATTCATTGAGCCATCATGAGTCATAAGACCAGCCATGATTAAACCCATCTCACCTTCTAGCATACTCCATACGAAAAGTATCACATAACCATACTGTTTTAAAAGATAAATAAATTTCTCTTCAAATCCATCAACAGGAGCATTGTATAGATTATAAAAAAGAAAAGATAAAAATGTTATCAATCCGACTGCAAAAATCTTTCCCGTATATGGCTGAATTTTCCTAAAAAGTTCTCTCATTCTTATCCTTAGTCAAAATTTAGTAGGCTTTTTGCCTGTATCATATCTTTATCACCCCGACCTGATAGACAAATTATTACTAATTTATTTTTTAATTTCTCTTTTGCTTTTTTCAAATATGCAATTGCATGAGCTGATTCAAATGCTGGAATAATTCCCTCTTTTTGACTTAACCAAACAAAAGCATCAAGAGCTTCTTTATCTGTAATATTGTCATAAGTTACTGTTTTATTATTTTTATGAAAACTATGTTCTGGTCCAACTCCAGGATAATCAAGACCTGCACTAATACTATGGGCTTCTAAAACTTGTCCATCTTCATCTTGAAGCAAATATGAACACTGTCCATGTAAAATTCCAGGAGTTCCTAATGCTAAACAAGAACCATGACTAGGTGTATCGAGTCCTAAACCACCAGCTTCTATTCCAACACAAGTAACACTTTTATCTTCTAAAAAGTGTGAAAACATACCAATTGAGTTTGATCCTCCACCAATACATGCAACTACATAATCAGGTAACCTATTCTCTTTTTCTAAAATCTGTTTTCTTGATTCATAACCAATAATTGCTTGAAAATCTCGCACCATCATAGGGTATGGATGAGGACCTGCAACTGTTCCAATTATATAAAAAGTATCTCTTGCATTTGTAACCC
>Ga0265294_10002163_pt1 | contig 25988 bp, 21 predicted proteins | sample MunlanPumphouse3_FD_192504 | JGI IMG/M metagenome (GOLD analysis project Ga0265294, IMG submission 192504) | Groundwater microbial communities from a municipal landfill in Southern Ontario, Canada - Pumphouse #3 | ecosystem: Environmental > Aquatic > Deep subsurface > Groundwater | place... | reverse complement strand
ATTTTATTTGGAAAAGTTTTTCTCTTTTTTTCGCTTTCCTGTTTCAAAAGGTGAACTTGAACTTCTCTCATCATCGCTATGCTGAGCCCTTTTTTCCAAAAGCGGGTGCAAAGATATGGTTAGTTTTTTTACTTTGCAAACAATCTGACGAAATATTTTGATAATTTTCTAAACTTTTTCCCGCCTATTTTGCCATTCAGATGGCTCTCAGGGCACTAGCAAATTAGAAAAAAATGAACTTTTTTCGGGCTTCTCTCTAAAAACTCAAGAAAACCGATTTTTCCCCGTCGTTGGCATGAGAAACAGTTGCGGGAATTTTGGCTAAAAAAACAACATTTCATCTGTAATTGTAGAGATGCATCGACGGGGAAGATGCCCTACCCTCTCGAAGAAACGGCAGATTTAAATCTACCGGATTTAGATATTATGCGTATCTTCGCAGAAAATTAAGAAAAGGCTGGCAATGGTACCAGCTGTATACATATAATAAAAGAGAGCACAATTGATGAAAGGTATCTTCTATATTCTAAAGCGTTTCTTGCCCCCTTATAAGAAATATCTGTTTCTTACATTTTTTTTCAATATTCTATCAGCCATACTCAACGTCTTTTCAATGGCTACCATCATTCCTATCCTTCAGGTGCTATTTAAGGTAAATACAAAAACATACCTCTTTATCCCATGGGACAAAGAAGGGTACTCAATCCTGGACATTGCGCTGAATAACGTGAACTGGTACGTCACACAACTGATAGACACTTCAGGAAGCAGCTATGCCCTGATGATACTGGCCATTGTGCTGGTGGTGATGACCCTGTTAAAAACCGGTACTTCCTATCTGGGTTCCTACTTTATCATCCCCATCAGAACAGGAGTGGTGAGAGATGTCCGCAACCGTATCAACGACAAGATACTGACCTTGCCCATTGGCTTTTTCACCGAAGAAAGGAAGGGAGACATCCTTGCCCGGATCTCGGGCGACGTGAATGAGGTGGAGAACTCGGTGATGAGTTCGCTCGATATGCTTTTCAAAAACCCCATCCTCATTCTCATCTACCTGACCACAATGACCATCCTGAGCTGGCAGCTCACCCTCTTTGTATTAATTGTACTCCCGGTAATGGGTTTTGTTATGGGGAGAGTGGGACGGTCGCTGAAAAGAAGCTCTTTCGAGGCACAAAACAAATGGGGAGAACTGATGTCGCAGGTTGAGGAAACATTGAGCGGCTTGCGAATCATCAAAGCATTTAACGCGGAAAACAAAATATCGGAACGGTTTCATATCGGCAGCAACATATTCCGTAAGATGTCGAACCGCATTGCCCGTCGACAACAGCTTGCACATCCCATGAGTGAGTTTCTGGGAACCCTTACCATTGCCATTGTATTGTGGTTTGGTGGCTCCTTGATTCTGGGAGGATACGGCATAATTGATGCAGCCACGTTTATTTACTACCTGACGATATTTTACAGCATCATCAATCCCGCCAAGGAGCTGTCGAAGTCGGCCTACGCGGTACAACGCGGACTGGCATCGATGGAGAGGATCGATAAAATACTGAAAGCCGAAAATCCAATTTCGGAACCGGCAAAGCCCGCAGCAATCTCTTTCCACAAGCATATTCAATACAAGAACGTGTGGTTTAAATACCAATCGGACTGGGTACTACGGGATGTACAACTGACTGTTGAGAAGGGGAAAACCATTGCACTGGTCGGTCAGTCGGGCTCAGGTAAATCGACCCTTGCCGACCTGCTGCCCCGTTTTTACGATATCCAAAAAGGGGGTATTTACCTCGATGACACCAACATCAAAGATGCCAAACTACGTGATTTGAGATCACTGATCAGTTATGTGAATCAGGAAGCCATCTTGTTCAATGATACCTTTTACAACAACATAGCTTTTGGTGTGGTCCATGCCACCGAAAGTCAAATCATAGAAGCAGCAAAGATTGCCAACGCGCACGACTTTATCATGGCAACCGAAAAGGGATATCACACCAATATAGGCGACAGGGGAGGAAGATTGTCGGGCGGTCAGCGGCAACGCATCAGCATTGCCCGTGCTATCTTAAAGAACCCGGAGATACTGATCCTGGATGAAGCCACCTCTGCACTCGACACCGATTCAGAAAGGCTGGTGCAGGAAGCGTTGGATCATCTGATGAAAAACCGCACCACCATTGTGATTGCACACAGGCTCTCCACCATCAAGAACGCCGACGAGATATATGTATTAAAGGAGGGACAGATAGTTGAATCGGGACAACATGCTTCGTTGTATGCACAGGGAGGTTACTACACAAAATTGTGTGATGCGCAAATTGATCTCAAATAGATCATCCTTCGGTATCTGCGGAAACTGCCTCTTCCGACACCTTTACCTGGGGTATGTCAACCGCTTCAAAAGGTGAATTGATACTCTGAAACTCGGGAACAATCTCTTTCATCGCCTTCACGGTGCTCATATCGTCATAATTGTAAGAGATTTGTATGAGGGCTTCGATGCTTTTACTCACCTCTTCATACTCATACTCCCGCACGTCGGCTATCATGATCTTCTCATGGTGTGTAGGCTTGGTTTGTTCGGCCTTGTTGAGCAACTCTTCGTAGAGTTTCTCACCATGGCGCAATCCAGTGAATTCAATCTTTATGTTATTCGATCCCGAAAGATTTATCATCCGTTTGGCCAGATCCAGTATTTTCACAGGCTTACCCATGTCGAAAATATAGAGCTCTCCGCTCTTTCCCATAGCTCCAGCTTCCAATACCAGTTGACAGGCTTCGGGGATAGTCATAAAATAACGGATAATTTCGGGGTGCGTCACCGTAACAGGTCCGCCATGTTTGATCTGTTCCTTGAAAAGAGGTATGACAGAACCGTTTGAACCCAGCACATTACCAAAACGCGTCGTGATGAACTGGGTCGTTTTTCCACCCTTCTTTTCGAGATATTTCGCCATAGACTGCACATAGATCTCACAAATGCGTTTGGAGCAACCCATTACATTGGAGGGATTCACCGCCTTGTCGGTTGAGATCATCACAAACTTCTGGACATTATATTTAACGGATAAATCGGCCACAATTTTGGTTCCCAAAATATTGGTCTGTATCGACTCCGACACGTTGTCTTCCATCATGGGCACATGCTTATAGGCTGCGGCATGAAAGACATACTGAGGGCGTGTTGTTGAAAACACTTTCTCCATGCGTGACCTGTTGCTGACATCGGCCACTACAATCTCGGCATGCAACTCCCGCCATTTCTCCTGCAACTCTAATCGCATTTCGTGCAGCGGTGTTTCTGCCTGATCGACCAAGGTTATGCTGTAAGGATTGAATGAAGCAACCTGTCTCACAATCTCACTCCCGATAGATCCGGCAGCGCCAGTGACCAACAATCGTCTTCCTTCAATATTGGAAGCGATCTCCCGCATATTGATGTGAATAGGAGCACGCGGCAGAAGGTCTTCAATCTGTATATCTTTCAACTGCTTTTTACTCATGACGGTACCTTTCCACTCGTTAATCGGGACCGTTGTTAAAAGTGAAATATTGTGATCCACAAAATTGGCAAGTAGACTGGAACTTTTAATCTCCTCCATCTTCTGCGGAGATACAATCACAGTCTTTACATCTTTGCTTTCGAGCGTCGTGAAAATATGCTCGTCGTTGGCATGGATAGTAACACCCAGTAATTCTTTCCCCACCATGTAATTCTCATCGGAAATAAATCCCTGTACACGGTAATTGAACTCTTTGTTACCTTTTAATGCTTTGGCTACACTCACTCCTGCCTGTTTGGTTCCGTAAATGAACACATTCACCGGCTTCACAGTACTGCCTATAATCGATTCATAAACTTCCTTGATCAGAATACGGGAAATAATCATCAACAACGTGTTGAATAAAAATATGGCAATAAAAGTAACATTCGTCAAATTAAAGCCAGGATGGAATTCCCTGATTATCAATACACCCACGTATGAAAGGCTGTAACCCAATACCAAGGAGTAGAGGATACGCAACAAATCGGTAAAAGAAGAGAAACGCAGGATACCCCTGAATGTGCGGAAAGAAATGAAAGTAATCAAATTAAAAAAGACGAGCACCAAACTCAATAAAAAGCCATCTCTTCTCACATCCAGTGTCAGGCCTTCGAGAGTATATCTTACAAGGTAAATAAAGAGGCATGAGAACAGGAGCATGAACAGATCCATCATAAGGATTAAAAAACGTGGTAGCACCCTTTCGGACAAAAATTTTTTTATCATGTTACTCATTAAAAATTAGCACTAGAACCAAATATCTTTTATTGCATCCGACAAATAAACAAAACCTCGTCCGTAATGTTATTCGCCGTTCAAAAACAGGGTACCCGAATTACTCCTTGTATTCTTCCCGAATCACGGCTTCACTCGACGTTTTGCCTTTTTCAATTAATTCAATTCCTTTTTTAATCAGGGGATCCTCACGATAATATACTGCCCAAAAAGATTCTTCTCCAAAGAAGTTGCGGGCAATATAGGCATACATCGTGTTTTCCAGCAATTCAGCTGACTCCTGAATATAATAGGGTCTTCTTCTGATGCCATTGTTATCGGCAAAGCTCACGAGGTTCAATAAAAGAGGTTGCTGCCTCAGATATTTATACAACTCCTGCCAATTATCAAAACTGCTCAATCGCTCCCGATACGTATCGGAATAGATCATGGCGTACCGTTCATCGAGTCGGCTATTTACCACGGCATTATAATATGAATTGATACCCGTGGTGTCGCGGGCGACAAAAATATCAGGCATGATGCCATCACCTCCATATACCGTCCTACCTCCCAGCGTTTTATACGGGGAAAGGTGGTTCGATACTGTATCCACATTGACATAGTCTCCTTCCAGATAACGGTTGATGGCATCCATCTCATATTCATCATATTTTCCTTTCTCGTAACTGCGCTGTATGGATCTTCCAGAGGCAGTGTAATAACGCGCCACCGTAAGCCTTACAGCCGATCCATCCGGGAAATTCCGCTGACTTTGCACCAATCCTTTTCCGAAAGTACGCCTGCCTATCACAAGCCCTCTGTCGTGATCCTGAATGGCACCGGCAAGTATTTCACTTGCTGAGGCACTTAACTCGTCGACCAGCACAATCACATCATCCTCCTTACAGGTACCTGAGCCATTGGCATAATTGTCGATTCGCGGGAAATTGCGTCCTTCAGCATATACAATCAGATCACCTTTGTGTAAAAACTCGTTCACCATAGCTACCACAATATCAAGTGATCCACCGGCATTTCCTCTTAAATCGATCATGAAAGCGGTAGCTCCCTGGCTTTTTAATTTGGAGATGGCTGAAATAAACTCACTGAATGTGTTGAAGCCGAAGTTTCTTCCCAACTTAACAAATCCGATTTTATTTGTGAGCATATATGCTGCATTCACGCTGCTCATAGGGATATCACCACGGGTGACAGTCACTTCCACAAAGTCATCATTCCCCCGGTTGATTCCCAGTTTCACCTCAGACCCTTTCTCTCCACGCAGCTTCTTCAGTACCGATTCGTTATCAATTTTCATTCCGGCAACCAGCGTATCATTCACCCTTACAATACGGTCCCAGGGCATGATTCCTGCGGCCTCCGAGGGGCCTCCCGGGACAATGCTTGTCACTACAATGGTATCTCTCAGCACGTAAAAACTGACACCGATGCCGGAAAAATGTCCTTCCAGGTCTTCGTTTACCCGCTTCATATCGGCTGCCGAGATATATTCTGAGTGGGGGTCCAATTGTTGTATGATGTTGGGTAATGCATCTTCTACAAGCTGACGCATATTGACCGTGTCAACATAAGACTCCCTGACATAGTTTAACACGGCATCTATTTTGCCAGCCCCTTGCACAGCACCCGATCTACCAAATTGGCCGTACTTGCTCCCGACAAATATGCCCAGAGCAATGCCGATGCCAATCCACAAGGGAAGCCACGTCTTTACTTTTTTCTCTGCATCCATCAAAATCCTTTTTTATCTTTTATGTTATCTCCACAGCAATCATCTCAATATGGGCTCTTTTTAAAAGATCAATGCCATCGCTCAACCGATAAGCATCAGCATAAACCACCCTTTTAATTCCAGCCTGAATAATCAATTTTGCGCATTCAATACAGGGTGAAGAAGTCACATAGAGTGTCGCACCTTCGCTACTGTTATTTGAGCGGGCAACCTTTGTGATGGCGTTGGCTTCTGCATGAAGAACATAAGGTTTTGTCACCTCATTTTCATCCTCACAGATATTTTCGAATCCCGACGGAGTACCATTGTAACCATCGGAGATGATCATCTTGTCCTTCACCAGAAGCGCCCCCACTTTTCTGCGTTTGCAATAGGAATTCTCGGCCCAGATAAAAGCCATGCGCATGTATCGTTTATCAAGTAACTCCTGCTTGTTGTCGTTTTGTTTCATATCATTCCTCAAATTGCCTTTAGACTCATATCGAGACTCTTCACGGAATGTGTAATAGCACCTACCGAGATAAAATCCACACCTGTCTCAGCATAAGAACGGATGGTATCGAATGTAATGCCGCCCGAAGATTCAAGTTCTACGCGTCCATCAACAATTTGTACTGCACGACGTGTGAGTTCGGGAGAGAAATTGTCAAGCATAATCCTGTCAACACCTCCTATCCGGAGGACAGTTTCAAGCTCTTGAAGATCCCTTACCTCGATTTCTATTTTGAGTGATTTATTTTTTTCTTTCAGATACTTCTGTGCGCCTCGGATGGCGTTTTCAATTCCTCCTGCAAAGTCAACATGGTTATCCTTCAACAGGATCATATCGAAAAGTCCAATCCTGTGATTCTCGCCGCCGCCAATTTTTACAGCCTGTTTTTCCAAAATGCGCATGCCTGGGGTGGTTTTACGTGTATCGAGTATCTTAGCCGATGTTCCCTCAAGTTGATTCACATAAGCACGGGTAATGGTGGCAATACCGCTCATTCGCTGCATCACATTAAGTACCAGTCGCTCCGTTTGCAGTATCGATTGCACGCTGCCCGAAACGACAAAGGCTACATCACCCGGTTCTACAGAAGCGCCGTCGTGCAAAAGCAGTTCCATCTCAAGACTTTGATCAAATTTGTGAAAGATGGTTCTGGCCACTTCCACTCCAGCCAGGATACCCTTTTCTTTGATTAATAGTCTCGACTGTCCAGTCTCCCCCTCGGGTATGCTGCACAATGTAGTATGATCACCGTCACCAATATCTTCAGCGAACGCCAGTTCAATCAGGTCACTAATTAATTTTTGCTCGTCTGTCATTATCAAAATTGCGATTTTACAATAAACACGCTGCGTATCTATTTTGTTATAATTTCACCAAAAAATTATTACAAAAGTACGAAATAAACAGCTATATTTGTCGCTGCCAACAGGTTTTTTCTCTTATGGGGTTAATTTTTCCACCACTTCGGACGACAGGCCAACGTATGTCTTTCCACTCGCTAAAGGATGATCATAAACATAATTACTGAATGAATGAAAATTGTTTTGCTTTCTGTTGGAAAGACCGATAATATACACTTTGCTGAGTTGATTGAAGCATACCTTAAAAGGGTAAATTTTTACATTCCCTTTGAGATGATTATCGTTCCGGATCCAAAGAACAGGAAAAATATTTCTGAAGGAGAACAAAAAATAGCGGAGAGCAGCTTACTCCTCAAAACACTGCAACCAGCCGATCATGTGGTGCTGCTTGACGACAAAGGGAAACAGTATACCTCCACCGAATTTGCACTGTATATAGAGAAAAAAAAACACTCAGTCCCAAAAAGGCTTGTCTTCGTAGTGGGGGGGCCATATGGTTTCTCCCAGGAAATGTATGCTGCTGCAAACGAGAAAATTTCGCTTTCCAGGATGACCTTCACCCACCAGATGGTAAGATTGATCTTCATAGAACAACTTTACCGTGCAATGACCATCATAAACAATGAACCCTATCATCATGAATAAATTCCTATTTGCGGTATTTCTTCTTTTGACTGCCGCTTCACTTAAAGCAGAAGATATCACCGGCAGCTGGCAGGGAGTGTTGGAGATACAACATACACGACTACGGATAGTCTTTCATATCAATCAGAACGATTCTACGTTGAGCAGCACCATGGACAGTCCCGACCAGGGGGCTTTCGGACTTCCCACCACGAGAAGTTCATTCAGAGACAACAAGCTGGAAATAGTGGCCACCGGCCTTGGGCTTTTTTACCAGGGTACCCTCCAGGGTGATTCTATCGCCGGCACCTTCAATCAGGGAGGCATACCTTTTCCATTGGTATTAAATCGGTTAGAAAAACCGTTATTCAATCGTCCGCAAATGCCGCTCGAACCACTGCCCTACCTTTCGGAAGAGGTGAGTATATCGAATGCGGACGAGACCATCTCCCTCTCCGGTACACTCACGCTCCCCGACAGTACAGGACTCTTTCCTGCTATTCTGCTTATTGCCGGTAGTGGACCAAATGACCGTGATGAGACACTCTTCGGACACAAACCTTTCCTGGTTATCTCAGATTATCTCACCCGTCATGGCTTTGCTGTGCTGCGCTACGATAAAAGAGGTGTGGGCAAATCTACTGGTAATTTTGACAAAGCCACTCTCCACGATTTTGCGGATGACGCTGCCCTGGCAGTGAACTACCTGAAGCAACGAAAAGAGATCGACGTCAAAAAGATCGGATTACTGGGACATAGCGAAGGAGGCATTATAGCACCCATGGTAGCTTCAGAAGAGACGGGCATACACCTGTTGATGTTGCTTGCAGCACCCGGTACCACCGGTATTGAAGTAATTCTTGATCAGAATGAAATATCGATGCAGCAACAACGAATGGAACCCGAAAATATCGAGAAAATTCAGCAACTGAACCGCGAGATGTTCGAGAGCATGCTTTCCTGGGACGGTTCAGAAAACCACAGAACAGCACTGCGCGATAAACTGCAGCACATCTGGGAGCAACTACCCATCCTGCTGACCATGAAAATAAATAAAGATGCTTACCTGCGGGGGCAGTTCAACGCGATGATCAAACCAGGCTACCGCAGTTTCCTGGCCACTGATCCGGCCACCTACCTTGGGAAGGTCTCCTGTGCCGTATTTGCCATCAACGGCGAAAATGACCAGCAGGTTCCGGCCGAAAAAAACATCACTGCGATTGAAAAAGCACTGAAGGAAGGGGGAAATCACCAGGTGCAGACAAAAATTTATCCGGCACTAAACCACCTTTTTCAGGAAAGTACGACAGGCCATACGGATGAATATGCCCAAATTGAACAAACAATCTCACCTGAAGTACTTTCTGACATCATTACTTGGCTTAAAAAAATGAATGAATAAAATAAACGTGAATACAATGGCAACAAGAAAAACAATCCTTACGGTACTTTGGGTATTCATTGCAGCTATTGCAGCAGCATCGGTGACTGCACTAGTCATTTTCCCTCAATGGAAAGGAATTTTCCTCGCGGGCATGGGCGGCTTCCTCATACTGAATTTATTGCTGTCTATGTTTTTTATCAAACGGAATTTGAAAGATTAATCCATATACCCAAATTCAAAACGCAGCAGGTCAATCATCTCCGACTTCATCTCGTCATTGATTTCTTGCAGTGATTCAATTCCTTGCAGCACTCTTTCGGCATATCCTTCAGACATTCTGCCCATAAATTTTAATGCATTCAGTGCCGATTGGCGCAGCAGGAGCGAATCGCTCTTCAGATCCTGTAACGCATGCTCCAGCAACATTGCACCGGATATTGTTTTTACAGTTTCGGGGTAAACCATGCACAGCCGTGCGTAAAGCCAATAACCTGTATTTCGCACTTTTTCATCGGGGTGTTGTATCCAATCCACAACCAGTGCATCGGCAAATGGCACTTCCTGAAAAAGGTTCCTGCATGACTGCTCCCTAAGTTCATGATTTTCTATTCCTTTCGCCCACCGTATCGCTGTATCCTGGTCCATTTCTTTTGCTGGATAAAGCATCGTAGCCAGAATCTTTAACTCCCGCACTGGTTCTTTCCAAAGAAGTTCAGCAAGTGCTTTACCAGTTTTGTATCTTGTTGAAATCTCTCTGATCTGGGGTATTTTTACACCAAAGTTCATCCGATAATCTATCCCTTTGGCACGCATGCTCGCCGCCACAACACCATCCATGGAAAGTCGCAGGTCGGTTCGTATTTGCCGCAAAATAGTTTCTATTGATTCTTCCACTTTTTTTTACTACAAAATTACGCTTATTGGGTTGAATACCCACTTTTTTCGCCTATTTTTCGCTATATTTGTGTCTTTAAACGAAAAAACCTTGCGATGAGACTCTTACTAATTAGTAATTCTACCAATCCGGGAGAAGATTACCTGGACTACCCCAAAAACAATATTCACGATTTCTTGGGTGAGAAAGCAAAGAACGCCATATTTATACCCTATGCTGCTGTCACCTTTTCATACGAAGCTTACGAAGAAAAAGTAAACAATCGTTTTGCTGAAATAGGCCATCATGTAACCAGCATCCATCGTTTTATCAATCCGGTGGAAGCCATCGAGAATGCCGATGCCATTGTGGTGGGGGGAGGCAATACCTGGCAGCTGGTGAAAATGCTACAGGAAAAAAAACTGATGAAAGCGATCCGGAAGAAAGTAAAAAAGGGAACGCCCTACATCGGATGGAGCGCAGGCTCCAACATTGCCTGCCCTACGCTGAGAACAACGAATGACATGCCCATTGTACAGCCGGAGAAATTTAAGACACTGAAACTGGTACCTTTCCAAATTAATCCACACTATCTGGATGACAACCCGGCAAACCACGGTGGTGAAACACGCGAAGCCCGTATACAGGAGTTTATAGAGGTAAACAGGGAGGTGTATGTGGTGGGCTTGCGAGAAGGCACCATGCTGTTGCTGGAAGGGAAGGAGCTGGTGTTGATGGGTAACCGCAGAGCCCGCATATTCCGATATGGACAAGAGCCTCAGGAGTTGTCTAACGAAGATGATTTTAATTTCCTTTTACGCTAATTGTTTATTTTTTAAATCACTAACACAGCTTTTTTATATCGATGAGTTCACACCATTCAGCTATACAGCCGTCTGCATCTTTATTTCAAAAGATCATTCACGACAATAGATCTATAGGAGTTCTACTGATATTATGCACACTGGCATCCTTGATACTAAGTAATATAGATGCTACCAGCGAGCACTACACCAACTTCTGGGAAGTTGTAATACCCGGATTTCATCGACTGCATCTGCCTCATACTATCGCACACTTCATCAATGATGCTTTGATGACGTTGTTTTTTTTTCACGTGGCCATTGACATCAAACGCGAAGCCACATCGGGCGAGCTCTCCTCACCCCGAAGAATGATGTTTCCGGCCGTCTCAGCTTTATTTGGTGTAGCCATACCGGCATTGATTTTCATCCTGTTTACCGGAGGAACGCTCTATTCACGGGGCTGGGCAATCCCTACAGCCACTGATATCGCCTTTACACTGGGCATTGTAAGTCTTCTGGGAAAAGCCGTTCCCCACTCAATGAAAGTTTTTCTCACGGCCTTGGCCATCATCGACGACCTGTGTGCCATTCTCATCATTGCCATCTTTTACGGATCGGCACTGCATTTTGTATGGCTGCTACTAGTTGCCTTGTTGGGGATTATTATTTTCGTTGTGACCCGTCGTGTAGAGAAAAAAACGGGCACCGTCCTCATGATTCTGCTAGGCCTCTGCATGTGGTACTGTATGTACCGATCTGGAATACATGCCTCCTTCGCAGGAGTGATCCTTGCCTTTTTACTTCCCATACAAAAACTGTCCACCATAGAGCGAAATCTCAGCTTCCCTGTGAACTTCATCGTGGTTCCCGTATTTGCACTGGCAAACACCAGCATCGTCATCTCATCCGCTGCCATTGCAAACCTTAGCTCTCCTCTCTCACTGGGGATCATTCTGGGACTTTTACTGGGCAAACCTCTCGGCATTACATTTGCCGTTTATTTGATGACCAAATTCAGGCTTGTGAGGTTGGGTGACAGGATAAACTGGGGACAGTTTATCGGTGCGGGCATCCTCGCCGGAATCGGCTTTACGATGTCAATTTTCGTGGCCATACTCTCCTTCCCGGAAAACGAAATGCTGCGCGACGTGGCGAAGCTATCCGTGCTGATTGCTTCAACCCTGGCTATGATCATAGGCTATGTATGGCTGAGGCTCTTCTCAAAGGTAAAAGAAAAGAGCGAAAACAAGTGAGATTGAGCTGCGACAGAAATGACTTAGCATACTATACATAAAAGAAAAACCCTGACTGACTAAACATCAATCAGGGTTTTCTTTTGCTGGTACTCGGAGCGGGACTTGAACCCGCACAACCGTTATGGTCACAAGATTTTAAGTCTTGCGTGTCTACCATTCCACCATCCGAGCAGACCTAGAGCGGAAGACGGGACTCGAACCCGCGACCCCGACCTTGGCAAGGTCGTGCTCTACCAACTGAGCTACTTCCGCAATATTTTTTTTTGCGACTGCAAATGTAAAGATGTTTCTTGGCTTTTCAAAGTGTTTCACCCAATTTTTACGAAATGTAGGTCTATATTCATCGACATTTCTTAAATCTCTTTACAACGAACTTATCTGCCAATTCGCAAAGTCGCTCAATTGACGATCCGATAGACATCCTGATATACCGGAATAACCTGATAACGTTGCAACGACTGCTTAGCCGGACCGGATACCACACTGCCCTGGCCATACATGGTCACAAAGACGGAACCACACGAGGGACATTCCGCTTTTCCATCGTTCCCCGGCAACACTTTGATATTTTTACTGTCCTCATAAGGGCAACAAAGATCGTAGGCAAACAGCGTCTGGCCTGTGACATCGGCCACGATCAACAAACCAGCATACCCGAAACGATCAGTCACAAGCCGACGATCTGGATCGGTAAAAATTTTATGTGCCAACGGATTTCTTAACTCCACGTCGTAACTTCCGCGATGCACCTCAAAACTCACTGCTGCAAAAGGAATGGTATACTTTTCGCTTTCATCCACACAGGCAGCAAGAAGAAGCGATAATATCGTGGTAAAAAGCATCCTTTTTTTCATGGGGCTGTCTCTCTATCCCAATGTGGCGCCATCAAGTATTTCATCGATCTGCGCCAGTTCTTCCTGCGTAAAGGTAAGATGTTGCAAGGCTTGCAGATTTTTATCCAACTGATCGGTATTACGCGCCCCTACAATCAACGACGTAACTCGCTTGTCCCGAAGGGTCCATGCCAATGCCATTTCTGCCATGGTCTGTCCCCGCTGTTGGGCCAATGTATGGAGTCTCTTCACTTTCTCCACCAGCATTGGGGTCACCTGCTCCTCCCGGAGGAATCCTGCGGGTTCGGCTGCACGAGAATGGACCGGAATACCATTGAGGTATTTATCGGTCAGGACACCCTGTGCCAAAGGAGAAAAAGCAATAAATCCCGATCCGTTCTCGGCAGTGATGTCCAGAATCTCCTCTTCCGGCTTGCGGTTGAACATGCTGTACTTATCCTGAAAAATCAAACAGGGAACATCCCGCTCCTTCAGGTAGTTCATCGCTTGGCGGGCCTGTAGAGGTGGATATTTCGAAATACCAATGTAGAGCGCTTTACCCTGCCTTACAATATCTACCAAAGCCTGCATGGTTTCTTCAATTGGCGTATTCGCATCGTAACGGTGCGAATAAAAGATATCGAAGTATTCCAGCCCGGTACGTTTGAGACTCTGGTTGATGCTTGCCATGAGATACTTCCGCGATGAGCCATCTCCATAAGGTCCTTCCCACATCAGATGCCCTGCCTTGGATGACACAATCAGCTCATCTCGATGAGCAGCAAGATTTTCACGCAGAATTTTGCCGAAGTTACTTTCAGCCGATCCCGGAGGAGGACCATAATTGTTCGCCAGATCGAAGTGAGTCACGCCCAATTCGAAAGCCCGTAGAATCATCTCCCGAGCCTCTGCATAATCGTTTATAAATCCAAAATTATGCCACAAGCCCAACGATATTTTGGGCAGTTGCAGTCCGCTTTTACCACAATAAGCATATTTCATAGCGTCTCACAGTTTAAAAGGTAAAAATTATTGCATCTTCTTCTCAATATCCTGATCAGATATCATACTGATCACACGTTGTCCATCGGGAGTATAGGTAGGCGTCTTCGTAGCAAACAGCTGACTCACCATCAACAGCATCTCCTCCGATGTGAGGACCCTTCCATAAGGAATGGCCGTCATCGCAGCAAAAGAGAGTGCCATTGCCTCCTGGATGGCTTCTTTTACATCGCTTCCGGTCTCCATGCTTTTCCCGATAATTGTCCGGATAAGCAGCGAAGCATCCACGTTTTCAATTTCTGAAGGTACACCTTGCACGGCAAAGCTGTGATTACCCAGATGACTCAACTCAAAGCCCAAAGACTCCAGATCATCAAGAAGCGAAGGCAATGAGGCAGACTCGGCAGCCGACAACTCCAGTACTTCGGGAAACAAAACACGCTGTGAGACTCCTTTCCTTTGCTGTATTTGTGCGATGTATTTATCAAAAAGGATTCGTATATGCGCTTTGTGCTGATCGATAATCATCAGACCCGACTTAACCGACGTAAGAATGTATTTCTGTTTATACTGATAATGCTCAGGGTAAAGCTCAGCCTCGGGGTGATCCTGATTTGTGTCGGAACTACGGAAAAGAGCGCCTTGCACAGGGAGATCCATCTCTTCTTTTTCGCGTTCTTTTTCCTTCTCAAACCCATGGTAGAGTTCCTCCCAGCCAAAAGCAGGGAGCGAGGAGGATGATTTCTCTGCATAGGAAGTGCGAAAAGGGTTATAGTCCGCATCCAGACTCACACGCGGCATGGGCGTCACACGCGTAGGGTCGTAAATTGGAATCTCCGGCGCATCCTCCCTGTCAAAATCAATGCTCGGGATCGCGTTGAACTTCCCCAGCGCCTCCTTTACTGTGACCATCAAAATCTGCCAGAGTGCCTGTTCGTTTTCAAACTTCACCTCTGTCTTTGTGGGATGGATGTTGACATCAATCGCATCGGGATCAACCTGGAGATAGATGTAATAATCCGGCTTCACGTTTGCACCAATCAATGGTTCAAAAGCCAGCATCACTGCCTTGTGAAAATAAGGATGTCGGATAAAGCGATTGTTCACAAAAAAGAACTGGTTTGCTCTTCCCTTTTTTGCAGATTCAGGGCGTCCCACATATCCCTGAATTTTACCAAGCGTGGTTTGCTCGTTTATCTCAATAAGCTGTTGGTTGACATGTTTTCCTTCCAGCTGAACAATGCGTTGTCTTAATCCCGTTTTAGGGAGGTGAAGCGTTTCGAGATCATTCTCAAAAAGGGTAAACTCAATGTGGGGATTCACCAGTACGATGCGCTCGATCTCAGAAAATATATTGCGCCGTTCGGTCTCGTTCGACTTCAAAAACTTCCGCCGTGCAGGCACATTGAAGAAGATATTCTTTACAGAGACGGAACTTCCGACAGCACAGGAAACAGGTTCCTGTTTCTCCAGCCTCGAGCCATTCACCACAATCAGCGTACCCAAGTCATCTTCCTCCCTGCGACTCTTCACCTCCACATGTGATATAGCAGCAATGGAAGGAAGCGCCTCTCCACGGAATCCCATTGTGGTTAGCGAAAAGAGGTCGTCGGCTTTTTTTATTTTTGAAGTGGCATGACGCTCAAAAGCCATCCGCGCGTCAGTGGCAGACATGCCTTTCCCGTTATCGATCACCTGGATAAGCGAACGTCCCGCATCTTTGATGCATATCCGGATATGTGTTGCCCCGGCATCGAGAGAGTTCTCCACCAGTTCTTTCACCACCGATGCCGGTCGCTGAATCACCTCACCGGCAGCAATCTGGTTGGCTATGGAATCTGGAAGAAGATGAATGATGTCTGGCATAAAATAAATATCTGATTGCTATCGCAGTAACCAAAAAAAGAATACCGCGAAGAGAATAATCAGTATGATAATGAGTAACCCGTTATTTGAAAAAAAGGTTTGTCCCGATGCTTCCCGCGTCTTTCTCTTTTTCAGGTGACGGGTCTGTGAAAGAAACTCCTCCTTGAAATCCTTCCGTTGTTGAATTTTATCTTCGGGACGTTCGGGCAGTACACCCATTTCTTTTTTTATCGCCTCAATCCTTTTTTCCAGTCTTTCCTTGCGTGCATCTTCTTCCGGATCATGAAGAATGGGCGTGTAATTAAATTTACGCGGCTTTCTGTTATTGTAGAAAAAAAAAGTGCCCATAAGTGAAATGTAAGTTGGTTGATACAAAAATAAAGAATCTCATTAAAATGGACAAATCCACTCCTTTACAATGTGATATCTTCCCTTTCAAATCGCCGCTGACGTTGTTCCTGAGCCTCTGAGCTGCTTCGTTCATTGCTGCGGAAGATGTCACGGGGTCCCGTTGGACGCAAATAATCAAGCCACACGAAACCCTTCAGGCGCGAATCCTCCGGTTTCAACTGAGGCAGTGGCGTGGTTACGGCATTGGTAGACGACCAGAGTTTCAATCTTTTAATCTGTTCATTCTCAATATCCATGGAGAGATAAGAACTTTCTGTTTTGTTTAATCCAATGATCGTACTATCCTTCTCCGTCAGATAATAGAGTGACTCGGCATTTCCCTCCACCAGCACATTATACAAATCACCCTCCCTGAAGAAGGCTGTCATATCCCTACCGCTCAATTGGTTATACTGTTTTTCCTTTCCTCTATCCTGTATGGCCAGTGCATAATCCTTCACAATTGCCTTTTCTATCGTGGAGTCATTCAGATAAACATGAATCTGCTCTCCCAAAATCTGGTTATTCTCATTCCAGACCACCGGATCACCCATCATGTAAACCATGGAGTCGCGCGAAGCATAATGCAATGAGTCACAAATTCCCTGTAAATCGGCCCGAAAAAAACGCACCTCATAATATGCCTTGATATCGCGATACACCGAGTCGGTGATCATTTTCAGGGTGTCGCCATGCACGTAGAAGCTTTCCTGTTGCGAGTAGTCGATCGCAAAAGCCGAATCAGTGGCAAGTCCGTATTCTGTTTTTTCGTTGTAGAATCCGTAATTTCCCTGTAAAATAACCTTTCTTGCCTTGTCTTCGAGGAACATATTCCCAAACACCTCACCCTCTCCTGTTTGCCGGTTATAAAAGATGGTATCCCCAATCAGAACTTTCGTACCATCGTTGCTGTAAACTTCAGAGCGATCAAGCAGGTGCGACTCCTCGGTCACTGTGTTATACCATCCCTTGCTGGTATGTACATATCCACTGTCGGAAACAATGCGGGAGGGACCCAGGATATCGGCATACTTCGATTCGGTATTGTATTTCAATGTATCTGCATAGATAATGTAGTCTTCATTGACCAGCTTAACACTGTCGCTAAACAATGCCTGCTTGGTATCTGGACTATACTGGCCCCAGAAAGAGGTGAGCTCATTCTCCTCATCCACCAGCATTCCTCCCTCAAAATAGTAGCCGAGGTTCATCATCCTGTCATAATCGAGACTATCGGTGAAGAGCGTGGCGGTGCGATCTTCCATTCGTATATTATTCCGCAGCCTCGCTAAACGGGTGTTACCATCGTAATGCAGATAGTCGCCATAGACGAAAATAGTATCTCCCTGCTCCATCCGCACATTGCTGAAAGCTTCAAATGTATTGGTCTTTTGGAACAAATAGGCACTATCGCAATACATGAAAGCTCCTTCGTGAAAAAAAGTGACATTGCCCGTCAACACTTCTGCATCGAATCCGGTTCGCTTGCTCCACAGATCGGCCTGTTTGAGTTCGATAATGCGGGTGTCGGGCTCCGAAGCAGGGAACCCCGAGGGAGGTTGTTGTACAGTGGCTGCAGCCAGAAAGAGGAAAAGGATTATTTTTGCCATCCTTTGTATTTTAGTTCACAACCCTGCCAGGCAGGGTCAATACGCACGTATGTTTTATTAATTTTTGCCTGGAGCCATTCATCCACTAACTTCTGTTGCCTGGCATTCTCGGCCATTTGCTTGATAATTTGATAATCGTTATTGATATTGGCCTTATGCCCCTCGTTGCGCGCGGTGATCTTCACCATGGCCGCCACCTGCCGTCCTTTGTTGTTAAGCATGATGAAAGGTTTGGAAATTTCGCCCGGTTTCATTTCACCGGCCATTTTGGCAATGTCCTGATTCAACTCGTTCAATGCAAAACGGGGCGTTCCGCTATTGCCACCATTTGTATTGTTGACCATGATTCCCTTGTTGTTGCGTGTATCCTTATCGGCCGAGAGGAAGGTAGCTGCTTCCTCAAAAGTGATTTTCTTCTGGGTGATCCCGTTACGAATGGAGTCGAGCCGCACAAGAGCCGTATCGAGTGACTCCTGCGGAATCTTGGGTTTCAGCAGAATATGCCGGAAGTTACCCATATCACCCCTTCTTTCGACCAGTTGTATGATGTGAAAACCATATTCCGATTCTACCACGTTCGACACCTTTTTGGGGTCACTCAGGGCAAAAGCAACGTTGGCAAACTCAGGGACAAGCTGCGAACGTGTCATGAACCCCATTTCTCCTCCTTTTATAGCAGAGTTATCCTCCGAATGCAACAGCGCCAATGTAGAAAACTCTTTTTCTCCATTATTTACCTGATCGGTGTACTCTCGCAACCGTTCCTTCACCTTATCAATTTCCTGAAGTGGCACCTTGGGTTCCACTGTAATAATCTGTACCTCCAGCGTAGTGGGAATAAATGGCAAACTGTCCTGCGGAAGATTGTTATAATATTTCCTGATCTCGGAGGGGGTTAACTGCACATTTCCGAAATGCTTCTGCTGCACTCCTTCCACAAGCTGCTGTTCCCGTATTTGATCACGCAGGTCTTCCCTTATGCCAGCCATACTTTTCCCATAATATTCTTCGAGCCGTTCCGCGGATCCGGTGGAAGCGATGTATTCACTCACAAGATATTCGAGCGTGCGACTCACATTGGACTCCTGCACTTCAATGCTATCCAGTTTGGCTTGATCAAGAAAAAGTTTACGTATGGCCAGCTGCTCGGGAATGAAACAATAGGGATCGCCTTCGATGCGCTGGTTCTGCATTAAAATTTCTTTGCGATATTCTTCCACCTCCGATTTCAGGATGGCTTCGTCGCCCACGACCCAAACAATCTCGTCAATAATATTGTTTTGAGCCACAAGACTGGAAACGGTTGAAAATGCTACAAGAAAGAACAATATCTTCACAGAATACTTCATATTAATTGATTTACTGATTGAACGATCTATGGACTAAGTCCTCACCTATCTTAATTCATGCCATCAGACGGAGAAACTCGAATGCTCATTTTACAAGCTAATCCGTGTAGAATAACAAGTGTAAAAGTAATGATAATCCCATTAGCAGCCAAACGGTTTGATGGTTAAAAGTAGTGAATTGCCCGGTCGTTCTTTTTTTCTTGTTGATGAATAGAAATGTAGCCATCTATACCGCACCGATGAAAGATATCAGACTTATAAAGTACCAACGATGGATCGGCGCTGATAGTCAAAAAAAAAGCAGGGATACCTCACGTGGTATCCCTGCAGATGATATTCAATTTTTCTGTTTATCCTTCTATCGCAGCCTGAGCAGCAGCCAAACGGGCGATCGGCACACGGAAAGGAGAACAGGAAACGTAATTCAGTCCTACGGTATGACAGAACTTCACCGATGAAGGTTCGCCACCATGTTCCCCGCAGATACCACATTTCAGCGTGGGTTTCACTTCGCGGCCTTTCTGAACGGCCATGCGTACGAGCTGTCCTACACCGTTCTGATCGAGTACCGCAAAAGGATCTTGTTTAAGGATTCCTTTATCGAGATACATCGGCAAGAACTTGGCCACATCGTCACGGCTATAGCCAAAAGTCATCTGTGTCAGGTCATTGGTACCAAAAGAGAAGAAGTTGGCTTCTTTGGCAATCTTATGAGCCGTAAGGGCAGCACGCGGGATCTCAATCATCGTTCCGATCTTGTATTCAACCGAGTCGCTCTTTTCAGCGAAAACCTGTTGAATGGTCCGCTCGATGATCTCTTTCTGCGCTGTAAACTCGTACACAATACCGGTGAGGGGTACCATGATTTCCGGGATGACTTTTATCCCTTCCTCCTTCAATTCGAGTGCAGCCTCCATGATCGCCTGAGTTTGCATCTCAGTGATCTCTGGATAGAGGTTTCCAAGACGGCAGCCACGGAGTCCCAACATCGGGTTCGATTCCATCAGTCCTTCCACGCGATCGTGAATATCTTTGTAGGAAATACCCATCACCTTTGCCATCTCCATCTGGCCCTTTTCATCGTGCGGCACAAATTCGTGCAACGGTGGATCAAGCAGGCGGATGGTCACTGCATAGCCATCCATCGCTCTGAATATCCCTTCAAAATCCTTCTTCTGCAGGGGCAACAGCTTACCCAAGGCCTTGCGGCGACCCTCCTCATCCTTGGCCAGGATCATCTCGCGCATCGGCACAATCTTATCCTCCTCGAAGAACATGTGCTCGGTACGGCAAAGACCGATCCCCTTGGCGCCAAAATTGCGGGCCACCGTGGCATCACGTGGCGTATCGGCATTGGTACGTACATCCATGCGGGAGTACTTGTCGGCCAGTGCCATCAATTCGGCAAAATCGGAATCCAACTCTGCATCCTGGGTGTTGATCTTCCCAACATATACATTTCCAGTAGATCCGTCGAGCGAGATCCAGTCTCCCTCCTTCACCTCCTGTCCGTTGATGGTCATGGTGCGCGACTTGTAGTCGATGATCAGGTTGTTGGCTGCAGAAACACAGCACTTACCCATACCCCTGGCTACCACGGCAGCATGTGAGGTCATTCCCCCACGAGCGGTAAGGATACCTTGTGCAGTAGCCATACCACGCAAATCTTCCGGTGAAGTCTCTATGCGGCAAAGAATCACTTTCTTGCCCTCTTTGCTCCACTCTTCCGCCTCATCGGCATGAAACACAACTTGTCCTGCAGCCGCGCCCGGAGAAGCAGGCAATCCGTGCGTAACACGTTTCGCACTGGCCAGCGCTTTTTTGTCGAATACCGGATGAAGCAGTTCATCCAGCTTCTCGGGATCACACCGTTTCAAAGCAGTTTTTTCATCAATATAACCTTGACGCAACATGTCAATGGCAATCTTCACCATGGCTGCACCTGTGCGCTTGCCGCTACGGGTTTGCAACAACCAGAGCTTGCCATCCTGGATGGTGAACTCCAGATCCTGCATATCCTTGAAATAGTCTTCCAGCTTTTGCTGTACCGAGATAAGGTCCTGTGCACAGGCAGGGAGTGCTTCTTCGAGCGAAGGATATTTAGCCGCACGTTCCTCCTCCGAAATACCCTGTAACTTTGCCCAACGGCGCGATCCTTCGATGGTAATCTGCTGCGGTGTACGCACACCGGCAACCACATCCTCGCCCTGTGCATCAATCAGATACTCACCGTTGAAGATATCTTCTCCAGTGGCAGCATCACGGGTAAAGGCAACTCCGGTACCGGAGGTCTTTCCCATGTTACCGTACACCATGGCCTGCACGTTCACTGCGGTACCCCACTCTTCGGGGAAATTATTCATCTTCCGGTAGAGAATGGCCCGTTCGTTCATCCAGCTGTCGAACACGGCACACACAGCACCCCAAAGCTGATCCCAGGGGTTCACCGGGAAATCATTCCCTGTATTTTTCTTTACAGCTTCTTTGAATCGTTTGACCAGTTCCTTCAGATCATCCGTTGTGAATTCTGTATCCAGTTCTATGCCTTTCGATTCCTTCATCTCATCCATGATCTCCTCAAAAGGATCGATATCTTCCTTGCTTTGTGGCTTCATTCCAAGCACCACATCACCGTACATTTGCACGAAACGGCGATAAGAATCCCATGCAAAACGTGCATTGCCTGATTTCCTTGCGATCCCCTCCACGGCATCATCGTTCAGGCCGAGGTTCAACACTGTGTCCATCATACCGGGCATGGAAACTCGTGCACCTGAGCGCACCGACACAAGGCAGGGATTTTCTTTGTCTCCGAATTTGGTTCCTGTTTGTGCTTCTATAAGGGAGACCGCTTTTTCGACATCTTCTTTCAACACACCAACCACATAATCCTTGCCCAGTTCATTATATTCTGTACAGGCCTCCGTGGTGATCGTAAAACCCGGGGGAACGGGGACACCGATCAGGTTCATTTCGGCTAGGTTCGCGCCTTTACCGCCAAGCAGGTTCTTCATATCTGCACGCCCCTCGGCAGCGCCGTTTCCAAAGGTATACACTCTTTTCTTTTCCATCTGATGTTATAATGATAAATTAAATGTTGAAAAAATACCGATTAAAGTTCATTTTATCCCGCAAATATAGCAAATTATCCTTAAAATAGATGACAAATGATCAATAGCTTTTCTCTATAACGAATCGTTGTCGATGCGTTTAAAGGATTTTTGCAGTTTACGTTTTGCTCTTTCTTTGAGGAGTTCATCCCCTTGCAACGACAAAGTGTCCTTCGCATTTGATTGATTACCAAGAAATATATTATACAAGCTTATTTGTGAAGCTCTGGCTGTGGTATCCTGTAAATTCACAAAACCCTGGATTTGTTTGAGGGTATCGTTCTCAATAAATTTCGATGCTTTTATGCTGTAGGTTTTATTTTCATCTATATTCTGCCACTTATAAAAGGTTGTGTCGGCATACTGCAAAGAAAGCAGAGAGAAAAAACGGGACTGAAAACCCGGTGGTATACCCACAACACTGAATGTGAAAGAAAAATGTTCATCCTCAATCTGATCTTCGATTTCCATTGAGTCGAGCTGAAAGCGAAATCCGTTTCGTACGGAAGGGTTGAAAAAGAGATATGTCTTTGGAATATAGGAAGCTGAAAGGAGCGCAGGATCCGTAAACTGGGTGGAGCGCTGTTGTGTCAACAACAAGTCGATGTCACTGCGCTGACGCTGCAGGCGAGCTTTCACTGAGTCATTCATCTTCAGATATAAATCAATCCGGTCGGAATACCACGACAAGGAACTATCCCATTGGGACTGTGTAATGCCATGTATGGCAAACACTTCCTGGATATAGGCTTCTTTTTTTTCGGGCGTATTGAATAGAGAGTAGTCATTCTCTATGGTAGCTTCGGCAACGTACACATCATACATCACCTTTTCCATCTGCTTTCTGCTCAATACTTCCTTCGGACGGTTCTGGCAGGAAGAGACCGATACGACCATCAAGAAGACAATGAAAAAATATGAAGCATATCTAACTTTCACTTTCCTTTTCCTGTTTTTCTTTATCGAGTTTTTCACGCTCTGTTTTTGACAACAACGAATAGGACAATGTTTTTCTGTAAAATAGCAGAATCAGGATGACACCCACTGTGATCGCCGAATCAGCTATATTGAAAATAAAGCGAAAAAAGAGAAAATCCTCTCCTCCCACCAGTGGCACCCAGTGGGGCCAACTACCGCTGAAGAGCGGAAAATAAAGCATATCAACCACCTTGCCGTGCAGGAGAGAAGAATAACCTTCCCCCCAGGGAACAAGAGAAGCAATGTGTCCGGGGTAACTGGAATCGAAAATAACACCATAAAAGATGCTATCGATGATGTTCCCGGTGGCACCTGCCAGGATGAGTGACACACAAACGATGAATCCCGTTTTGTAATGGTCTTTAACCAGTCTCCTGATGTAAAAGATGATCAGGATCACAGCGACGATGCGAAACATCGACAGGAAAAGTTTTCCACCTGCTTCAATACCGAAAGCCATCCCATTGTTCTCCACAAAATAAATCCGGAACCAATCGGTTATAGGGATGGCTTCGTACAATTCCATATGCGTCTTCACCCATATCTTGGAGAGCTGATCGACCAGGAGAACCAAAAATACAACTGCTACGGCCATCCAGGCCTTGCGTACACCATTTTTCATCTGTGAGAAATTACTTTTTCTTTGCCGACTTGGCCTCAATGCTGAGTGTGGCATGAGGTACCGCACGCAGCCGTTCCTTGGGAATCAGCTTGCCTGTTTCACGGCAGATACCGTAAGTGCCATTCTCGATGCGCACCAGTGCTGCCTGCAAATTCTGGATAAATTTCATCTGACGTTGTGCCAATCTGCCGGCTTCCTCCTTGGAGAGTGTGGATGCACCCTCTTCAAGCACCTTATAGGTGGGAGAAGTATCAATGGTATCGTTACCATCGGTGTTGGTTACAGCAGCACGATAATTTTCATACTCCTGACGGGCGACCTGCAATTTTTCGTTGATAATTGTCCTGAATTCGTCCAACTCCTCGTCTGAATATCTTGTCTTTTCTCTCATAATGATATATAAGTTTATTGGCTGTGTTCCGTATTGAAATCAAAGTTTATCTACAACAAACATGAATCTATAATGTTTGTTCTCGTTCTGATGCCTTCACAAAGATACAGATAAAACAAACAATTCTCAATTGTTTTTGCGGATACATACAGTCAGTGACTGATCATCAATTTCTATCTGATCCTCAAGCTGTTCCTCCACTATCACAATTTCATCGGCCAGCACCTGATTCCGGATATAGTCGCTGTTTGCCATGATCGCTTCATCAAAAGCCGGGTTCGACGAAAGTCGGATGATGATGCGATCGGTAATTTCGAAGTCCTTTGCTTTGCGAAGATTCTGAATCCTGTTCACCAGCTCACGGGCTATCCCTTCTTTTTGCAGATCAGCGGTGAGCGTGATATCGAGTGCCACAGTCAGTCGGCCCTCATTGCCCACCAGCCATCCGGGAATATCTTCCGAAATGATCTCCACATCGTCTGTCGTAATCACGGCTTCTTGTCCATCGACCATCAACAGCACAGAGCCGTTTGTCTCCAGTTCGATGATCCGAAGCTTATCCATCTCTTGTATACTTTGTGCCAGTTGTTTCATGATCTTCCCATAACGTGGCCCCAGTTTTTTGAAATCAGGCTTGACCCGTTTCACCAGCATGTCACTGGCCGAATCCACGAAATGGAGTTCTTTCACATTCACCTCGCTGAGGATAAGCGACTCAACGGCTGATATATTTTGCTTCTGCTCTTCGTCCACGACAGGGATCATGATGCGGGAGAGAGGCTGACGCACCTTGATATTCACCTTGCGTCGCAGTGCCAGCACAATGGATGATGCCGTTTGCGCCAGATACATCTGTTCCTCAAGTGGCCGATCGATCAGCTGCTCATCGGCCTGCGGAAAATCGGCCAGGTGCACTGACTCAAGCTCTTCGCTATGGGTGACCGAGATCAGGTCGAGATACATCTTATCGGCATAGAAGGGAGCAATGGGCGCCATAAGCTTCGTCACCGTCACCAGACATTCATACAGCGTCTGGTAGGCCGACAGCTTATCATCGGTCATCTCGCCTCCCCAGAAACGTTTGCGGTTCAGGCGCACGTACCAGTTGCTGAGGTTGTCGTTCACGAAATCGGCTATGGCGCGTCCTGCTTTGGTTGGTTCATATTGTGCATAACCCAGATCTACCTCTTTCACGAGAGAGTGCAACAGGGAAATGATCCAACGGTCAATCTCAGGTCTTTTTTGCAGCGGAATCTGTGGATACTGATCGCGATAGTTGTCCACATTGGCATACAGGACAAAAAAGGAATAGGTATTGTAGAGCGTACCGAAGAATTTTCTACGGGTCTCCTCCACACCCTCAACATCGAATTTGAGGTTGTCCCATGGCGCCGCATTGGTGATCATGTACCACCTAAGGGGATCGGATCCATGTTTTTCAATGGTCTCGAATGGATCCACGGCATTGCCCAGACGTTTCGACATCTTGTTGCCGTTCTTATCGAGCACCAAACCG